>ERZ1463034.100-NODE-100-length-28105-cov-15.579893_pt1 | contig 28105 bp, 26 predicted proteins | sample MGYA00564480_ERZ1463034 | MGnify/ENA primary metagenome ERZ1463034 (study PRJEB39244, sample SAMEA3635122) | Helicobacter pylori | study: EMG produced TPA metagenomics assembly of PRJEB11511 data set (Assembly of a 5300-year-old Helicobacter pylori...
GCTGACCCACAGCTACGGTTGTGGGGTGGCGATCACTGCGACGGATGCGTATATCCCGATCCGCACCGTGCGCAACCTGGCGCGCAACCCGAACCTGGGCGGCGAAGCCCTGGTGATCAGCCTGGGCTGCGAGAAATTGCAGGCCGGGCAGGTGATGCACGATAACGACAGCTCCGTCGACCTGAGCGAGCCGTGGCTGTATCGGCTGCAGGATTCCAGCCACGGGTTTGGCGAGATGATCGAGCAGATCATGGCGCTGGCCGAGGCGCGCCTGAAGAAACTCGACCAGCGCCGCCGGGAAACCGTGCCGGCGTCCGAGCTGATCCTGGGCATGCAGTGCGGCGGCAGTGATGCGTTTTCCGGCATCACCGCCAACCCGGCGCTGGGTTTCGCCTCGGACTTGTTGCTGCGGGCGGGGGCGACGGTGATGTTTTCCGAAGTCACTGAGGTGCGTGATGCCATCTACCTGCTGACTGCTCGCGCACAGACCAGGGACGTGGCCGAAGCATTGGTCAGAGAGATGGACTGGTACGACCGTTATCTGGCCAAGGGCGAGGCGGATCGCAGTGCCAACACGACGCCGGGGAACAAGAAGGGCGGGTTGTCGAATATTGTCGAGAAGTCCCTGGGCTCCATCGTCAAGTCTGGCAGCAGCGCGATCAACGGGGTGCTCGGCCCGGGTGAGCGCTTCAAGGGCAAAGGCCTGATCTTTTGCGCCACGCCCGCCAGCGACTTCGTGTGCGGCACCTTGCAACTGGCGGCGGGGATGAACCTGCATGTGTTCACCACCGGGCGCGGCACGCCTTACGGGCTGGCGATGGCGCCGGTGGTGAAGGTCTCGACCCGCACGGAGCTGGCGCAGCGCTGGCCGGACCTGATCGATATCGACGCCGGGCGCATAGCCACCGGGCGCGCGACCATCGAGGAGTTGGGGTGGGAGTTGTTCCACTTCTACCTGGATGTGGCCAGCGGCAAGAAGCAGACGTGGGCGGAGCAGCACAAGCTGCATAACGACATTACGTTGTTCAACCCGGCGCCGATTACTTGAGACCGAGTCGCCTTCATCGGGGGCAAGTCGAACCGTCGCACCGCCCCTCCCACACTGAGTCTGCGTCAGACATATAATGGATGAACACCGCAGACCCTATGTGGGAGGGGCGGTGCGACGGTTCGACTTGCCCCCGATAGCGGTCTATCAGGCGCCGCTGGGCCGTATGGCTTATCATTAGCCCCCTAACGACGCTCACCAAGGTTCTCCCCGGCATGCTGGCTATCTTCCTCTCCACCCTCACCATCACCGCGCCGGTGTTTGCCATGTTGTTCCTCGGCGTGTTGCTCAAGCGCATCAACTGGATCAACGACAACTTCATCCACACCGCGTCGTCGCTGGTGTTCAACGTCACCATGCCGGCGCTGCTGTTTCTCGGCATCCTGCATGCCGACCTGCATTCGGCGCTCAAGCCAGGTTTGCTGATCTACTTCGCCGTCGCCACGCTGTTGAGTTTTGCCCTGGCCTGGGGCTGGGCGATTTTCCGCTGCAAGCGTGAAGACCGGGGCATCTACACCCAGGGCGCTTTTCGCGGTAACAACGGGGTGATCGGCCTGGCGCTGGCGGCCAGTATGTACGGTGATTACGGCATCTCCCTCGGCGCGATCCTCGCGGCGTTGGTGATCCTGTTCTACAACACGCTGTCGACCATTGTGCTGGCGGTGTACAGCCCGGTGATCAAATCCGACCCGTGGAGCATCTGCAAAAGTGTCCTGGCCAACCCGCTGATCATCAGCGTGATCGCGGCCGCGCCGTTCGCCTATTTCCAGATCGGCTTGCCGGGCTGGCTGGAAAAATCCGCGCAGTACCTGGCCGACATGACTTTACCGTTGGCGCTGATCTGCATCGGCGGCACCTTGTCGCTGGCGGCGTTGCGCAAGAGCGGCAACATGGCGTTGAGTGCGAGCTTGATGAAGATGATCTGGCTGCCGCTGGTCGCCACTCTGGGGGCGTGGTTGCTGGGGTTTCGTGGGCCGGAACTGGGGATTCTGTTCCTGTACTTCGGCGCACCGACCGCAGCCGCGAGCTTTGTGATGGCCAGGGCGGCCGAGGGCAATCATGAGCTGGCGGCGGCGATTATCGTGATCACCACCTTGATGGCGGCGCTGACCACGAATATCGGGATCTTCGTGTTGCAGGCGGGTGGCTGGATCTGAATCTTGTGATCGCTATCTGAGCGTCACGGCTTGTCTGCCTGATACGCCTCAATCACTTCCTGCGCCGCCCGAAACGCTTCGATCGCCGCCGGCACACCGGCATACACCGCGCAATGCAGCAGCGCCTCGCGGATTTCCTCCACCGTGCAGCCGTTGTTCAGCGCGCCGCGCACATGGCCTTTGAGTTCCTGCGGGCACTTGAGCGCGGTGAGGGCGGCGAGGGTGATCAGGCTGCGTGTCTTCAGCGGCAAGCCGTCGCGGTTCCACACGCTGCCCCAGGCATGTTCGTTGACGAAGTCCTGCAGCGGCTGGGTGAATTCGGTCGCGTTGCCCAAGGCGCGGTCGACGAACGCATCGCCCATCACCTGACGACGCATTTCTACCCCTGGCTTTTTCGGATCGGTCATTGCGATTCCCTCTTGTGTTGGCGGCGCCAGGCTCGCAGCGTGCTGAACAACAGGAAAGCCACCAGCACTGGCAGGACGTAATACAGCATCAGTTGTTCGAGTTTGTTGGCCAACGGCATGCCGGTGGTGAATGCCATCACATGTAGCCCATACGCCAGGTACAGCCCCAGCAGCACCAGGCCTTCGGCACGGGTCACGCGGTAGCCGGAATAAAACACCGGCAGGCACAGCACCACCACGCCGAGCATCACCGGCAGGTCGAAATCCAGGGCATTGGGCGACACCGACAGCGGCGAGGGCGCGAGCAGTGCGGTCAGCCCCAGTACGCCCAGCAGGTTGAACAGGTTGCTGCCGATCACGTTACCCACGGCGATTTCCCGCTGGCCGCGCAGGGCTGCGATCAGCGAGGTGGCCAGGCACGGCAGCGAAGTGCCGACGCCGATCAGCGTCAAGCCGATGATGCGCTCCGACAGGCCCAGATCGCCCGCCACATCCACTGCCGCACCCAGCAACAAATGCCCGGCCAGCACCAGCACCAGCAATCCGCCGAACATCAGCAATACGCTGCTCAGCCAGGGCGCCTTGGCCACGGTGTCCAGCGTGCGCGGGCGACGTGAATGGCGGGTCTGGTAGTGCAGCACGCCGAGGTAGGCCAGCAAGGCCACCAGCAGCAGCGAACCGTCGACCGGCGTCAGTTCTTCATTGGCCGCCAGGGTAAATACCAGCAGGCCGGCGAGGATCATCACCGGGATATCCAGGCGCACCAGTTGCCTCGAGACCCGCAGCGGAACGATCAGCGCCGACAGGCCCAGGGTGACGAGGATGTTGAAAATGCTGCTGCCGATCACGCTGCCCACCGCAATGTCGGTGTTGCCGGCCAGGGTGGCTTGCAGGCTGACCGTCATCTGCGGCGCACTGCTGCCGAAGGCGACGATCGTCAGGCCAATGATCAACGGCCTGACCTTAAGGCTGGCAGCCAGGCGCACCGCGGCGCGCACCAGGATTTCGGCACCGACGATCAGCAACACCAGGCCGCTGATCAATTCGATCAGGCTCCAGGGCGAGAGGGCGGTTAATCCGTAAATGGCCAGGGCTCCGTCTTCAATTGCTCAGGGCTTGCACGCGCACCCGCGCGGTGCCGCTGCCCAGCATGCCCAGTTGCGCGGCGGCCTGGCGTGACAGATCGATCAGCCGCCCACGGGTGTGCGGGCCGCGATCATTGATGCGCACCACCACCGATTTGTCGGTATCGAGATTGGTCACCTTGACCTGCGTGCCAAAAGGCAGGCGCCGATGGGCGGCGGTCAGGGCGTTCTGGTTGAAGGGTTCACCGCTGGCAGTTTTTTTGCCATGGTGCTTGGCGCCGTAATAGGAGGCGGTGCCGGTTTCGTCGTAGCCGTTGGGGTTGATGAGGCCGCTGGCGCAACCGGCCAGTAAAGAGAACAGGGCTAAAAGGCCAAGTAAGCGCTTCATTATCAAGGTGCCCTCATCACAAATGTGGGAGGGGGCTTGCCCCCGATAGCGGAGTGTCAGTCACTACTGTTTTGACTGAATCACCGCTATCGGGAGCAAGCCCCCTCCCACAGGAGGTCCGAGTCGAGCATGAAATCTCACTCGGACCGTTCACCGCTATCAGCCTTCGAGCTTGCTTTTCAGCAGTTCGTTCACCTGTTGCGGGTTGGCCTTGCCTTTGGAGGCTTTCATGGCCTGGCCGACAAAGAAGCCGAACATCTTGCCGCGCTTGGCTTCGTCTGCCGCGCGGTATTGTTCGACCTGTTCCGCGTTGGCCGCGAGCATGTCATCGAGCACGGCGGAGATGGCGCCGCTGTCGGTGACTTGCTTGAGGCCACGCTTGTCGATGATCTCATCGGCATTGCCTTCACCGCTGGCCATGGCTTCGAACACGGTCTTGGCAATTTTGCCGGAGATGGTGTTGTCCTTGATCCGCAGCAACATGCCGCCCAGTTGCTCGGCCGAGACTGGCGCTTCGTCGATTTCCAGGGCCTGTTTGTTCAACAGGCTGCCCAGCTCCACCATCACCCAGTTGGCCGCCAGCTTGGCGTCCCCGGCGATGCTCACGACTTTTTCGAAGTAGTCGGCTTGCTCACGGCTCGAAGCCAAGACGCTGGCGTCGTAGACCGACAGGCCGAACTGCGCCTGGAAGCGCTCGCGTTTCTGCGGCGGCAATTCCGGCAGGGTGGCGCGGACGTCATCGAGGAACGAATCCTCGATGACCACCGGCAACAGGTCCGGGTCGGGGAAGTAACGGTAGTCGTTGGCTTCCTCTTTGCTGCGCATGGCGCGGGTTTCGTCTTTGTTCGGGTCGTACAGGCGGGTTTGCTGGATCACCTTGCCGCCGTCTTCGATCAGTTCGATCTGGCGACGCACTTCGGTGTTGATCGCCTTCTCGATGAAACGGAACGAGTTGACGTTCTTGATCTCGCAGCGGGTGCCGTACTCGACCTGGCCCTTTGGCCGGACCGACACGTTGCAGTCGCAGCGCAGCGAGCCTTCGGCCATGTTGCCGTCGCAAATGCCCAGGTAGCGCACCAGCGCGTGGATCGTCTTGACGTAGGCCACGGCTTCCTTGGCGTTGCGCATGTCGGGCTCGGACACGATCTCCAGCAACGGCGTGCCGGCGCGGTTCAGGTCGATGCCGGTGGCACCGTTGAACTCTTCATGCAGGCTCTTGCCGGCGTCCTCTTCCAAGTGCGCACGGGTCACACCGACACGCTTGATGGTGCCGTCTTCCAGCGGGATGTCCAGGTAGCCCTTGCCGACAATCGGCAATTCCATCTGGCTGATCTGGTAGCCCTTGGGCAGGTCCGGGTAGAAGTAGTTCTTGCGTGCGAACACGTTGTGCTGGCCGATCTCGGCGTCAATCGCCAGGCCGAACATCACCGCCATGCGCACCGCTTCCTGGTTCAGCACCGGCAACACACCGGGCATGCCCAGATCTACCAGGCTCGCCTGGGTGTTGGGTTCTGCGCCGAACGTGGTGGCACTACCGGAGAAAATCTTCGATTGGGTGGCGAGCTGGGTATGAATCTCCAGCCCGATCACAACTTCCCATTGCATAGTGTTCTCCTCAGAAGCCGGTAGGGGTGCGAGTGTGCCAGTCAGTGTTCAACTGGTACTGGTGCGCCACATTGAGCAGGCGGCCTTCCTGGAAATACGGGGCAAGCAATTGCACGCCGACCGGCAGGCCATCGACGAAACCGGCGGGCATGGACAAGCCCGGCAAGCCCGCGAGGTTGGCGGTGATGGTGTACAGGTCTTCCAGGTACTCGGCGATCGGGTCGCCGGTCTTGGCGCCGATCTTCCAGGCCGGGTTCGGCGTGGTCGGGCCGAGGATCACGTCGACTTCTTCAAAGGCTGCCATGAAGTCGTTTTTGATCAGGCGACGGATTTTTTGCGCCTTGAGGTAGTACGCGTCGTAGTAACCGGCCGACAGGGCGTAGGCACCGACCATGATCCGGCGCTGCACTTCGGCACCGAAGCCTTCGCCACGGGAGCGTTTGTACAGGTCGGTGAGGTCTTTCGGGTTTTCGCAGCGATAACCGAAACGCACGCCGTCGAACCGCGACAGGTTGGAGGACGCTTCGGCCGGGGCGATCACGTAGTACGCCGGAATCGCGTGCTGGTTGTTCGGCAGGCTGATGGGCTTGATCACGGCGCCGAGCTTTTCCAGCTCCTTGACGCTGTTGTGGACCAATTCGGCGATGCGCGGGTCGAGGCCGGCGCTGAAATACTCTTTTGGCACGCCGATGCGCAGGCCTTTGAGCGAGGTGTTGAGGCTGGCGCTGTAGTCCGGTACCGGCTCATCGATGCAGGTGGAGTCCTTTGCGTCGAAGCCTGCCATACCTTGTAACAATATTGCGCAGTCTTCGGCGGTGCGTGCCAGTGTGCCGCCCTGATCTAGGCTGGAGGCATAGGCGATCATGCCCCAGCGAGACACGCGACCGTAGGTCGGCTTCAGCCCGGTGAGGTTGGTGAACGCGGCGGGCTGGCGGATCGAGCCGCCGGTGTCGGTGGCCGTGGCGGCCGGCAGGAAGCGCGCGGCAACCGCCGCCGCCGAACCGCCGGATGAACCGCCTGGCACGCAGTCCAGGTTCCACGGGTTTTTCACCGCGCCGTAGTAGCTCGACTCGTTGGCCGAACCCATGGCGAATTCGTCCATGTTGGTCTTGCCCAGGGTCACGGCCCCGGCGGCGGCCAGCTTGGACACCACGGTGGCGTCGTAGGGCGCCTTGAAGTTGTCGAGCATCTTCGAGCCGCAACTGGTGCGAATGCCCTGGGTGCAGAACAAGTCCTTGTGGGCGATCGGTGCGCCCAGCAGCGCGCCGTTCTCACCGTTGGCGCGACGTGCGTCGGCGGCCTTGGCCTGGCTCAAGGCCAGCTCCTCGGTGAGGCTGATGAAGCTGTTGACCTTGGGGTCGAGCGCGCCGATACGCGCCAGCAAGGTCTTGGTCAGCTCTTCGGATGAAAACTTTTTGTCGGCGAGACCGCGGGCGATCTCGGCCAGAGTCATGTGATGCATGAAAGGCTCTTTCCCTTTAGTCGATGACTTTCGGAACCAGATACAGGCCGTTTTCGACCGCTGGCGCGATGGACTGGTAGGCCTCGCGATGATTGACTTCGGTCACGACGTCTGCGCGCAGGCGCTGGTTGGCTTCCAGCGGGTGAGCCAGGGGCTCGATGCCGTCGGTATTCACGGCCTGCATTTGGTCAACCAGCCCGAGAATGCTGTTCAGGGCTGCGGTGGTCTGTGGAAGATCGGCATCATTCAGGCCAAGCGAGGCCAGATGTGCGATTTTTTCCACGTCGGAGCGTTCAAGCGCCATGGGATTCTCCAGTGGAAAACAGAACGGAGGGCGTCCGTGTGTTAGATTGTCGGAACACTACCGCATTTCTACGGTCATATGGCCGCGATTGTGGGGGTTGGTGCGTAGAAAGTCGGCCAATTTAGCACATTGGCGCCTTGCCCAAAATCCCTGTCGTTGTTAGAGTTTGCCGCACTTTTTTACCCACGCGTTGCCTAGGGTCCTTTCCCCATGTTCAAGAAACTGCGTGGCATGTTTTCCAGCGATCTTTCCATTGACCTGGGCACTGCCAACACCCTTATTTACGTGCGCGAGCGCGGTATCGTCCTGAATGAGCCATCGGTTGTGGCTATTCGGACCCATGGTAATCAGAAAAGTGTCGTTGCCGTTGGCACCGAGGCCAAGCGTATGCTTGGCCGAACACCAGGCAATATCGCTGCCATTCGTCCGATGAAAGACGGCGTGATCGCCGACTTCAGTGTCTGCGAGAAGATGCTGCAGTACTTCATCAACAAGGTTCACGAAAACAGCTTTCTGCAGCCCAGCCCTCGTGTGCTGATCTGCGTTCCGTGCAAGTCCACCCAGGTGGAGCGTCGTGCCATCCGTGAATCGGCGCTTGGTGCCGGTGCTCGTGAAGTGTTCCTGATCGAAGAGCCAATGGCTGCTGCGATCGGTGCCGGCCTGCCGGTTGAAGAAGCGCGCGGTTCGATGGTGGTGGATATCGGTGGTGGTACCACTGAAATCGCCCTGATTTCCCTGAACGGCGTGGTGTATGCCGAGTCCGTCCGTGTTGGTGGCGACCGCTTCGACGAAGCGATCATCACTTATGTGCGTCGCAACTACGGCAGCCTGATCGGCGAATCCACCGCCGAACGCATCAAGCAGGAAATCGGTACCGCTTATCCGGGCGGCGAAGTGCGCGAAGTCGATGTTCGCGGTCGCAACCTGGCCGAAGGCGTGCCGCGTGCCTTCACCCTGAACTCCAATGAAGTGCTGGAAGCTCTGCAAGAGTCCCTCGCCACCATCGTTCAGGCAGTGAAGAGTGCCCTGGAGCAATCGCCTCCGGAGCTGGCTTCCGATATCGCCGAGCGTGGCCTGGTACTGACCGGTGGTGGCGCCTTGCTGCGCGACCTCGACAAGTTGCTGGCCCAGGAAACCGGTCTGCCGGTGATCGTCGCCGAAGACCCGCTGACCTGCGTCGCCCGTGGCGGTGGCCGTGCACTGGAAATGATGGATAAACACACCATGGACCTGCTCTCCAGCGAATAAGTGGTTGCTGGTAAGCCCATGTTTCGCCCGCAGGCAGCACTTTGCAGTGCTGCCTGTTGGCGTTTATCTTCTTCAATCTGCATCCAGGCCGGTTAGATGCCGTATGAATAGAGAGAACATTTGCCTGGGAGGAGCGGCCTATTAAACCGCTTTTCGCCAAAGGCCCCTCATTGGGCGTGCGCTTATTGGTGCTGGTCGTGCTTTCGGTCGCGCTGATGGTGGTCGATGCCCGCTTTGCACTGCTCAAGCCCGTGCGTAGCCAAATGTCGCTGGTGTTGATGCAGACTTACTGGATCACCGACCTGCCGCAACGTCTCTACCAGGGCGTGGCCAGCCAATTCGGCAGCCGCACCGAGCTGGTCGCCGAGAACGAAAAACTCAAGACTGAAAACCTGCTGCTGCAGGGGCGCATGCAAAAGCTGGCGGCCCTCACCGAGCAGAACGTTCGGCTGCGCGAGTTGCTCAACTCCTCCGCGCTGGTCAACGAGAAGGTCGAAGTCGCCGAGTTGATCGGCATGGACCCCAACCCCTTTACCCATCGCATCATCATCAACAAGGGTGAGCGCGACGGTGTAGTCCTTGGCCAGCCGGTACTCGATGCCCGTGGCTTGATGGGGCAGGTGGTCGAGTTGATGCCCTACACCTCGCGCGTATTGCTGCTGACGGACACCACTCACAGCATTCCGGTGCAGGTCAACCGCAACGGCCTGCGCGCGATTGCCAGCGGTACGGGTAATCCGGAGCGTCTTGAGCTGCGTCATGTGGCCGACACGGCCGATATCAAGGAAGGCGACCTGCTGGTCAGTTCCGGCCTGGGCCAACGCTTCCCGGCGGGTTATCCGGTGGCGACGGTCAAGGAAGTGATCCACGACTCCGGCCAGCCCTTCGCTATTGTCCGCGCCGTGCCGACTGCCGCGCTGAACCGCAGCCGCTACCTGTTGCTGGTGTTCAGCGACAACCGCACCGCGGAAGAGCGCGCCAACGACGCCGCTCAGGCCCAGGAAGCGGAAGACAAGCGTAACGGCACCGCGCCGATCATCCCGGCGACCGTACCAAAACCCGCGCCGGCTACACCGCCTGCAACTGCGCCGGCGCCGGCTGCGCCCGTGGCCACGCCAGCCAAGCCGGTCGCTCACAGCACTCGCCCGGTGAAACCAGCGGCGACTAAACCGCCGGCCGCCCAGCCTGCGACCACGCCGCCCGCTGCGAAGCCGCCGGCCGCCGCCCCGGCAACCACGCGGCAGAGGGAGGAATAATGGCCGGTACTCATTCGCACAATGGCTGGATCGTCTGGCTGACCTTTGCCCTCGGCTTGTTGCTCAGCGTATCGCCGCTGCCGCAGTTCATGGAAATCCTGCGCCCGCTCTGGCTGGCTTTGCTGCTGGCATTCTGGTCGCTGAACCTGCCGGATAAAGTGGGCATGGTCACGGCGATGTTTCTGGGCTTGGCGGAAGATGTGCTCTATGGCACCTTGCTGGGGCAGAACGCGTTGATCCTGACCCTGATCACTTTTCTGGTGCTCTCGTTGCAGCAGCGTCTGCGCATGTTCCCCATGTGGCAACAGTGCCTGGTGATCCTGGTGATCTTCGGCTTGGCGCAGTTGGTGCAGCTATGGCTCAGTGCCTTGACCGGTAACCGGCAGCCGACCTTGGCGCTGGTGTTGCCGGCCCTGGTCAGTGCGTTGCTGTGGCCGTGGGTCAGTTTCGGTCTGCGCGGGTTATGTCGTCGCTATAAAATCAATTGAATGGATTGCGAGGCTCTGCCTGGTTATCGAACCCCACAGGGAGAGTCTGCAATGAATTCGCTTTATCTGGCCTCGGGCTCCCCAAGGCGGCGTGAACTGCTGACCCAGATCGGTGTGCCCTTCACCGTGGTCAGCGCCGCGATTGATGAAACGCCTCTTACGGACGAATCTCCCGTTTCCTACGTCGAGCGCCTGGCGCGTGCCAAGGCGGCGGCGGGTTTTGCTGCCCTAGGGGAAACCTCGGGGGGCTGCGTGCTGGGCGCCGACACGGCGGTGATCGTTGATGGCCAGATCCTTGGCAAACCAGTGGATCTGGCCGACGGCCTGGCCATGTTGCTGGCTCTGGCAGGGCGTGAACATGAAGTGCTGACGGCCATTGCCCTCACGGACGGTCAGCGCTGTGTAACCCGATGTGTAAGCAGTCGGGTACTTTTTCGGGGGATTTCTGTCGAGGAGGCTACAACCTACTGGCACAGTGGAGAACCCCAGGACAAAGCCGGAGGCTATGCTATCCAAGGGCTAGGCTCGGTGTTCGTGGCCGGGCTCACTGGCAGTTATTCCGCCGTGGTAGGCCTGCCGGTGTGCGAAACCGCTCAGTTGCTTGGCCAATTCGGCATACCCTGTTGGCAAAACCTTACCGTGCGCTGAGCCTCGTACACAGCGCCCAGCCTTAAGCGACCGGTCACTATTGTGAAAACGCCTGAACGAGACCCAGCCATGAGTGAAGAGATTCTGATCAATATCACGCCGATGGAATCGCGCGTGGCGGTGGTAGAGAACGGTGTTCTGCAGGAAGTTCACGTCGAACGCACCCAGAAACGCGGGATCGTCGGCAACATCTATAAAGGCAAGGTCGTGCGCGTATTGCCGGGCATGCAGGCCGCCTTCGTCGACATCGGCCTGGACCGTGCCGCGTTTATCCATGCTTCGGAAATTTCCCTGCGTGAAGGCCCAGCGGTGGAAAGCATCAGCGCCCTGGTGCATGAAGGGCAGAGCCTGGTGGTGCAAGTCACCAAGGACCCCATCGGCTCCAAAGGTGCGCGGCTGACCACCCAACTGTCGATTCCTTCGCGCTACCTGGTGTACATGCCGCGCACCGCGCATGTCGGCATTTCGCTGAAGATTGAGGACGAAGCAGAGCGCGAGCGCCTGAAAAAAGTGGTCAGCGACTGCGTTGCCGCCGAGGGCATCAAGGAAGCGGGTGGGTTTATTCTACGCACCGCCGCTGAAGGCGCCGGTGCCGATGAAATCCTCATGGATATCCGCTATCTGCGGCGGTTGTGGGACCAGATCGGCGCACAGATCAAGACCGTCGGCGCCCCCAGTGTCATCTATGAAGACCTGGGCCTGGCCTTGCGTACCTTGCGTGACCTGGTCAGCCCCAAGATCGAGAAGATTCGCATCGACTCGCGGGAAACCTTCCAACGCACCACGCAGTTCGTTGCCGAGCTGATGCCGGAAATTGCTGACCGCCTGGAGCATTACCCAGGCGAGCGGCCGATCTTCGACCTGTACGGCGTCGAAGACGAAATTCAGAAGGCCCTCGAACGCAAGGTGCCGCTCAAGTCCGGTGGCTACCTGGTGGTGGATCCGGCCGAAGCCATGACCACCATCGACGTCAACACCGGTGCGTTCGTGGGGCATCGCAACCTTGAAGAGACCATCTTCAAGACCAACCTCGAAGCGGCCACTGCGATCGCCCGCCAATTGCGCCTGCGCAACCTGGGCGGGATCATCATCATCGACTTCATCGACATGGAAGATGAAGAACACCAGCGTCAGGTGCTGCGCACCCTCGAGAAACAACTGGAGCGTGATCACGCCAAGACCAACATCATCGGTATCACCGAGTTGGGTCTGGTGCAAATGACTCGCAAGCGCACACGCGAAAGCCTGGAGCAAGTGCTGTGCGAGCCATGCAGCAGTTGCCAGGGACGCGGTAAATTGAAGACGCCTGAAACGGTTTGCTACGAGATTTTCCGGGAAATCCTACGAGAGGCGCGAGCCTACCAGGCTGAAGGTTATAGAGTGCTTGCCAACCAGAAAGTGGTCGACCGTCTGCTGGATGAAGAGTCCGGTAACGTGGCCGAACTGGAGGGGTTTATCGGTCGTACTATTCGGTTCCAGGTCGAAACCATGTATTCCCAGGAACAATACGACGTGGTGCTGCTCTGATCCTCATTCATTTGTTTTCCCTGATTCCGACAGACCTTGATCTGTGGTCCGACTACTGCCTTGAGGGTCGCCTGACATGGAGCGTCTGATACGCTTTTTTGCCGCTTTGACCCGCTGGGGCCTGGGCCTGTGCGCCTTGCTGCTGGTATTGGCGGCGGTGTACGTGAGCCTTGGGCGTGAATTGACCCCGTTGGTCGCCGAATACCGCGCCGAAATCGAAGCCAAGGCCCAGGCCGCGTTGGACATGCCGCTGCAGATCGGTCGTCTTGAAGGCCGCTGGAGCGGTTTCGCGCCTGTGTTGCTGGCCCACGACGTGATGGTGGGCGAGGGCAGCAATGCCTTGCGCCTGGACCAGGTCCAAGTGGTACCGGACATCTGGGCCAGCCTGATGGCGCGCGACGTGCGCATCGCCCACCTGGAAGTCAGCGGCCTGCAACTGAGCGTCAAGGAGGACAAGGATGGCCACTGGGCGCTGCAAGGCCTGCCGGTGCAGGACGACCAGCCGCTGGACCCGGAGCAGTTGCTCAACCGCATGCAGAGCGTCCAGCGGGTCTCGTTGCTGGATAGCCAGGTCACGTTGCAGCCGTTCGACCAGGCGCCGCTGACCTTCACGTATGTGGGCCTGAGCCTGCAAACCGGCACCACCCGCCAACGCCTGGACGCCCGCCTGACCCTGCCGGATGGCCAGCCCCTGGCCCTGAGCCTGCGCACGCAAATCCGCGCCAGTGCCTGGAAAGACGCTGAGGTTCAGGCCTACCTGAGCTTGCCCCAGAGCGATTGGGCCACATGGATTCCGGCCAGGTTGACCCAGCAATGGAAACTCACGCAGTTCAAGGCTGGCGGCGAATTCTGGCTGACCTGGGCCAAAGGCACCGTGCAAAGCGCGGTGGTGCGCCTCAACTCGCCGCAAGTGAAGGGCAGCTACGCGGATCGCAAGCCGGTACACATTGAAAACCTCGCCCTGACCGCTTACCTGCAACGCAGTGAGAGCGGCCTCAAGGTGCTGTTCGATTCGTTGGCGATGAACCTCGGTGATACCCGCTGGGAATCGCGCCTGCAATTGCAGCAACGCCTGGCCACCGACAAGGAGCAGGAAGTCTGGAAGCTGCAGGCCGACCGCCTCGACCTGACCCCGATCACCCCGCTGCTGAATGCTCTGGCGCCATTGCCGGAAGGATTCGCCAAGACGATCGAACACCTTAAGGCCACCGGCGTGCTGCGCAATGTGTTGGTGGATTTTCGCCCACAGGACACGACCGATCAGAAAGTCAGCTTTGCCGCCAACCTCGACCGGATAGGCTTTGACGCCTACTTCGGTGCCCCTGCCGCACGTAACATTTCCGGCAGCATCAGCGGCGACCTGGGACAGGGCGAGTTGCGCATGGACAGCAAGGACTTTTCTCTGCATCTCGACCCGATCTTTGCCAAGCCCTGGCAGTACATCCAGGCCAATGCGCGCCTGACCTGGAAGCTCGACCAGCAAGGCTTCACCTTGATCGCACCGTATATCAAGGTGCTGGGCGAGGAGGGCAAGGTCGCCGCCGACTTCCTGATTCGCCTGCATTTCGACAATAGCCAGGAAGACTACATGGACCTGCGGGTCGGCATGGTCGACGGCGACGGGCGTTTCACGCCTAAATACCTGCCGGCGGTGCTGAGCCCGGCGCTGGATGAATGGCTGCGCACTGCGATCCTCAAGGGCGCGGTCGATGAAGGCTTCTTCCAGTATCAAGGCTCGTTGAATCACGACGCATTGCCCGCCTCGCGCAATATCAGCCTGTTTTTCAAAGTGCATGATGCTGAATTGGCGTTCCAGCCGGGTTGGCCCCATGTGAGCAAGGTCAACGGCGAAGTGTTTGTCGAGGAAAGCGGTGTCCGCATCCTGGCCAGCAAGGGCCAACTGCTCGACACCGGCGTCAAGGACGTCTACGTCAATATTCCTCACGCGCCTGCGGGCAAGGATAGCCACCTGCTGCTCACCGGTGGTTTTGCCGGCGGCCTGGGTGATGGCCTGAAAGTCCTCCAGGAAGCGCCGATAGGCACCGCTGCGACCTTTGCCGGTTGGAAAGGCGAGGGCGATCTGCAGGGCAAGCTGGATCTGGATGTCCCGTTGGCCAAGGGCACCGAGCCGAAGATCGTGGTGGATTTCCAGACCGACAAGGCGCGCCTGCAATTGGCCGAGCCGACCCTGGACCTGAACCAGCTCAAGGGCGATTTCCGCTTCGACAGCGCCAAGGGCCTGAGCGGGCAGAACATCACGGCGCAAGCCTTCGATCGGCCGATCAGCGCGCAGATCTTTGCGGATGGCAAGCCGGGCAAGATCAGTACCCGCGTCACCGCCAGAGGCCAGGTCACGGTCAAGCGCCTGACGGACTGGTTGAAAGTCAGCCAGCCGCTGCCAGTGTCCGGCGATATTCCGTACCAGTTGCAGCTCAATTTGGACGGTGCTGACAGCCAGTTGATGGTCAGCTCCAACCTCAAAGGTGTGGCGGTGGACCTGCCGGCGCCGTTCGGCATGCCGGCCAGCCAGGGCCGTGACAGCGTGTTCCGCATGACCTTGCAGGGCGCCGAACGCCGCTACTGGTTCGATTACGGCGATCTGGCGAACTTCACCTTTGCGGCGCCGCCGGACAAGTTCAGCGAAGGCCGCGGCGAGTTGTTTCTGGGTAATGGCGATGCGCTGCTGCCCGGTGGCAAAGGCCTACGCATTCGCGGTGTGTTGTCGGAGTTGGACATCGAACCGTGGAAGAAACTCGTCGATCGCTACGCGGGCAACGACCCGGGAGGCAGCGCGAAACAGCTATTGAGCGGTGCCGACTTCAAGGTGGGCAAGTTGACCGGCTTTGGGCAGCAGTTCGACCAGGTCAACCTCCAACTGGACCGCAAACCCGCGGCCTGGGGCCTGCAGTTTGACAGCCAGCAGGCCAAGGGCACGGTCAACCTGCTGGACGCCAAAGGCGCGCCGATTGCGGTCAACCTGCAGTACGTGAAATTGCCGGCCTTGGACCCAACGGTACAGGCGGATGAGAATGCGCCCGACCCATTGGCCGACATCGATCCCAAGGTTATTCCAGCGCTGGATATCAGCATCGATCAACTGTTCCAGGGGCCGGACCTGATCGGCGCCTGGTCGTTGAAGATCCGGCCGACCGCCAAGGGCCTGGCCTTCAACAACCTGGACCTGGGCCTCAAGGGCATGCAGCTCAAGGGGGCAGGCGGTTGGGAGGGGGCTGCGGGTGACAGCAGTAGTTGGTACAAAGGGCGCCTGGATGGCAAGAACATTGCCGATGTCCTCAAGGGGTGGGGCTATGCACCTACCGTGACCAGTGAAGACTTTCACCTGGATGTGGACGGCCGTTGGGCGGGCTCGCCCGCTTGGGTCGGACCCAAGCGTTTTTCCGGCAGCCTGGATGCAACGTTCCGCAAAGGTCAGTTCGTTGAAGTGGAAGGCGGCGCCCAGGCGTTGCGGGTGTTCGGCCTGCTTAACTTCAACTCGATCGGCCGCCGGCTGCGCCTGGACTTCTCCGACCTACTCGGCAAAGGCTTGAGCTATGACCGGGTCAAAGGCTTGCTCGCGGCCAGCAACGGGGTGTTTGTGACGCGCGAGCCGATCACCCTGACGGGGCCGTCGAGCAATCTGGAACTCAATGGCACCTTGGACCTGGTGGCTGATCGCGTAGATGCCAAACTGCTGGTGACCCTGCCGGTGACCAATAACCTGCCGATCGCCGCGCTGATTGTCGGTGCACCGGCCATTGGTGGCGCGCTGTTCCTGATCGACAAGCTGATTGGCGACCGTGTTTCGCGTTTTGCCAGCGTGCAGTACAAAGTGGAAGGGCCATGGAAAGACCCGAAAATCACCTTCGACAAGCCATTTGAAAAGCCAAACTGAGAGCCTGTGGAGTAGCATGGCCGCATGCCATTTATGGAGGGTCGGCCGATGTCCTTTGCGGTAATTCAAATGGTCAGCCAGAGCGATGTGCTGGCCAACCTGGCCCAGGCCCGGCGCCTGCTGGAGCAAGCGGCGGCCCAGGGAGCGCGGCTGGTGGTGCTGCCGGAAAACTTCGCCGCCATGGGCCGCCGTGATGTGGCTGACATCGGTCGCGCCGAGGCGCTGGGCGAAGGGCCGATCCTGCCATGGTTGAAACAGACCGCCCGCGACCTCACCTTATGGATAGTCGCCGGCACTTTGCCGCTGCCGCCCAAGGACCAACCGAACGCCAAGGCCAACGCCTGCTCGTTGTTGATCGATGACCATGGCGAGATCGTCGCCCGCTACGACAAGCTGCATTTGTTCGATGTCGACGTGGCGGATGCGCGCGGTCGCTATCGTGAGTCCGATGACTATGCTTTCGGGAGCAACGTCGTCGTGGCGGATACACCGGTCGGCCGCTTGGGCCTGACGGTGTGTTACGACCTGCGCTTTCCGGAGCTGTACAGCGAGTTGCGCGCAGCGGGGGCTGAACTGATTACCGCGCCCTCGGCCTTCACTGCGGTGACCGGCGCCGCACATTGGGATGTGCTGATTCGTGCGCGGGCCATCGAGACCCAGTGCTATCTGCTGGCGGCCGCCCAGGGCGGGGTTCATCCGGGGCCACGGGAAACCTATGGGCATGCGGCGATTGTCGATCCATGGGGCCGCGTGTTGACGCAACAGGATCAAGGCGAAGCGGTGTTGCTGGCCGAACGCGACAGCAGTGAACAGGCGTCGATACGGGCGCGCATGCCGGTGGTCAACCACCGGCGTTTTTTCTCGCGGGGCGCGCAGCGGCCTGCTTCAGAACGATGAATTTAAGGCCAAACCTATGAGCGAGTTGTTGTCCTCAGTCAGTGAACACCTCCTGGCACCCGGTGGCGTGACCATCGAAAGCCTGCAAACCGTGCTGGGCGATCTCGCCGGGCCGGGCATCGACGCGGCCGACCTGTATTTCCAGGGGCAGATTTCCGAGTCGTGGGCCCTAGAAGATGGGATCGTCAAGGAAGGCAGTTTCAACCTCGATCAGGGCGTCGGCGTGCGTGCGCAATCCGGTGAAAAAACCGGTTTCGCCTATAGCAACGCGATCACCCTGGAAGCCCTGGGCCTGGCTGCCCGTGCCGCCCGTTCGATTTCCCGCGCTGGCCAGAACGGCACGGTGCAGGCATTCAGCACCCAGGACGTGGCTCAGTTGTACGCGCCGGATAACCCCCTGGAAGTGATCAGCCGTGCAGAAAAAGTCGATCTGCTCAAGCGTATCGACGCCGCGACCCGCGCCCTCGACCCGCGTATCCAGCAAGTCACCGTGAGCATGGCCGGGGTGTGGGAACGCATCCTGGTGGCGTCCACCGACGGTGGTCTGGCGGCAGATGTGCGGCCGCTGGTGCGTTTTAACGTCAGCGTGATCGTCGAACAGAACGGCCGCCGCGAGCGCGGAGGCCACGGCGGTGGCGGGCGTACCGACTACCGTTATTTCCTCGTCGAGGACCGCGCCATGGGCTATGCCCGCGAAGCGCTGCGCCAGGCGTTGGTCAACCTGGAAGCCATCCCTGCACCTGCCGGCACCTTGCCGGTGGTGTTGGGCTCGGGCTGGTCCGGCGTATTGCTCCATGAAGCCGTGGGGCATGGCCTGGAAGGCGACTTCAACCGCAAGGGCAGTTCGGCCTATAGCGGGCGCATGGGCGAGATGGTCGCCTCCAAGCTATGCACCATTGTCGATGACGGCACCCTGGCCGGTCGCCGTGGCTCGTTGAGCATCGACGACGAAGGCACCCCGACTGAATGCACTACATTGATCGAAAACGGCGTGCTCAAGGGCTACATGCAAGACAAGCTCAACGCCCGCCTGATGGGCGTGGCACGTACCGGTAACGGTCGCCGCGAATCCTACGCGCACCTGCCGATGCCGCGCATGACCAACACCTACATGCTTGCAGGCGAAAGCGACCCGGCGGAAATCATCGCCTCGGTGAAACGCGGGATCTACTGCGCCAACCTCGGCGGCGGTCAGGTCGACATCACCAGCGGCAAGTTCGTGTTCTCCACCAGCGAGGCGTACCTGATCGAAGACGGCAAGATTACCGCGCCGGTCAAAGGGGCGACGTTGATTGGTAACGGGCCGGAAGCCATGAGCAAGGTGTCGATGGTCGGTAACGACCTGTCGCTGGACAGCGGCGTGGGCACGTGCGGCAAGGATGGGCAGTCGGTGCCGGTGGGCGTGGGTCAGCCAACCTTGAAAATTGATGCGATCACCGTGGGTGGCACGGGGTCGTAAGAGCGGGAGCTTCGGGTGGCGAAGACCGCCACCCGGGGAAGAGGATCAACGCAGGCCGCGTTGAGTCTCGTCCAGCTCACGGATGTACTTGAACATTTTACGGCTGGTGGCCGGCGCCTTGTTTTGCGCCAGTTCGTGCTGGGCCTGACGGATCAGGGAGCGCAGTTGCTGGCGATCCGCGTCCGGGTAGTCCAGTACGAATTTCTCCAGCACCGCGTCATCGCCCGAGATCAGGCGGTCACGCCAACGTTCCAGGTTATGGAAGCGTTCGTTGTACTGGCGAGTGGAGGCATCGAGTTGATCGAGCAGGGTCAGAATCGCGTCAGTGTCCTGATCGCGCATCAGCTTGCCGATAAACATGATGTGCCGTTTACGCGCGATATTCGCGGTGTGCTTGGGTGCATCCTGCAGAGCCCGCCGCATTTCGTCGGTCAGCGGCAGTTTTGCAATCAAGTCAGGCTTGAGCGTTGTAAGGCGCTCGCCGAGGTCAACCAGAGCATGCAGCTCGCGTTTGACCTGGGTTTTGCTTTTCTCCCCATCGAGGGAGTCGTCGTAAGAATCAACCATGGTGGCAGTCCGCAAAGAAACGCCGCCATGATAACCAGTCGGGGGCCGCTTGTCCGGCCCGGTCGCTCGATGGCCGTAACCGAAAGCAGAATTTGAGTGGAGAAAACCATGAGTGCAGCCCAAAGCGTCGGTCCGCAAGCGTTACCGGCACTGCAGGAACAAGTCGAGCAGATCCTTGCCGAGGCCAAGCGCCAGGGGGCCAGTGCCTGCGAGGTGGCTGTGTCCCTGGAGCAGGGGCTGTCGACGTCGGTGCGTCAGCGGGAAGTCGAAACCGTCGAATTCAACCGCGACCAGGGGTTTGGCATCACCTTGTATGTAGGCCAGCGCAAAGGCTCGGCCAGCACGTCGGCGAGTGGGCCGGAGGCGATTCGCGAGACGGTGGCCGCCGCATTGGCGATTGCCAAGCACACGTCTGAGGATGAAAGCTCGGGTCTGGCCGACAAGGCGTTGATGGCCAAGGATCTGCAGGATTTCGACCTGTTCCATGCCTGGGACATCACCCCGGAACAAGCCATCGAGCAGGCGCTGACCTGCGAAGCGGCGGCGTTTGATGCCGATCCCCGGATCAAGAACGCCGACGGCACCACCTTGAGCACCCATCAGGGCTGCCGCGTGTATGGCAACAGCCATGGCTTTATCGGCGGTTATGCCTCGACGCGCCACAGCCTGAGCTGCGTGATGATCGCCGAAGCCAACGGCCAGATGCAGCGTGATTACTGGTACGACGTGAACCGCCAGGGTGACTTGCTGGCCGACCCGGTCAGCATCGGCCGGCGTGCTGCGCAACGTGCCGCAAGCCGCCTGGGCGCGCGCCCGGTACCGACCTGTGAAGTGCCAGTGCTGTTCTCGGCCGAACTGGCCGGTGGCCTGTTCGGCAGTTTCCTGGGGGCGATTTCCGGCGGCAACCTGTACCGCAAATCGTCGTTCCTCGAAGGTGCGATTGGCCAGAAGCTGTTTCCGGAGTGGCTGACCATCGATGAGCGTCCGCACCTGATGCGTGCCATGGGCAGCTCGTCGTTCGACGGCGATGGCCTGGCGACCTATGCCAAGCCGTTCGTCGAAAACGGTGAGTTGGTCTCCTACGTGCTGGGCACTTATGCCGGGCGAAAACTCGGCCTGCCGAGCACTGCGAACTCTGGCGGTGTGCACAACCTGTTCGTGACCCACGGCGAAGAGGACCAGGCGGCGCTTTTGCGGCGCATGGGGCGCGGCCTGTTGGTGACCGAATTGATGGGCCAGGGCTTGAACATGGTCACGGGGGATTATTCCCGCGGTGCGGCGGGTTTCTGGGTAGAAAACGGTGAGATCCAGTTTGCCGTCCAGGAAGTGACCATTGCCGGCAATATGCGCGACATGTTCAAGCAGATCGTTGCCGTGGGTAACGACTTGGAGCTGCGCAGCAATATCCGTACAGGTTCGGTCCTGATCGAGCGGATGACGGTCGCCGGTAGCTAATCCTTCCGACGTTTCACCAAAAGGCGCGCCATCTTGCAGATGGCGCGCCTTTTTTGTGGCTGCGTTTCAGGTTGATTGGCTTGGCGCTCTTGTTTTGATTCTCAATATCATTTAATAATAAATATCATTATCAAGTGAGTGCGGATCATGAGTGCTGTCCTGCATGAGGACCCCTACCTGGAAAGCTGGCGTTGGATGAGTCGTCAGATTCGCTGCTGCCTCGATCCCAATGAGCCGCGCCTGATCGAACACTACCTCAATGAAGGTCGATACCTCGCGTGTTGCACCGCGACCCATCCGTGGACGATCGCTGAAACGGCCTTCCGTCTGCTGATCGACACCGCCACCGACATCGCCTTGCCGTGGCATTGGCGATCCCAGTGCCTGGACCAGGCCTGGCGCCCGCTGCGCGACCTGGAAAAACTCTCCCGCTGTGCCTGCCGCCTCAAGCGCTGGCAGAGCTTTGCCTGGCAATTGGCGACGTGCGAATTGCTGCCTTCGATTTCCGTTTCTGACTGGGTGCAAGGATCTTCCGATGAGTAATAGCCGTATCGAACGTGACAGCATGGGCGAACTGCAAGTCCCCGCCGAGGCCTTGTACGGCGCGCAAACCCAGCGCGCGGTGAACAACTTTCCGATCAGCCACCAGCGCATGCCGGCGCCATTCATTCGTGCGCTGATCCTGGCCAAAGTTGCAGCGGCCAAGGTCAACGTCGACCTCAAGCAAATCAGCGAAGGGCAGGGCAAGGCTATCGTCGATGCCGCTCAAGGCTTGCTGGAAGGCGATTTCATGCCGCACTTCCCGGTGGATATTTTCCAGACCGGTTCCGGCACCAGTTCCAATATGAACGCCAATGAAGTGATCGCGACCCTGGCCAGCCGTTTGCTCGGCGAGGCGGTCAACCCCAACGATCACGTGAACTGCGGCCAAAGCAGCAACGACGTCATCCCAACCACTATCCACGTCAGCGCGGCGCTGGTGCTGCATGAGCAAACGTTGCCGGCGTTGCAGCACCTGGTGCAGGTCATCGAACAGAAGGCCGAAGAGGTCCACCCATTCATCAAGACCGGCCGCACGCACCTGATGGACGCCATGCCGGTGCGCATGAGTCAGGTGCTCAATGGCTGGGCGCAGCAGCTCAAGGCCAATATCGCTCATCTACAGGACTTGCTGCCGAGCCTGCAAGCCCTGGCCCAGGGCGGTACGGCTGTCGGCACTGGGATCAACGCGCACCCGGAGTTCGCAGTGCGTTTCAGCCAGCAACTGAGCAGCTTGACCGGCGTGCAATTCACCCCGGGCAAGAACCTGTTCGCGTTGATCGGCTCCCAGGACACCGCCGTCGCCGTCTCCGGCCAGTTGAAAGCTATCGCTGTGTCGTTGATGAAAATCGCCAACGACTTGCGCTGGATGAACTCCGGCCCGCTGGCAGGCCTGGGTGAAATCGAACTGGAGGGGTTGCAGCCTGGCTCTTCGATCATGCCCGGCAAGGTCAACCCGGTGATCCCGGAGGCGACGGCCATGGTCGCCGCGCAAGTCATCGGCAATGACACGGTGATCACCATTGCCGGCCAATCCGGCAACTTCGAGCTGAACGTGATGCTGCCGATCATCGCCCAGAACCTGCTCAGCAGCCTCGAACTGCTGGCCAATTCCAGCCGCCTGCTGGCGGACAAGGCCATCGCCAGCTTCAAGGTCAATGAGGCAAAGCTCAAGGAGGCGCTGTCGCGCAACCCGATCCTGGTCACCGCACTCAACCCGATCATTGGTTACCAAAAGGCCGCTGAAATCGCCAAGCAAGCCTATCAGCAAGGTCGTCCGGTGATTGATGTCGCCCTCGAACACACGGACTTGCCGCGCAGCCAACTGGAGGTCCTGCTGGACCCGGAAAAGCTCACGGCTGGCGGCGTGTAATCATCGACCCTGCTTTGGAGGCTCACCATGGAGCATTGGAAACGCACGATCGAACGGGCCAATCGCTGCTTTATGCAGGGCGAACTGGTCGACGCTCGCGAAGCCTATTTGCAGGCCCTGGCCCTGGCTCAAGTGTTGTTCGAACGCTGGGCGAACGCCGACGAAGCAGTGGCCGCCTGTGTCATTTCCCATCACAACCTGGCGGACCTGCACTTGCGCCTGAACCAGCCGGAAGAAAGCGCAGAATACCTCTGCGCCATCCACCAGCGCCTGTTACAGACCCTGCAGGACCGGCGCCTGAGCCCGCAACTGCGTGACGCGGCGCTGCGCCAGAGCAGCAAAACCTACGTCGAGCTGTTGAACTTCATCAGCGATTACGGCGAATACCCCCGTACCCATCGCTTGCTGGGCGGTACTGCGGCGCAACCGACCCCTCCTCAATACGGAGCACACTGATATGTCCTACACCTTGCCTGCCTTGCCTTACGCCTACGATGCCCTGGAGCCGCATATCGATGCGCAAACCATGGAAATTCACTACACCAAGCACCACCAGACTTATATCAACAACCTCAATGCCGCCGTGGAGGGCACCGAGTTTGCGGGCTGGCCGGTAGAGAAGCTGGTATCGAGCGTCCAGCAACTGCCCGAGAAACTGCGCGCTGCGGTGATCAATCAAGGCGGTGGTCATGCCAACCACTCGTTGTTCTGGGCGGTAATGTCGCCCAAAGGTGGCGGCAAACCCGAGGGCGCGCTGGGCCAGGCGATCGATGAGCAACTGGACGGCTTCGACAGTTTCAAGGACGCCTTCACCAAAGCCGCGTTGACGCGCTTCGGCAGCGGCTGGGCCTGGCTGAGCGTCACCCCGCAAAAGACCTTAGTGGTGGAGAGCAGCGGCAACCAGGACAGCCCGCTCATGAACGGCAACACTCCGATCCTCGGCCTGGATGTGTGGGAACACGCCTACTACCTGCTCTACCAGAACCGTCGGCCTGAATACATCAATGCTTTCTACAGGGTTATCAACTGGCCGGAAGTTGCTGCCCGCTACCAGGCCGCCCTGGCCTGATATCACCCTCTCTACCAAGACTTAAGGCTGACTATGGGCACTGAAACACTGGCGATCAGCGGCGTGCGAATGTTTCGTTATACGTTTGGCTCGCTGCTGCTATTGGCAGGTACTGCATTGCTGGTGGCTCAAGGATTCGCCTGGCTGGACTTGGAGCCGCGCATCCTGCGAGCCCTGCAGGGTGGGGCGATCTGCGCGCTCGGCACCGCGTTGGGCGCCGTGCCTGTGTTGGTTATCCGGCGCATGCCGGCAGCGTTGAGCGATACCTTGCTGGGTTTCGGTGCCGGAGTGATGCTCGCGGCGACAGCGTTTTCACTGATCGTACCGGGCATTGCGGCGGCTGAAGGCCTGGGGCTCACCCCGTGGGGCGCGAGTGGCTTGATCAGCGTTGGCATCCTGCTGGGGGCGTTCGGGTTGTACCTGGTCGACCGCAAGGTCTCCGGTGCCAGCCCGGAAATGCTGGTCGGCACGCCGGAGCACCCGGTGATCCCGCCACGCATCTGGCTGTTCGTATTTGCCATCATTGCGCACAACATCCCGGAGGGTATGGCCGTGGGCGTTTCGGCGGGCGGCGGTATGCCGGATGCCGACAGCCTGGCCATGGGCATTGCCTTGCAGGATGTGCCCGAAGGCCTAGTGATTGCGTTGGTGTTGGCCGGGGCAGGGATGTCGCGGGTCAAGGCGTTCCTGATCGGTGCGGCCTCGGGTCTGGTCGAGCCGATATTTGCCGTGCTTTGCGCCTGGTTGGTGAGCCTGGCAGAAGTGTTGCTACCGCTAGGCTTGGCGTTGGCTGCCGGCGCGATGCTGCTGGTGGTCACTCACGAGGTGATCCCCGAGTCGCGGCGCAATGGCCATGAACAGCTCGCCAGCCTGGGATTGTGCATTGGGTTCTGTTTGATGATGGTGATGGATACCGCGCTGGGCTGAAGCTGTTGCGGCTTCAGCCGCTGTCTCAAAGGGTGGGCTTATTCACCCTCATCAAAGAAGTTATTGATCAGCTTGACCAGGGCGTCCATCGCTTCCTGCTCTTGCTCGCCTTCCGTCTTCAAATGAATCTTGGTGCCCTTGCCGGCGGCCAGCATCATCATCGCCATGATGCTTTTGCCGTCGACCATGGATTCTGGGGTGCGCCCAGCGCGGACCTGGCAGGGGAACTGCCCGGCGATGCCGACGAACTTGGCTGAGGCCCGGGCGTGCAGGCCCAGCTTGTTGATGATTTCAATTTCCAGAGCGGGCATCGCGGGGGTGTTCCTTTCAGCTAAGGTCTCGGTGGCGAACCTGGACGTTCTTGAGGGTTTGTTGCAGCGTCTGGCCCAGGCGTTCGGTCAGATAGACGGAACGGTGGTGGCCGCCGGTGCAGCCGATGGCAATGGTGACATAGGCCCGATTGCTCGCGGCAAAGCGCGGCAACCATTTGAGCAGGTAGCTGGAGATGTCCTGGAACATCTCCTCGACATCCGGTTGCGCGGCCAGATAGTCCGCCACAGGCTGGTCCAGCCCTGATTGATCACGCAACTCAGGCTTCCAGTAAGGATTGGGCAGGCAGCGCACATCGAATACCAGGTCGGCATCCACCGGCATACCGCGCTTGAAGCCAAACGACTCGACCAGAAAGGCCGTGCCGGGTTCAGGCTGGTTCAGCAGGCGTAGCTTGATCGCATCGCGTAGTTGGTACAGGTTGAGGCTGGTGGTGTTGATCTTGAGGTCGGCGAGGTCAATGATCGGCCCCAGCAGCGTGGTCTCGTCTTCGATGGCTTCGGCCAGCGAACGGTGTGGGCTGCTGAGGGGGTGGCGTCGACGAGTCTCGGAGAAGCGTTTGAGCAGGGTTTCTTCGTCGGCATCCAGGTACAGCACATCGCAGTGAATGTGCTTGGCACGGACTTCCTCGAGCAGTTCCGGGAAGCGCGAGAGGTGGCTGGGCAGATTGCGGGCATCAATCGAAACGGCCACCAACGGCTGTGCCAGTTCGGTGTGGATCAGTGCGCGCTCCGCCAACTCCGGCAGCAGGCCTGCGGGCAAGTTGTCGATGCAATAGAAACCGTTGTCCTCAAGAACATTGAGGGCGGTGCTTTTACCTGAGCCGGAGCGGCCGCTGACGATGATCAAACGCATGATTAATGCCCGTTTTGTTCATCCAGGACAACCTGATACAACGCCTCATTGCTGCTGGCGCTGCGCAGTTTGTCGCGTACTTCCTTGCGGTCGAGCATGCTTGCAATCTGCCGGAGCAGTTCCAGGTGTGCATCGGTGGCGGCTTGCGGGACCAGCAACACAAACAGCAGGTCGACCGGCGCACCGTCGATGGCGTCGAAATCGATGGGAGCGTCCAGGTGCAGCAGGGCGCTGACAGGTGTCTCGCAGCCTTTGAGGCGGCAGTGAGGAATGGCGATGCCGTTACCAAAACCGGTCGAGCCGAGTTTTTCACGGGCAATCAGAGCCTCGTAGACATCTTGCATCTCCAATTCAGGCACTTGTTTGCTGATCAGGTTGGCAATCTGTTCGAGGGCTTTCTTCTTGCTGCCCCCCGGCGCGTTCACAACGGAACGGCCGGGAGTCAGGATGGTTTCAAGTCGGATCATGGGTGGGGAGTGTTAGCGGCCGGTGCCCTGAAGGAGGCTCTGCTGCTTTTCCTTATGCTTTTTGATTTGGCGATCCAGCTTGTCGGTCAGGTCGTCAATGGCGGCATACATATCAGAATGCTCAGCATTGGCGACGACTTCCCCGCCGGGTATACGCAAGGTGGCTTCGATTTTCTGCTTCAGCTTTTCGACAGTCATAATGACTTGCACGTTGGTGATCTTGTCGAAATGCCCCTCAATTCGTTTGAGTTTTTCGCCGATATAAGTGCGCAGCGCTTCGGTCACTTCCAGTTGGTGTCCACTGATATTGACTTGCATACAGCTTCTCCTTCGTTGCCAGTGCATAAAGCGACGGGTAGGAATACCCGCCACTGGAACGCTGTGGCCTGCCCGTCACATCAAACGCTTACGCTCGCTGGAAGGCGCAATCCCAAGGGACTCGCGGTACTTGGCGACGGTTCGACGGGCGACCTGAATGCCTTGTGCCTCCAGTAAACCAGCGATCTTGCTGTCACTCAACGGCTTTTTCTGATTTTCCGCGGCAACCAGTTTTTTGATGATCGCGCGGATCGCCGTGGACGAGCATTCGCCGCCTTCGGAGGTGCTGACATGGCTGGAGAAAAAGTACTTCAGCTCATATATACCCCGCGGGGTATGCATGAATTTTTGCGTCGTTACCCGGGAAATCGTCGATTCGTGCATGCCCACCGCTTCTGCGATGTCGTGCAGAACCAGGGGTTTCATCGCTTCGTCGCCGTATTCCAGGAAGCCGCGCTGGTGCTCGACGATCTGGGTGGCCACTTTCATCAGGGTTTCGTTGCGGCTTTGCAGGCTCTTGATGAACCAGCGCGCTTCCTGCAACTGGTTGCGCATGAAGGTGTTGTCGGCACTGGTGTCGGCACGACGCACGAAACCGGCATATTGCGGGTTGACCCGCAGGCGCGGCACCGATTCCTGGTTCAGTTCCACCAGCCAGCGCTCGTTGTCCTTGCGCACGATTACATCGGGGACGACGTATTCGGCTTCGCTGGACTCGATCTGCGAGCCCGGACGCGGGTTGAGGCTTTGCACCAGCTCGATGACATGGCGCAGGTCGTCTTCCTTGAGCTTCATGCGGCGCATCAGTTGGCTGTAGTCGCGGCTGCCCAGCAGGTCGATGTAGTCGGTGACCAGGCGCTGGGCTTCAGCGAGCCAAGGGGTCTTGGCGGGCAGTTGGCGCAATTGCAGCAACAGGCACTCGCTAAGGTTGCGTGCGCCAATGCCGGCGGGCTCGAACTGCTGGATGCGGTGCAGGACGGCTTCGATTTCGTCCAGCTCGATGTCCAGTTCCGGGTCGAAGGCTTCAAGAATCTCTTCGAGCGTCTCGTCCAGATAACCCTGGTTATTGATGCAGTCGATCAGGGTCACGGCGATCAGGCGATCGGTGTCGGACATCGGCGCCAGGTTCAATTGCCACAGCAAGTGGCTCTGCAGGCTCTCGCCGGCTGAGGTGCGGGTGGTGAAATCCCACTCGTCGTCATCATTGCTCGGCAGGCTGCTGGCGCTGGTCTGGTAGACGTCCTCCCAGGCGGTGTCCACGGGAAGTTCGTTGGGGATGCGTTCGTTCCATTCGCCTTCCTCCAGGTTATCCACCGTAGGGGCGGTTTCCTGGT
>ERZ1463034.101-NODE-101-length-27878-cov-17.214679_pt1 | contig 27878 bp, 26 predicted proteins | sample MGYA00564480_ERZ1463034 | MGnify/ENA primary metagenome ERZ1463034 (study PRJEB39244, sample SAMEA3635122) | Helicobacter pylori | study: EMG produced TPA metagenomics assembly of PRJEB11511 data set (Assembly of a 5300-year-old Helicobacter pylori...
CGACGCAGGCGGCGGCTCGCACCTTTCCCCAGGTCGGAACGCACTTCAGCATTCAGAATAAATTCGTTCATGTTGTATCTCCAAAATAACCACATTCGCCCCAGCGTTTGCGACCAGCGCTAAAGGCGATATGGGCAAAAAAGCCCCGCCCCAACAATATGCTGGGGCGGGGCGCTTTTCGTCAGTGAGGTGATCCGTTGGTTTGACCCTTAACGGAACATCGCACTGATCGATTCTTCGTTACTGATGCGGCGAACCGCTTCGGCAACTACCGGTGCGATATCCAGTTGACGGATACGCGAACAGGCTTGAGCAGCAGCGGACAACGGGATGGTGTTGGTCACCACCAGTTCGTCCAGCATTGAGTTCTCGATGTTCTCGATCGCTCGGCCCGACAGCACAGGGTGCGTGCAGTAGGCGAAGACTTTTGCCGCACCGTGCTCTTTCAAGGCTTTAGCCGCGTGGCACAGGGTGCCGGCGGTGTCGACCATGTCATCAACCAGAATACAGGTACGCCCTTCGACATCACCGATGATATGCATCACTTCAGAGTGATTGGCTTTCTCACGGCGTTTATCGATGATCCCGAGATCGACGCCCAAGGATTTGGCAACAGCCCGTGCACGCACGACGCCACCGATATCCGGGGAAACAATCATCAGGTTTTCGAAGCGTTGATCTTCGATGTCATCCACCAAAACGGGGGAGCCGTAGATGTTATCTACCGGAATATCGAAGAATCCCTGAATTTGGTCCGCATGCAAATCAACCGTAAGAACACGATCGATCCCCACCACGGTCAGCATGTCAGCGACAACTTTCGCGCTGATAGCTACACGTGCGGAACGCGGACGGCGATCCTGGCGGGCATAACCAAAGTATGGAATCACCGCAGTGATTCGAGACGCTGAGGAGCGGCGGAAGGCATCTGCCATCACAACCAGTTCCATCAGGTTATCGTTGGTTGGTGCACAGGTTGGCTGGATAATGAAGACGTCTTTACCGCGGACGTTTTCATTGATCTCGGCACTGATTTCACCATCGGAAAATTTGCCGACGGAGATATCACCTAGAGGGATATGCAGCTGGCGTACTACACGCCTAGCTAGATCGGGGTTAGCGTTCCCCGTAAAGACCATCATCTTGGACACGCGCACTACCTGCCGGCTGAGGGTATACCTGGATGAGTATAGAAAATGGCAGGGGCGGCTGGATTCGAACCAACGCATGGCAGGATCAAAACCTGCTGCCTTACCGCTTGGCGACGCCCCTGTATCTGTTGCAACGAGTACCCAGTACTCGGTTCCTTTTAGAGCAGACTTTGCAGCTTGCGATGCAACATCGAAACGTTGCTTCCTTTTGCCACAAACCCTGTAAGGGTCTCTGTAAGAAGGGCCGAGACTTTATCAGCTTCAGCTTTGTTTGGGAAGCCCCCAAACACACAACTTCCAGTGCCGGTTAATTTTGCTTCGGTAAATTTACCTAACAAACTCAAAGCGTTACGTACTTCTGGGTAACGCCTTGCTACAACCGGTAAGCAGTCATTTCGACTGTTTCCCTTGGGAACGGGGCGCACTTTAATGGGAGGAGAGTTACGTGTCAACAGCGGATCTGAAAAAATTTCTGCTGTACTTACAGATACTTGCGGGACAAGCACGACATACCACGGCTCTTCCGGGTATTCAGGGGTGAGTTTTTCCCCCACACCCTCGGCAAAAGCAGCGTGCCCGCGCACGAAAACCGGGACGTCGGCACCCAGGGTCAGGCCCAGCGTGGCCAGGCGATCGAGGTCCCAGCCGAGCTGCCACAAGTGGTTCAGACCCAGCAGTGTGGTCGCGGCATTCGAGCTGCCGCCACCGATGCCGCCGCCCATGGGCAGGACTTTATCGATCCAGATGTCGATGCCGAGCGTGCAGCCGGATTGTGCCTGAAGTTTTTTCGCGGCCTTCACGATCAGGTTGCTGTCGTGGGGCACGCCTTCGAGTTCGGTGTGCAGTCGGATCACGCCATCGTCGCGTAGGGCGAACGTCAGTTCATCGCCGTAGTCGAGAAATTGAAACAGCGTCTGCAACTCGTGGTAGCCATCTTCACGGCGACCCAGAATGTGCAGCATCAGATTGAGTTTGGCCGGGGAGGGCAGGGTCAGTTTCTCTACGCTCACGTTATTGCCCCAGCTTGCGCGGTTGCCAGTCCTTGATCACCAGCGTGACGTCAAGGTCGGTGCCGTGCAGTTTGATCCGTTCAGGCAGCCAATAACCGCTCTGCTGCACGTAGCTCAGGTATTCGACCTTCCAGCCGTCCTGTTCCAGGGACACCAGGCGGCTATCGCCATTGAGGCTCAGGCGGCTTTTGCTGTCAGGTGCGGGCAAGCCGCGTACCCACCATACCAGGTGCGACACCGGCAACTTCCAGCCGATCTGCTCTTCCAGCAGCGCCTCCGGGGAGGCGGCTTCGTAGCGACCCTGGTTGGCCACTTCGAGGCTGACTTGCCCCGGTCGGCCGGTCAGGCGGGCGGCGCCTCGACCCAACGGGCCGGACAAGCGGATATCGAAGTAATCCTGGCGTTGCAGCCAGAACAAGGTGCCGCTGCCGGAATCTTTCGGCGCACGCACCCCGACTTTTCCTTCGATCTGCCAGCCATCAATGCTGCTGAGCTGTGCCTTGTGCTGTTTCCATTGCGCCGGGCTGCCCTGGCCTTCAACGGATTCGCGGGCGCCAAAGCCCGCACAACCGGCGAGCAAGGCGATGAAGCTGAAAACAATAAAGTGGCGCAAGAACATAAACTTAAAGGGTCTCGGAACCGGTCAGGCGCTTGATGGTGCTGCGCAGGATGGGGCTTTCGGGTTGTTCCTTGAGGAACTTTTCCCAGATTTGTCGGGCTTCGCGCTGTTTGCCGTTGGCCCAGAGCACTTCGCCCAGGTGTGCAGCGACTTCCTGGTCGGGGAAGCGCTCCAGCGCCATGCGCAGCAGGCGCTCAGCCTCGTCCAGGTTGCCCAGGCGGTAATTCACCCAGCCCAGGCTGTCGAGTACGGCCGGGTCTTCCGGGTTGAGCTTGTGGGCCTGTTCGATCAGCACCTTGGCTTCGGCGTAACGCGTGGTGCGGTCGGACAAGGTGTAACCCAGGGCATTGAGCGCCATGGCGTTTTCCGGATCGCGCTTGATGATCAGGCGCAGGTCCTTTTCCATCTGTGCCAGGTCATTGCGTTTTTCCGCCTGCATCGCGCGGGTGTAGAGCAGGTTCAGATCGTCGGGGTATTGCAGCAAGGCTTGTTGCAAGACTTTCCAGGCGCGCTCGCCCTGATGGTTGGCCGACAAGGTCTCGGCCTGGATCAGGTACAGCTGGATCGCGTAGTCCGGTTCAGCCTCGCGGGCCGCAGCCAGGCGTTTTTCCGCCTCGTCGGTACGACCGTTGCTCATCAGGATGTCGGCCTGGCGCAACTGGGCGGGCAGGTAATCGTTGCCGGGACCGACCTGGGCGTATTCGAGCAGGGCGGCCTGGGGGTCGTTGTTTTCTTCGGCGACGCGGCCGAGGTTCAGGTGCGCCGAGTCCACGTGGCTTTCGCGCTCGATCAACTCTTCCAGGTAGCCCTTGGCCTCGTCCCAGGCCTTGGCTTCCAGGCACACCAGCGCCAGGGAGTAGCGCAATTCGTCATCGTCCGGGTATTGCTGGACCAGGTTGGCGAACTGCACTTTGGCGTCCTCCATGCGGTCCTGCTCCACCAGCGTGCGCGCGTAAGTCAGGCGCAGGCGCTTGTCGTCCGGGTATTTCTTGATGCTTTTTTCCAGCAGCGGAATCGCTTCTTTGCCGCGATTGAGGTTCTGCAGCAGGCGGGCGCGCAGCAAGATCGGCGCAATCTCGCCTTCTTCCGGCGGGTTCTGTTCGAGCAGCTTCAGTGCGGCTTCGGCTTCGTCGTCCTGTTGCAGCAGCAAGGCCTTGCCGAACACGAGCTGGCTGTTCTTCGGGTGTTTTTGCAGCAGGCGGTCGAAACTCTTCATCAGCCCGTTGCGCGTGTCCGGGTCGGTGTCGGCCGCCGACAGCGCAAGAAAGTCGAAATGAGTGTCGCCCTTGCCCTGCAGGACTTTCTCCATATAGGCCATGGAGTCGTCGTAGCGCCCGGAGCGCGCCAATTGAATGGCCGCCGCCCGTTGGGCTTCCAGATCGTCCGGCGCGTTTTTCGCCCAGATCAGCGAAGTGTCCAGTGCGGCCTGATCGGCCCCCAGGTACTCGGCGATGCGAAACGCCCGCTCCGAGATCCCCGGATCTTGCGTATTGATGGCCTGGGTCACGTAATTATCCAGCGCAATATCGAAACGATTGCGCTGGCCAGCCAGTTCTGCGGTCAGCAGGCTGTACACCGTTTCTTCGCTGAACGAGGAGTAAACCTTGGGTTTTTCAGGGGCTGGGGTGCTCTCTTCCACCGGCGGTGTACCGTCCGGCGACACGGGGGCCATGGCCTGGCAGCCGTTGAGGAAGACAAAAGCAAGGAGCAACGCGGAGGATCTATTCATATAGGAAGAGGACGACTAACCTGCGGTCGGATCATCATGACACAAGCCTTCGGCCAAACATAACCGAGTCTCAATGGATGCCTTTATAGGCACAACGCATAGGGACAATAGACGACGGTGGTTGTTCTGAATCTATCGAAGTAGGACAATTGTCGGCTTTCCGACATCATCAGCGATATTGAATGGCCTTCCTTGCACTCGGTATTAACCACAAAACTGCCTCCGTAGACGTGCGCGAGCGCGTGGCGTTTACGCCTGAGCAGTTGGTTGAGGCCTTGCAGCAGCTCTGCCGACTCACCGACAGCCGCGAAGCTGCGATCCTTTCGACCTGTAATCGCAGCGAGCTTTATATAGAGCAGGAGCATCTTTCAGCGGATGTCGTACTGCGCTGGCTGGCCGATTACCACCATTTGGACGTCAACGACCTGCGCGCGAGCGCTTATGTGCATGAGGACGATGCGGCAGTTCGTCACATGATGCGTGTGGCGTCCGGTCTCGATTCGCTGGTATTGGGCGAGCCGCAGATCCTCGGCCAGATGAAGTCCGCCTACGCTGTGGCGCGTGAGGCCGGCACCGTGGGGCCGCTGCTGGGGCGCCTGTTCCAGGCCACGTTCAATTCCGCCAAGCAGGTGCGCACCGACACTGCCATCGGGGAAAACCCGGTGTCCGTGGCATTTGCCGCCGTCAGCCTGGCCAAACAGATTTTCAGCGACTTGCAGCGCAGCCAGGCCTTGCTGATCGGTGCCGGTGAGACCATCACCCTGGTCGCCCGCCACCTGCACGACCTCGGCGTGAAGCGTATCGTCGTCGCCAACCGTACCCTGGAGCGTGCCAGCATCCTGGCCGAACAGTTCGGCGCCCACGCCGTGCTGTTGGCGGACATCCCGGCCGAACTGGTGCGCAGCGACATCGTGATCAGTTCTACCGCCAGCCAGTTGCCGATCCTGGGTAAAGGCGCGGTGGAAAGCGCGCTGAAGCTGCGCAAGCACAAGCCGATCTTCATGGTCGATATTGCCGTTCCCCGCGATATCGAGCCGGAAGTCGGCGAGTTGGACGACGTTTACCTGTATAGCGTCGACGATCTGCACGAAGTGGTCGCCGAAAACCTCAAGAGTCGCCAGGGCGCGGCCCAGGCCGCCGAGGAAATGGTCAGCGTCGGCGCCGAAGATTTCATGGTGCGCCTGCGCGAACTGGCGGCGGTGGACGTGCTCAAGGCGTATCGTCAACAGGGCGAACGCCTGCGCGACGAGGAGTTGAGCAAGGCCCAGCGTTTGTTGGCCAATGGCGGCAACGCCGAAGACGTGCTGATGCAACTGGCCCGCGGCTTGACCAACAAATTGCTGCACGCCCCCAGCGTACAACTGAAAAAACTCACTGCCGAAGGCCGCCTCGATGCGCTGGCCATGGCGCAGGAACTCTTTGCCCTCGGTGAGGGCGCGTCAGATAGCTCTTCGGATAAAAAACCGCAATGAAAGCGTCACTGCTCAACAAACTGGACGTGCTCCAGGACCGTTTCGAAGAACTGACCGCCTTGCTCGGCGACGGCGAGGTCATCTCCGATCAGACCAAGTTCCGTGCTTATTCCAAGGAATACGCCGAAGTTGAGCCCATTGTGGTCACCTACCAGAACCTGTTGAAAGTACAGGCCGACCTTGAAGGCGCCCAGGCGCTGCTCAAGGACAGCGACCCGGACATGCGTGAAATGGCCGTGGAAGAAGTCCGTGAGGCCAAAGACAAATTGGCCGAGCTCGAAGGCGACCTGCAACGCATGCTGCTGCCCAAGGACCCCAACGACGGGCGCAACGTCTTCCTCGAAATCCGCGCCGGCACCGGCGGCGACGAGGCGGCGATTTTCTCCGGCGACCTGTTCCGCATGTATTCGCGTTATGCCGAACGGCGCGGCTGGCGCATCGAGATCCTGTCCGAGAACGAGGGCGAACACGGCGGCTATAAAGAAGTCATCGCCCGCGTCGAAGGCGACAATGTGTACGGCAAGCTGAAATTCGAATCCGGTGCGCACCGCGTGCAGCGGGTGCCGGCCACCGAATCCCAAGGCCGTATCCACACCTCGGCGTGTACCGTGGCGGTGTTGCCCGAGCCGGACGAGCAGGAAGCCATCGAGATCAACCCGGCGGACCTGCGCGTCGACACCTACCGTTCATCCGGTGCCGGTGGTCAGCACATCAACAAGACCGACTCGGCGATCCGCATCACGCACTTGCCGTCGGGCATCGTGGTGGAGTGCCAGGAAGAGCGTTCCCAGCACAAGAACCGGGCGCGGGCCATGTCCTGGCTGTCGGCCAAGCTGAATGACCAGCAGACCAGCGCCGCCGCCAACGCGATTGCCAGTGAGCGCAAACTGCTGGTGGGTTCGGGCGACCGTTCCGAGCGCATCCGCACCTACAACTTTGCCCAGGGCCGGGTCACCGACCACCGGGTCAACCTCACGCTCTACTGCCTGGACGAGATTCTCGCCGGTGGCATCGACGCGGTGATCGAGCCATTGCTCGTCGAATACCAGGCCGACCAATTGGCGGCGATAGGTGAATAAATGACCATCATCGCCAGCCTGCTCCGCGCCGCCGAGCTGCCCGACTCGCCCACCGCACGCCTGGACGTGGAGCTGTTGCTCGCGGCTGCCCTGGGCAAGTCCCGCAGCTACCTGCACACCTGGCCGGAAAAAATCGTCAGCAGCGAAGCCGCGCTGACCTTCGCGGATTACCTGCAACGCCGCCGCGCCGGTGAGCCGGTGGCCTATATCCTCGGCCAGCAAGGCTTCTGGAAGCTGGACCTGGAGGTCGCGCCCCACACGCTGATCCCACGCCCGGACACCGAACTGCTGGTCGAGGCGGCCCTGGAATTGTTACCCGCAACGCCGGCCAAGGTGCTCGACCTCGGCACTGGCAGCGGTGCCATCGCCCTGGCCCTGGCCAGTGAACGCCCGGCCTGGCACGTCACCGCCGTCGACCGCGTACTCGAAGCCGTGGCCCTGGCCGAACGCAATCGCCAACGCCTGAACCTGCACAACGCCACCGTGCTCAACAGTCATTGGTTCAGCGCGTTGCAGGGCCACACCTACGATCTGATCATCAGCAACCCGCCCTACATCGCCGCCAACGACCCGCACCTGGTGGCTGGCGATGTGCGCTTCGAGCCGGCCAGTGCGCTGGTAGCCGGTCATGATGGGTTGGACGACCTGCGCCTGATCATCGCCGACGCGCCAGCGCACCTCGCTGCTGGCGGTTGGCTGTTGCTGGAACACGGTTACGACCAGGCCGCAGCGGTGCGTGACCTGTTGCTGAGCCAAGGCTTTGAAGGCGTACACAGCCGCATCGACCTCGGCGGCCACGAACGCATCAGCCTGGGACACCGGCCGTGCTGACCGATCAGGAGCTGTTGCGCTATAGCCGACAGATTCTGTTGCAGCAGGTCGACATCGACGGCCAATTGCGCCTGAAAAACGCCCGCGCCTTGATCGTCGGCCTCGGCGGCCTGGGCGCGCCCGTGGCGCTGTACCTGGCGGCCGCCGGTGTCGGCGAGTTGCACCTGGCAGATTTCGACACCGTCGACCTGACCAACCTGCAACGCCAGATCATCCATGACACCGACAGCGTCGGCCTGAGCAAGGTCGATTCGGCCATCCGCCGTCTGAGCGCGATCAACCCTGAGGTCAAACTGCTCACTCACCGGACTGCGCTGGATGCCGATTCCCTGGCGGCGGCGGTGGCGGCGGTGGATGTAGTGCTCGATTGCAGCGACAATTTTTCCACCCGCGAAGCGGTCAACGCCGCCTGCGTGGCCGCCGGCACACCGTTGGTCAGCGGCGCGGCGATCCGCCTGGACGGGCAACTGTCGGTGTTCGACCCGCGCCGCGCCGACAGCCCGTGTTACCACTGTTTATACGGGCACGGCAGCGACACCGAACTGACCTGCAGCGAAGCCGGCGTGGTTGGCCCGCTGGTCGGTCTGGTGGGCAGCCTGCAGGCGCTTGAAGCGTTGAAATTGCTCGCCGGTTTCGGCGAGCCCTTGGTCGGACGCTTGTTGCTGATCGATGCCTTGACCACACGTTTCCGTGAGTTGCGCGTCAAGCGCGACCCCGGTTGCAGCGTGTGTGGGACGCACCGTGGTTAAGGATGCACCGATCGGTGTGTTCGACTCCGGCATCGGCGGGTTGACGGTGCTGGAGGAAATCCAGCAACTGTTGCCCCATGAGTCGCTGCTGTACGTCGCCGATTGCGGGCACATCCCCTACGGCGAGAAAACCCCTGCCTTTATTTACGAGCGTTCGCACCGGGTCGCCGAGTTTTTCCGCGAGCAGGGCGCGAAGGCCTTTGTGATTGCCTGCAACACGGCGACCGTCGCCGCCGTGGCCGATTTGCGCCAGGACTACCCCGACTGGCCGCTGGTGGGCATGGAGCCCGCCGTCAAACCCGCCGCCGCCGCGACCCGCAGTGGCGTGGTCGGTGTGCTCGCCACCACTGGCACCCTGCAAAGTGCCAAGTTCGCCGCGTTACTCGACCGTTTTGCCACCGATGTGCGGGTGATTACCCAGCCGTGCCCGGGCCTGGTAGAACTGATTGAAACCGGCGACCTGGGCAGCCCGGCCCTGCGCCAGCTATTGCAAGGCTATATCGATCCGCTGCTCAGCGCCGGTTGCGACACCATTATCCTCGGCTGCACCCACTACCCCTTCCTCAAGCCGCTCCTGGCGCAGATGTTGCCCCCCAGCATCAGCCTGATCGACACCGGCGCCGCCGTGGCTCGCCAACTCAAGCGCCTGCTGGGCGAACGCGATCTGCTGGCCACCGGCAAGCCGGAGCCTGCCCAGTTCTGGACCAGCGGCGATGTGTATCACTTAAGAAATATCCTACCGACACTATGGAAACATCCCGGAGTTGTGAGAAGCTTCTGCTTGTGAAAATTTCGTGAATTTTCGCCGTTAGACGCTGAACGTCTGGCACTGCGTTGGCTTCTATAGGTGAGATTGTCTGTGTAAAACCCTATAACTTCGATCGGAAAGGATGTTTCTATATGAAGCGCTTGTTCTGTTTGGCTGCGATTGCAGCCGTTGTGGTGGGACACTCTTTTTCGGCGCAGGCCGCCGGTCTTGAGTTTGGCCTGGGGGCCACCAGTGATTCGACGCTCACCTATCGATTGGGGCTGACGTCGGATTGGGACAAGAGCTGGATGCAGAGCGACGTCGGTCGCCTGACCGGCTATTGGAGTGGCGCTTACACCTATTGGGAAGGTGATCACCGTGCAGGCGCGAGCAGCCTGTCGTTCTCGCCGGTGTTTGTGTACGAGTTCGCCGGGGAGTCGGTAAAGCCTTACATCGAGGCCGGGATCGGGGTGGCGGCGTTTTCCCGCACGCGGCTGGAAGACAACAACCTTGGCCAGGCTTTCCAGTTCGAAGACCGCCTGGGCTTCGGTTTGCGCTTTAACGGCGGGCATGAAGTGGGCATTCGGGCGTTGCATTATTCCAACGCCGGAATCAGCGACCATAACGACGGCGTAGAAAGCTACTCGTTGCACTACACGATGCCGCTGTAACTTCAGAACCCTGCAAAACCCTGTGGGAGGGAGCTTGCCCCCGATAGCGGCGTGTCAGTCGCAGAATTTGCCAACTGACCCACTGCTATCGGGAGCAAGCCCCCTCCCACATTGAGATCAGCGGTAAGCCGTCGCTATCCCTTCGCGCTCGGTCAGGCATTCCGGTGCGCCCATCTCGAACTCCCGGCAAATCAGCGGCCGACGCTCATAAATCGTACACATCATCGTGTTGCGATCCAGCGCCGCGCACCAGCCGTCGTCCAGGCGCAGCATGACTTCGCCGCCCCAATCATCGGTGTCGATATAGCGCTCGGGCACGCCCGTGTCGGTGATCAGCATGACTTCCAGCTGGCAGCAGCAGGCCGCGCACGTCGAGCAGGTGACGACGGGGTCGGTGATTTGGGTATGGGGGATGTTGGTCATAGGCGCGCAGTGTAAGGCAAGCGGGTGCCACAGGTGTGAAAGGGCTGACAGACGTTAACGGGCCAGCCGCTGCAATCCGACGAATAGCAGCGCCCACAGCGGCGCCAGGCCGGCCAGGGTTGGCGTCACGCCGTAACCGAACTGCACCCCCGCCAGTTGACTGCCCGCGTAATAAGACAGCGGCCCGCCGAGTGCCCCGAGCAGCGCCGCGCGCCACCAGGGGCGAGCCGTCCAGGCCAGGCAATGGCGCAACGTGGTGGCCAGCAATGCCCACAGCAACATCAGCCAAAAGGGAATCAGCGGGCCCGGCTCACCGAACTGGAATACCCCTGCCGCACGTAGCGCGCTATCCAGCAGCGTGCCCGCGAGCATCACGCCGACGATCAGCGCGCCGTCCTCGGCCCACGAACTGATCCACAGCAGGTGGACCGCCAGGACGGCCAGTCCGACCAATAACCATGCGCTGTCGCCGCCCAACACGCACGCAAACCAGCCGCACTGGAACAGCACGGCATTCGCCAGCGGTTTAAGCACTGAAACGCCCGAGCAACGGCGGGTTGATGGCTGCCGGCTTGGCCAGCAGCAACTGCGCGGTGCCGATGGTGCGCTCCATAAAGCCGCCTTCGCAGTAGCACAGGTAAAACTCCCACAACCGCAGGAAGTATTCGTCGTAGCCCAATTCCATGAGGCGGCCGTGGGCTCGGCGAAAGTTCTCATGCCACAAGCGCAGGGTTCGCGCGTAATGCAGGCCGAAATCTTCCATGTGCAGCAGGTTCATGTCGGTGTCGCGGCTGACAATCTGCAGCATGTTCTGCACAGAGGGCAGGGCGCCGCCGGGGAAAATATAGCGCTGGATAAAGTCGACGCTGTTCTTGGCCTGTTCAAAGCGTTGCTCGCGGATGGTGATGGCTTGCAGCAGCATCAGGCCATCGCTCTTGAGCAGGTGGGCGCACTGTTTGAAGTAGGTCGGCAGGAAGCGATGGCCCACCGCTTCGATCATTTCGATGGACACCAGCTTGTCATATTGGCCGCTCAGGTCTCGGTAGTCCTGCAGCAACAGCGTTACCTGGTCTTGCAGCCCCATGTCGCTGATGCGTTGCTGGGTGTAGATAAACTGCTCCCGGGACAAGGTCGTGGTGGTGACCTTGCAGCCATAGTGGCGCGCTGCATACAGCGCCATGCTGCCCCAGCCGGTGCCGATCTCCAGCAGATGGTCGGTGGGTTTAAGCGAGAGTTTCTGGCAGATGCGCTCCAGTTTGTTCAGTTGCGCCTGTTCCAGGGTGTCTTCGGGGCTCAGGAACTGCGCCGCCGAATACATCATGGTCGGGTCGAGGAATTCTTCGAACAGATCGTTGCCCAGGTCATAGTGAGCGGCGATGTTTTTCTGTGAACCCTTGCGCGTATTGCGGTTGAGCCAATGCAAGCCTTGGGTGAACGGCCGCGCCAGTTTGGCCAGGCCACCCTCCAGTGCGTCGAGTACTTCCAGGTTGCTGACCATCACACGCACCACCGCAGTCAGGTCCGGGCTGCTCCAATACCCGTGGATAAACGCTTCGCCGGCACCGATTGAACCGTTGGCCGCCACCAGCCCCCACACCGCCGAATCGAGGATCTGGATTTCCCCCAGCAGGTGCGCTTCGCGGGCGCCGAACACTTGGCGTTCGCCGTCCTCGACCAGCACCAACTGACCGTGGCGCAATTGGCTGAGTTGACGCAACACGGCCTTGCGCAGCAGTGCGGTGGTCACGCCGTTGACGTTCAGGCGGTTGGCCTTGACCGATAAGTTAGGGGATTTCATGGCGGCGATCCTTGGTGTACCCGACTGCGGTGCGAGAGGCGCCATCGGCGGCCTGATGGGGGAAAATCGGTGTGCGTTTGAGCAACAGGCGCAGGGCCTGCCAGTAAATCGCCAGGCAGGTCTTGGCGGTCATCCAGGGGAAGCGCCACAGGTAGCGGTGCAGGCTGGCGCGGTTGAGCGTTTCCTGGTGCAGGCTCAAGGTGGCGTCGAAGACTTTTTGATCGCCCTGCCAATCGGCCATGTGTACGCCAAGCCTGGCAGCGGGCGGGCTGAAGCTCATGCGGTATTCCAAGTCGCGCGGCAGGAACGGCGACACATGAAACGCCTTGGCCACGGCGAAATGCTGATGTTCACCCGCGTCCAGCGCCAGGGCCGGCAGCACGTAGTGATAGCGTTCGCGCCATGGGGTGTTGGTCACTTCACACAGGATCGCGGCCAATTGTCCGTCGGCCTCGAAGCAGTAGAAGAAACTCACCGGGTTAAAAGCCAGGCCCCAACTGCGGGCCTGGGTCAGTAGGCAGATAACGCCCTGGGGGGTGCGCCCCAGCGCCTTGCCGACTTCCTGGCGCACGGCATCGGTCAAGCTCATACCGTGGCGCGTGAATTCACGCAGGTAATCCTGCTGGCGAAAGCCGAAGGCGGCCAGGCGACCGGCGCCGGCCAGGGGCGAGAGCCCGAGCACTTCGTCCTGTTCGCTTAAGTCCAGGTACAGCAAGCCGATGCGGTAACGAAAGGCATGGGCCTTGGGCGCAAACCGTCGATGGGCGATCCAGCCGCTGTACAGGGCGCTGTTCACAGGGCTTCTCCAAGCGCGCGGGCCACGCGCAAGGCGCTGACCACGCCGTCTTCATGGAAACCGTTGGCCCAATAGGCGCCGCAATAGTAGGTGTGCTGCGCGCCGCACAACTCTTCCCAGCGCGCTTGCGCGGCCACGGCCGCCAGGCTGTATTGCGGATGGGCGTAGGTGTAGCGGGCGAGGATCTTCAGCGGGTTGATCATTGACGTTTGGTTGAGGCTGACGCAAAAGGTCGTGGCGCTGTCGATGCCTTGCAGGATGTTCATGTCATAGGTCACCGCCGCCTGGGTCTGCGCGTTGCCGCTGAGCCGGTAGTTCCAACTGGCCCAGGCCAGTTTGCGGTCGGGCAGTAGGCGCGTGTCGGTGTGCAGCACCACGTCGTTGTCGGCGTAGGGCAGGGCGCCGAGGATCTGCTGCTCGGCGCTGCTCGGGTCGCCCAGCAGGGCCAGCGCCTGGTCGCTGTGGCAGGCGAACACGACTTTGTCGAAGGCTTCGGTGCCGGCGGCGCTGTGGATAATCACGCCGTCTGCGGCGCGCTCGACCCGATGCACGGGGCAGTCGAGGCGAATGTGTTCACGAAAGCCGCGGGTCAGGGGTTCGATGTAACTGCTTGAGCCGCCCTCGATCACGCACCATTGCGGGCGGTTGCTCACCGACAGCAAACCGTGGTTCTTGAAGAAGCGCACAAAAAACTGCAAGGGGAAACCGAGCATGTCCGCCAGCGACATCGACCAGATCGCCGCGCCCATTGGCACGATGTAATGCCGGATGAATCGCGGGCCGTAGCCGCCGGCGTCGAGGTAGTCGCCCAGGGTCATGTCGGCGCTGATGCGTTGCGCTTGCAGGTCCAGCGGCGCCTCGCGGTTGAAGCGCAAAATATCGCGCAACATGCCCCAGAACCCTGGCGACAGGAGATTGCGCCGCTGGGCAAACAGGCTGTTGAGGGTGTTGCCGTTATACTCGAACCCGGCGCTTTGGTCGCACACCGAAAAACTCATCTCGGTGGGTTTGAACGTCACGCCGATCTGCCCCAGCAGGCGGATGAAGTTGGGGTAGGTCCAGTCGTTGAATACGATAAAGCCGGTGTCCACCGCATAGCGTTTACCCTCGACGGTCACGTTGACCGTGTGGGTGTGCCCACCAATGCGGTCGCCCGCTTCGAACAGGGTGATGTCGTGGCTACGGCTGAGCAGGTAGGCGCTGGTCAGTCCGGCAATACCGCTGCCGATAATGGCGATCTTCACAGGTCGTCCTTTTTCGGCGGCGGGCTACGCAGCATGCGTTTGCCGATGATCAGTTGCGCGCGATTCGGCAGTTTCGACAGCGGCCACAGGGTGGCGATGAGCATCGCCGGGAAGGCGATCTCCAGCGGACGCTTGTTCAGCTTGGCGAAGATATACCGTGCCGCCTTGTCGGCAGACCAGCTCATGGGCATCGGGAAGTCATTGCGCTCGGTCAGCGGCGTGTCGACAAAACCCGGGCTGATCACGGTGACGTCGATGTTTTCCGGCGACAGGCTGATGCGCAGGGATTCGAACAGGTAGCGCAACCCGGCCTTGGACGCGCCATAGGCTTCGGCGCGCGGCATCGGCAGGTAGGTCACGGCGCTTGCCACGCCCACCAGGTGCGGCGTGCGCCCGGCGCGCAACAGTGGCAGCGCGGCTTCGATGCAATAACTGCTGGCGAGCAGGTTGGTGCGTACCACGTGCTCGATGATCGACGCGTCGAATTGCTTGGCATCGACATATTCACAGGTGCCAGCGTTGAGGATCACTGTGTCCAGCGCCCCCCAGACCTGGGCGATGTGTTCGCCGATTTCGCGCACGGTCTGGCTGTTGGTCAAGTCGCCGGCCACGATCAGCACTTGGCCGGGAAAGCGTTGGGCGAGCGCTTGCAGCGGGCCTTTGGTGCGCGCACTCAGGGCCACGTGGGCGCCGCTGTTGAGCAGCTCCACAGCGAGGGAGGCGCCGATGCCACTGCTGGCGCCGGTCAGCCAATAACGACGGGCTGGTGTGAGGCTCATCCGATTCTCCTTTTCAGCCAACTGACCACACGGCCGACGACCGGCAAGTGTTCGTAAAGCATCGCGCCGGCATCGAAATAATCCCGATGGCGGTACACCTTGTCGCGCCACATCAGGTGCGAGCAGCCTTCCACCCGGATGACCTTGCCCTTGGCCAGGCGCGGGTGGCAAAAGCTCATTTTCCAGCGCAGGTAACCTTCGCCTTCGGCGACCTGGTCGAAGCCGTGGAAGTCGAAGCGCAACTGGCTGACGTTACCGTACAGCTGCGCGAAATACTGGTGCAGCGCCGTGAGCCCATGCACGTCGTGCAGCGGGTCGGTGAAGGCGATGTCCTTGCTGTACAGGCTGTCGAGCAGGTGCAGGTTGTGCTTGTCCAGAGAGGCAAAGGCCTGGGCGAAGCGGCGCAGGAAGTCACTCATATTCGGCTCCCACTGCTTGGCGCGACGGCAGGCTGCGGAACGCCGCCAATGCCCGTTCGCGGGAGTGTTTCAGGTCGACAATCGAACGCGGGTAATCGGCCACGCCGAACAGGCCGCCGGCAGCCTGCGGGTCGTGTACGTCCTTTTTATTCAGCGCCGCCAGTTGCGGCAGCCAGTGCTTGATGAACACGCCGTCGCCGTCGAATTTTTGCGACTGGCTCAGCGGGCTGAAAATCCGGAAATACGGCGCCGAATCGGTGCCGGTCGAGGAGCTCCACTGCCAGCCGCCATTGTTGGCCGCCAGGTCGCCGTCGATCAGGTGGCGCATGAAGAAGCGCTCGCCTTCGCGCCAGTCGATCAGCAGGTTTTTGGTCAGGAACATCGCCACCACCATGCGCAGGCGGTTGTGCATCCAGCCGGTGTCCAGCAGTTGGCGCATGGCGGCGTCGATGATCGGCAAACCGGTGCGTGCCTGCTGCCAGGCGGCGAGGTCCTTGGGCGCGTCGCGCCAGGCCACCGCCTCGGTTTCGGGGCGGAAGGCGCGGTGACGGGACACCCGCGGGTAGCCCACCAGGATGTGCTTGTAGAACTCACGCCAGAGCAGTTCGTTGATCCAGGTGATTGTGCCGATGTCGCCGCTTTCGAACTCGCCCTGGTTGCTCTGTAACGCGGCATGCAGGCACTGGCGCGGCGAAACCACGCCCGCCGCGAGGTACGCGGAAAGCTGGCTGGTGCCGGGCTTGGCCGGGAAGTCGCGCTCGTCCTTGTAGTAGCTGATCTGCTGCTCGGCGAACGCGTCGAGGCGGCGGCGCGCTTCGTCTTCACCGGCGGGCCAGAGGGCGCGCAGCGTCTCGCTCGGGGCTTCGAAACCGTCGACCTGTTGCGGCACCGGGTCGCTGTTCAGCGCGAGGGCCGCTTGAGCCTTGGGCGTTGCCACCAAGCGCGGCACGGCGCTGTGCAGGCGCGCGTAGCAGACCTTGCGGAACTGGCTGAATACCTGGAAGTAGGTGCCGGTCTTGGTCAGCACGCTGCCGGGCTGGAAAAGCAATTGGTCCAGGTAACGGTGGAAGCTCACGCCTTCGGCTTCCAGGGCCTTGGCCACCGCCGCATCGCGACGGCTTTCGTGGATGCCGTATTCCTCGTTGACGTGTACCGACTCGACCGACAGCTCCCGGCACAGTTGGCCGAGCACGGCGGGCGCCTGGTCCCAGGTCGGGGCAGAGCGGATCAGCAAGGGAATATTCAGTGCGCCAAGGGCCTGGCTCAAGTGCTGCAGGTTGCGCAGCCAGAAGTCGACCTTGCACGGTGCGTCGTCGTGGGCCAGCCATTGCTGCGGGGTAACCAGGTACACCGCCGCCACCGGGCCGCGCTGGCTCGCGGCGGCCAGGGCGGTGTTGTCATGCAGGCGCAGGTCGGTGCGCAGCCAGATCAAATGCATTTAAAGAAGTCCACGCTGGATCAGTATCTGGTGAGCCGACAATGGGTCTTCGGCGACGAACAATTCAGGGATATCGCCGGTCAATACCGTCAACTCGGCCTGGTGGATGCATACCGTTGGGCCGACGATCAATTTTGGGCAGCGGATGCCGCCCAGAAGTTTTGCGAGTGCCGACAGATGGAGTGCCTGGCTCGAATACAGCAGCACCGCCCGTGGTTGCAGGTGCTCCACCGCCAGCGCCAGTTCGCCGGCTGGCAGCGGCCAGTCGAAGACTTCCACCGGGCAATCGGCGCTGCTGGCCAGCCACGCGCTGAGCCACAGGTGCGGCTCCAGCGGCAGGTCGGAATGATTCACCAGCAGCAGCGGCGCACCCTGCAGTTGGCGATTGTTGTGATAGATCCGCGCGCCGAACTTGCTGCGCAACCAGGACAGGAAGAACACCCGTTCCATCTGCGCGCCGAATTGGCCCTGCCAGCGTTGCTCCAGTTCGCTGAGCAGCGGCAGCAGCAGTTGTTCGCACAGGGTGCGCGGCGGGTAGAGCGCCATGGCCTGGTTGAAGGCGTCATCGACCCGGCGTTCGGCCAGTTCGCTGATCGCCTGCACCAGGGTCTGGCGCAGGGTGTGCCATTCGTTTTCGACGGCGTCGGGGGCGACGTGCGCGGAGTCGATCAGGTTTTTCACCTGACTGACCGGCACGCCGCGATTGAGCCAGGTGAGGATGGTGTTGATGCGTTGCACATGGTCGTGGCTGAACAGCCGGTGGCCCTTGGGCGTGCGCTGCGGCACGATCAGGCCATAGCGGCGTTCCCAGGCGCGCAGGGTCACGGCGTTGACGCCGGTCTGGCGCGCCACTTCACGAATCGGCAGCCAGCCGTCTTCGAGGGCTTGGACGAGATCTTCGCCGGGGTCGTCTTGCATGGCTGCTGTCATGAGGCTTTTCATGGTTTAGATCGCATTACGCAGGCTGAGATTTTCCGGGTGCGGCTGCAAGTAGGCCTGCTGCGCGATGTAGCGGTCCGGGTGGAGGCGAAAGTGGTGCTTGAGCAAGGTCAGCGGCACCACCAGCGGCACGATGCCTTGGCGGTATTGGCCGATCACGGTTTGCATTTCCTGCTTATCGTCGGCGCTGATGGCCTGCTTGAGGTAACCGCTGATGTGTTGCAGCACATTGGTGTGGGTGCCGCGGGTGGCGCACTTTTTCAGCCCGCTCATCAGCGCGCTGAAATAATCGGCGCCCAGCGCGTCGAGGTCCTCGCCCCTGGCCATGCTGCCGAGCAGGTTGCCGAGGCTTTTGTAATGCGCCGGGCTGTGGGCCATCAGCAGGTACTTGTAGCGCGCGTGAAAAGCCAGCAGGCGATGGCGGGTCAGGCCTTCGCCGAGCAATTGTTGCCAACTGGCGTAGACGAAGACGCGGGTCAGGAAGTTTTCCCGCAGCACCGGGTCATTCAGACGACCGTCTTCTTCCACGGGCAGGTTGGGGTGGCGTGCGCAAAAGGCCTGGGCGTAGATGCCGCGCCCGCCGCCGTCCACCGGTGCGCCGTTTTCACGGTAGACCTTGACCCGTTCCAGGCCGCAGGACGGCGACTTTTGCATAAAGATGTAGCCGCTCAGGTCGGTGTGCTCTGCGGCCATCTTTTCGCCGTATTCGCCCAGCGGCGCAGTGACATTCAGTTCGCGATGCACGGTGCCGACGGCTTGAGGGGCTGCGGCATCGCCCACCAGGCGAATGGTTTCCCGAGGAATACCCAGGCCGATCGCCACTTCCGGGCACAACGGCAGAAAGTCGAAGTACTCGGCGAGCACTTCGCTGCAGAGTTGCGATTGCTTATGGCCGCCGTTAAAACGCACGTTCTCGCCCAGCAGGCAGGCGCTGATACCAATCTTCGGCTTGATGGACGTGGTGCTGGACATGGCCAAACCTCTGCAAGATTCCTGTACAAATAAATAACCGTGTACAGCTAAACATCATCATAGGTCTGATGCTGTACAAGTCAAATATTTTGTACAAGTATTTGCGTGAAGGCTATTTCCAGCCGATTCGCCAGTCCTCGGCGTTTTGCAGGGTTTGCCAGGGCAGGCGTTCACCGCGCTTGGTCATGACGGCTTGCAGCTCGATGTCGAGCACGGTGCCTTCTTCATCACAAAACAGTTCGGTGACCAGGAAGTGTTTTTCCTTGTTGCGCGGGTGTGCTGCTGTCCACTTCGACAGCAGCAATTTAGTCGGGTTGATGCGGTTCATTGCAGGTGCTCGATCAAGCGCCGCGCGGCTTCCTGGCCACTGAGCCAGGCACCTTCGACGCGGCCCGACAGGCACCAGTCGCCACAGACGTACAGGCCCAGGTCGGCGTCAGCCAGCACGCCGAATTCATGGGCGCTGGACGGTCGTGCGTAAAGCCAGCGGTGCGCCAGGCTGAACGAGGGCGCAGGCATCGCGCTGTGCAGCAGTTCGGCGAAGGCACCGTGCAGGTGCTCGATCACCGCTTCCTTGGACAGGTCCAGGTGCTCCTTGCTCCAGGCGCTGGTCGCGTGCAGCACCCAGGTGTCGAGGGAGGCGTCGCGCCCCGGTTTGCTGCGGTTGCGCGCCAGCCAATCGAGCGGGCTGTCTTGCACGAAGCAGCCTTCCATCGGAGTTTCCAGCGGCTTGTCGAAGGCCAGGGCGATGGCCCAGGTGGGGTCCATCTTCACGCCGGCGGCGGCACTTGCCAGCTTCGGTGCGTCGGCCAGTAGGGCGGTTGCTTGCGGGGCGGGGGTGGCGATGATGACGTGGCTGAACGGACCGTGGTTGCCGCCGTCGGCGTCCAGCAGGTTCCAGTGGTGTTTGCCTTGGAACACTTCGGTGATACGGCAGCCGAACTGCACCGGCAGGTCGTCGAGCAGGGCGCGGGTGATGGCGCTCATGCGCGGCGTGCCGACCCAGCGAATCTGTTCGTCGGGGGAGGGCGTGAGTTGGCCGGACTTGAAGTTATACAGCTGTGGCTTCCATTGCTCGGCCCAGCCGTTGCTTTGCCAGCGTTGCACTTCGTTGACGAAGCGCCGGTCGCGGGCGGTGAAGTACTGGGCGCCCATGTCCAGTGCGCCGGCGTCGCTGCGCTTGCTGGACATGCGGCCACCACTGCCGCGGCTTTTATCGAAGAGTTGTACAACGTGCCCGGCGTCTCGTAACGCTCGGGCGGCGGAGAGACCGGCGATGCCGGTGCCGATGATCGCGATGGGGACAGTCATGGGAGGCCTCGTTTTACCGTTGGGTACAGACTACGCCGACACCAATAGCTGTACAATATTGTTTTTTGGTATAAGTTTTGGCGTACCTGATCGTTTGGCATGACCTATGGTTAAAGCTGAGGCTTAAATCAATGTCACGCCCGATTACAAATGATCCCTGCATATAAAATAGACCAGTGATCGGTGGCGAACGTTACATGAGGAAGATCCCATGCACATTTTGCTGACCGGCGGTACCGGCCTGATCGGCCGTCAACTTTGCCAACATTGGCTGACGCAAGGGCATCGCCTGACGGTGTGGAGCCGTCACCCTGAACAGGTCGCCAGGTTGTGTGGCGATGCGGTGCGCGGTGTCGCCAGCCTGCAAGAGGTTATCGGCCCGGTGGACGCGGTCATTAATCTGGCCGGCGCGCCGATCGCCGATCGCCTCTGGACGCATAAACGCAAGGCGCTGCTGTGGAGCAGCCGCATCAGCCTGACCGAAACCCTGCTGGCGTGGCTGGAAAGCCTGGCGGAGAAACCGGCGGTGTTGATTTCGGGTTCTGCCGTGGGGTGGTACGGCGACGGCGGCGAGCGCGAGCTGACCGAAGCCAGCGGCCCGGTGCAGGACGACTTCCCCAGCCAGTTGTGTGTCGCCTGGGAAGAAACCGCCCAGCGCGCCGAAGCCCTGGGCATTCGCGTGGTGCTGGTGCGTACCGGGCTGGTGCTGGCGGCCGAGGGCGGCTTTTTGTCGCGGCTGTTGCTGCCGTTCAAGCTGGCACTGGGCGGGCCGATCGGTAGTGGTCGGCAGTGGATGCCGTGGGTGCATATCAACGATCAAATCGCGCTGATAGATTTTCTTCTGCACCAGCGCGACGCCAGCGGTCCCTATAATGCCTGCGCGCCGCACCCCGTGCGTAACCGCGAGTTTGCCAAGACGTTGGGCCAGGTGCTGCACCGCCCGGCGTTCATGCCCATGCCGGCCTTCGTGTTGAAGGTCGGGCTGGGTGAGTTGTCCGGCTTGTTGCTGGGCGGCCAGAAGGCTTTGCCCGAGCGCCTGTTGGCGGCCGGTTTCACTTTCCAGTTCACTGAGTTGAAGGCGGCCTTGGACGACTTGTCCGGCCGCCTCTAAAGATAGGATGTTGCATGACGGATCACGCGTTGTTACTGGTCAACCTGGGGTCACCGGCGTCTACTTCGGTGGCCGATGTGCGCAGCTACCTCAATCAGTTCCTGATGGACCCTTACGTGATCGACCTGCCGTGGCCGGTACGGCGCTTGTTGGTGTCGCTGATTCTGATCAAGCGCCCCGAGCAATCGGCCCATGCCTATGCTTCGATCTGGTGGGAAGAGGGCTCGCCGCTGGTGGTGCTCAGCCAGCGCCTGCAGCAGCAGATGACCGCGCAGTGGACCCAGGGCCCGGTGGAGCTGGCGATGCGTTATGGCGAGCCGTCCCTTGAAACGACCCTGATGCGCCTGGCCGCCCAGGGGATTCAGAAGGTCACCCTGGCGCCTTTGTACCCGCAGTTCGCCGACAGCACCGTGACCACGGTGATTGAAGAAGCCAGGCGGGTGGTGCGCGACAAGAAGCTCAAGGTGCAGTTCTCGATCCTGCAACCGTTCTACGATCAGCCGGAATACCTCGATGCGCTGGTGGCGAGCGTGCGGCCCTATGTGGAGCAGGACTACGATCACTTGCTCCTGAGTTTCCACGGCCTGCCCGAGCGTCATCTGACCAAGCTCGACCCCACCGGCGCGCATTGCTTCAAGGATGCCGATTGCTGCCGCAACGCCTCGCCGCAGGTGCTTGCCACGTGTTACCGCGCGCAGTGCTTCAGCGTCGCCCGCAACTTTGCCGAGCGCATGGGCTTGCCGGACGGCAAATGGTCGGTGGCGTTCCAGTCGCGCCTGGGCCGGGCGAAGTGGATCGAACCTTACACCGAGGCACGCCTGGACGCGTTGGCTCAGCAAGGCGTGAAAAAGCTGCTGGTGATGTGCCCGGCGTTCGTCGCCGACTGCATCGAGACGCTGGAAGAGATTGGCGATCGCGGGCGGGAGCAATTTCGCGCAGCGGGCGGCGAGGAGTTGGTGCTGGTGCCGTGCTTGAATGACAGCGAGCACTGGGCGGTGGCGCTTAACACCCTGTGTGAGCGCGCGCCGGTGGCACTGTAAGGTGGGAGGGGCTTGCTGCCGATAGCGGCCTGTCAGGCACTGGATGAGGTGACTGTTGTACCGCTATCGGGGGCAAGCCCCCTCCCACAGGTGAAGGTTCAGGGCCACGGTGACGTTGTCTGTGCCGTTGTAATGCGCCAGCAGGTTATTCTTCTTCCTTCACCGGCGCAGGCGGTGGGCGCAGGCCGATTTCCGCCGAAAGATTGAGCTCTTTACCGTTGCGCATCACCTGGATCGTGACCTTGTCGGTCGGCTTGATCCGCGCCACTTGGTTCATTGACTTGCGGCCATCACCGGCCGGTTCGCCGTCGATGTTGAGGATCACATCCCCCAATTGCAGGCCGGCCTTCTGTGCAGGGCCATCGCGGAAGATCCCGGCGACCACGATGCCCGGGCGTCCGGTCAGGCCAAACGACTCGGCCAGTTCCTTGGTCAGCGGCTGCACTTCGATCCCCAGCCAGCCGCGGATCACCTGGCCGTGCTCGACGATCGACTTCATCACTTCCATCGCCAGCTTGACCGGGATCGCAAAACCGATGCCCTGGGAGCCGCCGGACTTGGAGAAAATCGCCGTATTGATGCCGGTCAGGTTGCCGTTGGCATCCACCAGTGCACCGCCGGAGTTGCCGGGGTTGATCGCGGCGTCGGTCTGGATGAAGTCTTCGTAGCTGTTGAGGCCCAACTGGTTACGCCCGGTGGCGCTGATGATGCCCATGGTGACTGTCTGGCCGACGCCGAACGGGTTGCCGATGGCCAGCGCGACATCGCCGACCCGCAGTCCTTCGGAGCGGCCGATGGTGATGGCGGGCAGGCTTTTCAGGTCGATCTTCAACACCGCGAGGTCGGTTTCCGGGTCGCTGCCGACGACGCGAGCCAGGGTTTCGCGGCCGTCGCGCAGGGCCACTACAATCTGGTCGGCACCGGTGGTCACGTGGTTGTTGGTGAGGATGTAGCCTTCCGGGCTCATGATCACACCGGACCCCAGGCTCGATTCCATGCGCCGCTGCTTGGGACTGTTGTCGCCGAAATAGCGGCGGAACTGCGGGTCTTCGAACAGAGGATGCGCCGGCTTGTTGATGACCTTGGTGGTGTACAGGTTGACCACCGCAGGGGCCGCGATGACCACGGCGTCGGCATAGGTCACCGGGCCTTGCACCACCGCGTTGGTTTGCGGGGCCTGTTGCAGGTTCACATCAAGGCTCGGTAAGCCCACCCACTGGGGGAAACGCTGAATAATCAGCATCGCGATCAGCACGCCAGCCAACAATGGCCATCCAAAAAAACGCAGTGCCTTGAGCATCAAGTAAGTCCTGACAGGTTGCAGGGGGCGGGAGAGCGCCCATAATGTCGCGCATTATACGAGGCTGCGAGCGCCTCGGAACGGGATATTTAGGAGTCTTTTATGGCCGTTGCTTTGAGCACCCTCGTCGAGGAAGCGGACCGCTACCTTGGCAGCGCAAAAATTGCCGATTACTGCCCCAATGGCCTGCAGGTCGAGGGGCGCCCGCAGGTGATGCGCATCGTCAGCGGCGTCACCGCCAGCCAGGCATTGCTGGACGCCGCCGTTGAAGCCCAGGCCGACCTGGTGCTGGTCCACCACGGTTATTTCTGGAAGGGCGAAAACCCGTGCATCACCGGCATGAAGCAGCGCCGCCTGAAGACCCTGCTCAAGCACGACATCAGCCTGCTGGCCTACCACCTGCCGCTGGACCTGCACGCCGAGGTCGGCAACAACGTCCAGCTGGCTCGGCAGTTGGACATCACCGTCGAAGGCCCGCTGGACCCGGCCGACCTCAAGATCGTCGGCCTGGTCGGCTCCCTCGCCGAACCGCTGTCGCCGCGTGACTTCGCCCACCGCGTGCAGAGCGTCTTGGGGCGCGAGCCGCTGTTGATCGAAGGCAGCCAGATGATCCGCCGCGTCGGCTGGTGTACCGGTGGTGGCCAGGGCTACATCGACCAGGCGATTGCGGCCGGCGTCGACCTTTACCTGAGCGGCGAAGCCTCCGAGCAGACCTTCCACAGCGCCCGCGAAAACGACATCAGCTTTGTCGCCGCCGGCCATCACGCCACCGAGCGTTACGGGGTGCAGGCATTGGGCGATTACCTGGCGCGGCGTTTCGCCCTGGAGCATTTGTTTATCGATTGCCCCAACCCGATCTAACGAACACCTCCAATAACTGTGAGAGGGGGCTTGCTCCCGATAGCGTTGGTTCAGTCAATGAATGCGTTGAATGGCACACTGCAATCGGGAGCAAGTCGAATCGTCGCACCGCCACTCCCACATTTGACCGCGTTCGGCCGGCCATCGCCGCCAAACCTCGGGGCATATCCATATACCGTTTCGATCTAGCTGGCGCCCTGAATAGAAGCAGGTGCTGTGCTAGCATGCCTCGCTCGAACACGGCCCGCTGGCCGTCCATAAGATCGTTTTTCCGTGAGTAGCCATGGTCGACAAACTGACGCATCTGAAACAGCTGGAGGCGGAAAGCATCCACATCATCCGCGAGGTCGCCGCCGAGTTCGACAACCCGGTGATGCTCTACTCGATCGGTAAAGACTCCGCCGTGATGCTGCACCTGGCGCGCAAGGCGTTCTTCCCGGGCAAGCTGCCGTTCCCGGTGATGCATGTCGACACCCAGTGGAAATTCCAGGAGATGTACACGTTCCGCGACCGCATGGTTGAAGAACTCGGCCTGGACCTGATCACCCACGTCAACCCGGACGGTGTGGCGCAGGGCATCAACCCGTTCACCCACGGCAGCGCCAAGCACACCGACATCATGAAGACCGAAGGCCTCAAGCAGGCTTTGGACAAGTATGGTTTCGACGCCGCGTTCGGCGGTGCCCGTCGCGATGAAGAAAAGTCCCGCGCCAAAGAGCGCGTGTACTCGTTCCGCGACAGCAAGCACCGCTGGGACCCGAAAAACCAGCGCCCGGAGCTGTGGAACGTCTACAACGGCAACGTCAACAAGGGCGAGTCGATCCGTGTGTTCCCGCTGTCCAACTGGACCGAGCTGGACATCTGGCAGTACATCTACCTGGAAGGCATCCCGATCGTACCGCTGTACTTCGCCGCCGAGCGCGATGTGATCGAGAAGAACGGCACGTTGATCATGATCGACGACGACCGCATCCTCGAGCACCTGTCCGACGAAGACAAAGCCCGAATCGTCAAAAAGAAAGTACGTTTCCGTACCCTTGGCTGCTACCCGTTGACGGGCGCGGTGGAGTCCGAAGCCGAGACGCTGACGGACATCATTCAGGAAATGCTCCTGACGCGAACTTCCGAGCGCCAGGGCCGGGTCATCGACCACGATGGTGCCGGCTCGATGGAAGATAAAAAACGTCAAGGCTATTTCTAAGGGGCTGTCATGTCGCATCAATCTGATTTGATCAGCGAGGACATCCTCGCCTACCTGGGCCAGCACGAGCGCAAGGAAATGTTGCGCTTCCTGACCTGTGGCAACGTCGACGACGGCAAGAGCACCCTGATCGGGCGCCTGCTGCACGACTCCAAGATGATCTACGAAGATCACCTGGAAGCCATCACCCGCGATTCGAAGAAGGTCGGCACCACCGGTGACGACATCGACCTGGCGTTGCTGGTCGACGGCCTGCAGGCCGAGCGTGAGCAGGGCATCACCATCGATGTCGCCTACCGCTACTTCTCCACCGCCAAGCGTAAATTCATCATCGCCGACACCCCTGGCCATGAGCAGTACACCCGCAACATGGCCACCGGTGCCTCTACCTGTGACCTGGCGATTATCCTGGTCGACGCGCGCTACGGCGTGCAGACCCAGACCCGTCGCCACAGCTTCATTGCCTCGTTGCTGGGCATCAAGCACATCGTGGTCGCCATCAACAAGATGGACCTCAATGGTTTCGACGAGGGTGTGTTCGAGCAGATCAAGGCCGACTACCTGAAGTTCGCCGACGGCATCGCCTTCAAGCCGAGCACCATGGCGTTCGTACCGATGTCGGCGCTCAAGGGCGACAACGTGGTGAACAAGAGCGAGCGTTCGCCGTGGTACACCGGCCAGTCGCTGATGGAGATCCTCGAGACCGTCGAGATCGCCAACGACCGCAACTACACCGACCTGCGTTTCCCGGTGCAGTACGTCAACCGTCCGAACCTGAACTTCCGCGGTTTTGCCGGCACCCTGGCCAGCGGCATCGTCCATAAGGGCGACGAAGTCGTGGTGTTGCCGTCGGGCAAGAGCAGCCGCGTCAAATCCATCGTCACCTTCGACGGTGAACTGGAGCACGCAGGCCCAGGCCAGGCCGTGACCCTGACCATGGAAGACGAGATCGACATCTCCCGTGGCGACCTGTTGGTGCACGCCGATAACATGCCGCAAGTGACCGACGCCTTCGACGCCATGCTGGTGTGGATGGCCGAAGAACCGATGCTGCCGGGCAAGAAATACGACATCAAGCGCGCCACCAGCTACGTGCCGGGTTCCATCACCAGCATCGTGCATCGCGTGGACGTGAACACCCTGGCCGAAGGCCCGGCAAGTTCGCTGCAGTTGAACGAGATCGGCCGGGTCAAGGTCAGCCTCGATGCCGCCGTCGCCCTGGACGGTTACGCGAGCAACCGCACCACCGGCGCGTTCATCGTCATCGACCGCTTGACCAATGGCACTGTGGCCGCGGGCATGATCATCGCGCCGCCGGTTGTCCACGGCAGCGCCGCGCAGCACGGCAAGTTGGCCCATGTGGCCACCGAAGAGCGTGCCCAGCGTTTCGGCCAGCAGCCGGCAACCGTGTTGTTCAGCGGCCTGTCGGGCGCCGGTAAAAGCACCTTAGCCTACGCGGTTGAGCGCAAGTTGTTCGACATGGGCCGTGCAGTGTTTGTACTCGATGGCCAGAACCTGCGTCACGACCTGAACAAAGGGTTGCCGCAGGACCGTGTCGGGCGTACCGAGAACTGGCGTCGTGCGGCTCATGTCGCACGCCAGTTCAACGAAGCCGGCCTGCTGACCCTGGCCGCGTTCGTTGCGCCGGATGCCGAAGGGCGTGAACAGGCCAAGGCGCTGATCGGTGCCGATCGCTTGCTGACGGTCTACGTGCAGGCTTCACCGCTGGTGTGCGCCGAGCGTGATCCGCAAGGCTTGTACGCGGCCGGTGGGGATAACATCCCTGGCGAGTCCTTCCCATACGACGTGCCGTTGAATGCCGATCTGGTGATCGACACCCAGGCTCTGTCGCTGGAAGACAGCGTCAAGCAAGTGCTGGAGCTGTTGCGTCAGCGTGGGGCGATCTAAACCTCGCGGCCACAAAAAAAGCCCGCCACCGAGTGATCGGTGGCGGGCTTTTTTACATTCTCAAGATCGGGCTTGGTCAAATGTGAGAGGGGGCTTGCTCCCGATTGCAGAGTGTCAGTTACAGCATTGGGTGACTGAAGCACCGCTATCGGGGGCAAGCCCCCTCCCACATTTTGATCAGTGGCGGTCTGGATAATCTGTGTGAAGTTGGCTGAGAAGCGCATCCTTCTCTTCCCACAACCGATTGATCCAGCCCTGGAACGCCAATCGATATTCCCC
>ERZ1463034.102-NODE-102-length-27836-cov-16.193010_pt1 | contig 27836 bp, 30 predicted proteins | sample MGYA00564480_ERZ1463034 | MGnify/ENA primary metagenome ERZ1463034 (study PRJEB39244, sample SAMEA3635122) | Helicobacter pylori | study: EMG produced TPA metagenomics assembly of PRJEB11511 data set (Assembly of a 5300-year-old Helicobacter pylori...
CCAGGTCCCGCCGGGCAGTCACGAGCTGATGGTGCGCTTTGATTTCGAAGTGCCGGCCGGCGGCAGCTTTGGCGGATTGGCACAAACCCAGGACCGGACCTGCTTCATGACCTTGCAGTACGACCACTTCGAGGCCGGCCAGCGTTATCGCCTGGAGGGGCGCTCGTTGGCCTACACACCGAGTATCCGGCTGTACAACGCCGCGCGTCAGTTATTGGCGCAAGAGCGCAGCGTGAACTGCATCTGATCAGTCGTTGTTCTTCTGGTAGATGATCGCCTTGGTACCGTTTTCGCAGGAACCGACAATCATCGCGCGGTCGTGGTTCTTGGCTTCTTCGGCAGTGATGACTTCCAGGGTGTAGGACGGAATCGCCTTGGCCTGGATTTTGATCTCGATCTCTTTCCTGAGCTCTTCGCAGTCTTTGGGTGCGGCCACGGCCGATGTGGCCAACACACCGCAGATGATCGCCAAAGCAAAACGTTTCATGTGTGAAGCTCCCTGAATGCATGCGCACGGGTGTGCGCCTAAGGCTGCATAGGCTATAGGACCACATCGGGGAAACACGAGTTCTGATTTAACGCACAACTAAATGTGGAAGGGGGATTGCCCCCGATAGCGGTATTCAGTCGGCTCATCCGATACTGACAGATCGCAATCGGGGGCAAGCCCCCTCCCACATTTTTAAGGCGGTGTCAGTTGACGAGCGTGGCGTCCAGGCTGATTTTCGCGTTCAGCACCTTCGACACCGGGCATCCTTCCTTGGCCTTTTTGCTCAGTTCTTCGAACTGCGCCTGGCTCGCGCCGGGAATCTTGGCCTTGAGCACCAGGTGTACAGCGGTGATCGCAAAACCACCTTCGACTTGATCCAGGGTCACTTCGGCCTGGGTGTCGATGCTGTCAGCCTTGAGCCCGGCGTCGCCGAGAATCATGGAAAACGCCATGGAGAAACAGCCGGCGTGGGCCGCACCGATCAATTCTTCAGGGTTGGTGCCCTTGCCTCCCTCGAAACGGGCCTTGAAGCCGTAGGGCGCTTCGCGCAGCACGCCGGTTTCCGTGGAAATGGAACCCAGACCTGTCTTCAGATCACCTTCCCAATGCGCGGATGCTTTTTTCACGATACTCATAGCGGTCTCCTCGAACGGTGGTTTTGCTTCAGTAAGGGTTCTGAGGATAGAAGCTTTGCCAAAGTTCACTTGTAAGAAAAACCTAGCGCCAAGGTAGGAAATTTCTCGCGCGCTATTGAATCTCGGGTATATGCCCTCATTGCATAGAACATGCACATGAAGCGGCAGGTTTTGGTTCGTCTAAGAAGCCTGCGCCCTTATTGGAGAAGCAGGCTTATGAAATCGCTGTCCGACGTGAAGTTCTCGACCCTCGACCTGGTGCCCGTGCGGGCCAACGGCAGTCCCGCACAGTCGCTGCGCAATTCCCTGGACCTGGCCCAGCATGTGGAAAAGTTTGGCTACAACCGCTTCTGGGTAGCTGAACACCACAATATGGATGGCATCGCCAGCTCGGCCACCTCGGTATTACTCGGTTACCTGGCCGGCGGCACCTCGACCCTCCGCGTCGGTTCCGGCGGCGTGATGCTGCCCAACCATGCGCCGTTGGTGATCGCCGAACAATTCGGCACCCTGGAATGCCTGTACCCCGGCCGGATCGACCTGGGCCTGGGGCGTGCGCCCGGTTCCGATCAGATGACCGCCCGCGCCCTACGCCGCGAACGCTCCGGCAGCGCGGACGACTTCCCCGACGACGTGGCCGAACTGATGGCCTACCTCGGCCCGCGCACGCCCGACCAACGGGTGATCGCGGTTCCCGGCACCGGCACCAACGTCCCGGTGTGGCTGCTCGGTTCCAGCCTGTTCAGCGCACAACTGGCCGGTGAGCGCGGCTTGCCCTACGCCTTCGCCTCCCATTTCGCACCGCGCTTGATGCATGAGGCGATTCGCGTGTACCGCAATCACTTCAAGCCTTCGGCCGTTCTGGACAAGCCCTACGTGATGCTTGGCATTCCGTTGGTCGCGGCGGATACCGATGAACAGGCCGATTACCTGGCCACGTCGGTCTACCAACGCATCCTGGCGCTGATGCGCGGGCAGAGCCTGGTGCAGCGCCCACCAGTGAACAGCATGGACGGCCTGTGGCTGCCCCATGAAAAAGACGCGGTAGGCAGCTTCCTCGGCCTGGCGATGGTCGGCAGCCCGGCGAAGATCCGCGCCAAACTGGAGGTGCTGATCGAACAGACCGGCGCCGATGAGCTGATCTTTACCTGCGACCTGTACGAACACGCCGACCGGATTCATTCCTACGAACTGCTCGCGCAGTTGATGAAGGGCTAAACCTCGCAGGCGAAAAAAAACCGACGCACCTGCGTCGGTTTTTTATGTCTGCAACGCAGGATTAACCGCGCTTGTAGACAATTTCCTTGGTGCCGCCTTCGCAACTGCCAACTACCTTACCGTCGGCCGCAGCGCCTTTAGCCACCACTTGCAGCGAATAACCCGAAGCGCCCTTGGCGTCGATTTTCGCGGCAATTTCGCTTTTCAGCTCTTCACACGGCTTGCCCGCCGCCAGCACGGTGCCCGCCATGCTCAACAAACCTACCGCTAACAGGAACTTCTTCATCCGTCACTTTCCTTGCGCTGATCGAAACGAGCGTGCCGACGCAGGTCGCATCGGCCCCCATTGGTTGTAGCGCAGGTTATGGCAATCGGCCAGCCGGCAAGTTCAACCGTTTCGATCAACTACTGGCAATTCGGAACCCCACCTTCAACGTAACCTGGAAGTGCGCGGCCTTGCCGTCCTTGATATGGCCTCGGGTTTCGATCACCTCGAACCACTCCAAGTGCTTGATGCTCTTGCTGGCTTCGGCCAAGGCGTTGTTGATCGCCTCTTCGATGCTGGTGGCGGACGAGCCCACCAATTCGACTTTCTTGTAGGTGTGATGATCAGACATGGCGTTTCTCCTGAGGGTCGTCAATAAAGCCTAGCAGTGAAAGTTCATACTGCTTCTGGCGACCATTCCTATTCGAAAGTTCAGATTTACTGCACTTTCTGAAACGGCCGTAGTCGGTATCTACACACGCCACTCAATCATTTCAGGAGAGTCCACATGGCCAACACTTCTTTACGCAAAGCGTCGCTGGAAAGCATGGAAGCCGAGATTTCGAGCCTGCTCAAGTCCCTTGAGGACCTCAAGGACGATGCTTCCGATGAGTCGCGCAAGACCCTGAAGGCCCTGAAAAGCAATGCCGAGAACGCACTCAAGCATTCCCGTCACCTGATCAGCGACGCCTACGAAGAAAGCAAAGTAAAAATCCGCGAAACCGGTGTGGCGACCCGGGACTACGCACAAGAGCACCCATGGACCACAGCCGGCGTTGCCGTTGGCGCACTGGGCCTGCTGGCGGCTTACCTGCTGTGCAAACGCGGTAACTGATTTGCCGGCTATACCGGCTGGCGCAACAGCTCAGCCTTGAGCCATTGCGCCAGTTGCCGAGCGCGCCCATCTGCGGCGCGCTTGGGCAGCCACAACGCCAGGTGCGCCGGGGTTTGCGTGAAGCCCCACGGCGCCACCAGGCGACCGGCGCGCACGTCCTCCGCCACCAGCGGCTCCGGCGCGATCGCCACGCCCAGCCCTGCAACAGCCGCTTCCAGCAAGTAGTACAAATGCTCAAAACCCTGGCAGTGTTTCAACGCGCCGGGCTCGATCCCGTGTTGCTGCGCCCAACTGGGCCAGGCCTGCGGGCGTGACGTGGTGTGCAACAGCGCTTCGCCACACAGCGCCGCAGCCGGTGCGTCGCGCAAGCGCTCGTAACCGGCGAAACGCGGGCTCATGACCGGGCCGATACGCTCGCTGGCCAGCTCGTACACCTGCATATCCGCTGGCCACGGGGGTTCGGCGAACAGCAGCAGCGCGTCCAGACCGGGGCGGCGGGGGTCCAGGTCACCTTCGCCTGCCGACAGGTGCAGGCGCAGATCGGGCAGGTCGGCATTCAAGCGGCCCAGGCGCGGAATAAACCAGCGCGCCAGCAAACTGCCCGAACAGCCGAGGACGAACGGTGCATCGGCGCTGCTTTGGGTGATTTCTGCGCACACGTCGCGCAAGCGCTCGAACGCCTCGGTACTCGCATCGCGCAGACGCACGCCGGCATCTGTGAGTTTGAGGCCGCGTCCTTCCTTGACGAACAGGCTGACACCCAAATGTTCTTCCAGCACTTTAAGCTGGCGGCTCACAGCCCCATGGGTGACGTGCAACTGCTCAGCCGCCTGGCTCACGCTGTTGAGGCGCGCCGTGGCTTCGAATGCGCGTAGGGCGTTAAGGGGCGGAAGGTCTCGGCTCATCTGTGAGTTTTCCTGACAGGTTACGGCGATCTTATCGGTTTTCAGCACCGAACGTCAGGGGTAGAGTGACCGTCATTGCTTCCCACCCGAATTCTTTTCCTGGAGCGTCCCATGACTCAGTCCCAGACCGATCTACGCAACGGCCCTGACGCCAACGGCCTGTTTGGCGCATTCGGCGGCCGCTACGTCGCCGAAACCCTGATGCCGTTGGTCCTCGAACTGGCCCGCGAATACGAAGCGGCCAAGATTGATCCTGCGTTCAACGAAGAATTGGCTTACTTCCAGCGCGACTACGTCGGTCGACCAAGCCCGCTGTATTTCGCTGAGCGGCTGACGGAGTTCTGCGGCGGCGCCAAGATTTACCTCAAGCGCGAAGAGCTGAACCACACCGGCGCGCACAAGATCAACAACTGCATCGGCCAGATCCTGCTCGCGCGGCGCATGGGCAAAAAACGCATCATCGCCGAGACCGGCGCCGGCATGCACGGTGTGGCCACCGCCACCGTGGCTGCGCGCTTCGGCCTCGACTGCGTGATCTACATGGGCACCACCGACATCGAGCGCCAACAGGCCAACGTGTTCCGCATGAAGCTGTTGGGCGCCAAAGTGATCCCGGTAGTGTCCGGCACCGGCACGCTCAAAGACGCGATGAACGAAGCCCTGCGCGACTGGGTGACCAACGTTGATGACACCTTCTACCTGATCGGCACCGTGGCTGGCCCGCACCCGTACCCTGCAATGGTGCGCGACTTCCAGGCAGTGATCGGCAAGGAAACCCGTGACCAGATGCAAGCCCAGGAAGGTCGCCTGCCGGACAGCCTGGTGGCGTGTATCGGCGGTGGCTCGAACGCCATGGGCCTGTTCCACCCGTTCCTGAATGACACCAGCGTCGAAATCATCGGCGTTGAAGCGGCAGGCTATGGCATCGAAACCGGCAAGCATGCCGCCAGCCTCAACGGCGGCGTACCAGGTGTGCTGCACGGCAACCGTACCTTCCTGCTGCAGGACGACGACGGCCAGATCATCGACGCCCACTCGATTTCCGCCGGCCTCGACTACCCCGGCATCGGCCCGGAACACGCCTGGTTGCATGACATCGGCCGCGCCCAGTACACGTCGGTGACTGACCACGAAGCCCTGGAAGCGTTCCACAAATGCTGCCGCCTGGAAGGGATTATTCCCGCACTGGAAACTGCCCACGCCCTTGCCGAAGTATTCAAACGCGCACCGGCCCTGCCGAAAGATCACCTGATGGTGGTGAACTTGTCCGGCCGTGGCGACAAAGACATGCAGACCGTGATGCACCACATGGAACAGTCCCAGCAGGAGAAACACTAAATGAGCCGCCTGCAAACCCGCTTTGCGCAACTCAAGGAACAAAACCGCGCCGCCCTGGTGACCTTCGTCACCGCCGGCGACCCAGGCTATGACACCTCGCTGGCGATCCTCAAGGGCTTGCCCGCTGCCGGCGCCGATGTGATCGAGTTGGGCATGCCCTTCACCGACCCGATGGCCGACGGCCCAGCCATTCAACTGGCCAACATCCGTGCGTTGGAAGCCAAGCAGAACCTGGCCAAAACCCTGCAAATGGTTCGCGAGTTCCGCCAAGACAACAACGACACGCCACTGGTGTTGATGGGCTACTTCAACCCCATCCACAAATACGGCGTGCCGCAGTTCATCGCTGACGCCAAAGAAGCCGGCGTCGACGGCCTGATCGTGGTCGACCTGCCGCCCGAGCATAACGGCGAGCTGTGCGACCCGGCCCAGGCCGCCGGTATCGACTTTATCCGCCTGACCACGCCAACCACCGACGACGTGCGCCTGCCGACCGTGCTCAATGGCAGCTCGGGCTTTGTGTACTACGTGTCGGTGGCCGGTGTGACCGGTGCCGGTGCCGCCACCCTGGAACACGTCGAAGAAGCCGTGACCCGCCTGCGTCGCCATACCGACCTGCCGATCAGCATCGGTTTTGGTATCCGCACGCCGGAGCAAGCGGCCGCCATCGCACGTTTGGCCGATGGTGTGGTGGTGGGTTCGGCGCTGATCGATCAAATCGCCAACGCCAGCAATGACCAGCAAGCCATCGACGGCGTGCTGAGCCTATGTGCAGCGCTGTCAGCAGGTGTCCGTAACGCACGTAAGTAAGCGCCTCGTATACGGTAGGTAAAGTTCCTGATACAGAGGAATCAACCCGCAAAACCGTGGCCTAAACAGCAAGACCAAGGGATTTCGAACCGTGTTCGAAATCCCTTTTTTGTATGCGTGCCCTGAGGAATTCCCGATGAAAATGCCCAAGTCCGTGATTGCTGGTTGTGGCGCGCTGGTGCTTGCCGCCAGCGCCCTGGCGCACGCCGCGCCGCCTGACCAGCGCGACGACGACCGTGGCGGCCCACCAGGCCAGCACGAACAACGTGGCGACGACCATCGCGGCCCGCAGGACGACCGTCGCGGCGGCCCACCCCGGGACTTCGGCCCGGTGCGCCAGATCATCCGCGACAATCACGGCCAATTCGGCCGTGGCGCGCCACCGCCGCCGGATATGCGCCTGGTCCGTGGCCGGCCGATGCCCCACGGCTACTATGGCGAACGCCTCGACAACCGCGCCCTGGCGCGCCTGCCGTACTACGAGGGCTATGAATGGCGCCGTTCGGGCCCGGATGTGGTGTTGATCGCAGTGGGCACGGGCATTGTCTATGAGATTCTGGAAGGCGTATTGAACTGATGCGTCGGTGCCGTAATCCGAAAAAAAGCGCCACCCCAGGGTCGTAATGCCAGTCAATTAAGGAAGAACACTGTCACTGTGGCGAGGGAGCTTGCTCCCGCTGGGACGCGAAGCGGCCCCAACAGAGGGGACTGCTACGCAGTCCAACGGGAGCAAGCTCCCTCGCCACCGGTTACCCGCTCTATCGCTTAACTGACTGGCATTAACCCCGGGGTCGCCGGTTTTTTACAACTCGATCCGCTCGACCTTGCCCACCAACAAAATGTAGGAAAGCGCCCCGAGCAATGCCAGCACGGCGATATAGGTGATTGCCGGCGCGAACGAATCGCCGCTGGCCAGGAAGCCAATCACGATCGGCGTGGTAATCGCCGCCAGGTTGCCGATGAAGTTGAACACACCGCCGGTCAACCCGAGCAAACGGGCGGGCGCCAAGGTCGACACCAGCGACCACGTGATCGACGCCAAGCCATTGCCGAAGAACGCCACCGCCAGGAACGCAATCACCCACGCCGTCGAATCCACGTAGTTGGCGCCAATGATCGCGGTGGAGATCAACAGCCCGCCAATGATTGGCAACTTGCGCGCAAAGCCCACCGACGCGCCACGGCGAATCAGCCAGTCGGAAAAAATCCCGGAACACAGCACGCCGACAAACGCCGCGAGGAAGGGCAGGGAAGCAAGCAGGCCGGATTTGATGAAGTCCATCCCGCGATATTTCACCAGATAGGTCGGGAACCACGTCAGGAAGAACCACAGCGTGGAGTTCAGGCAGAACTGGCCCAGGTAGATGCCCCAGAGTTTGCGCTTGCTCAGCACGATGCCCAGGTCGACCCAACTGAACGGTGCCTTGGTGGTTTGCGCCTGCATGTCCACCAGCCCGCCGCCTGCACGGATCAGTTCGATTTCGGCGGCGTTGGCGCCTTTGAAGTCCTTCGGCTCGCGGTACACCGCGTACCAGATCAGCGCCCAGAGGACGCCGACGCCGCCCGTGGTGACAAACACCATGTGCCAGCCGTACTGGTGCTGCAACCAGGCCAGCACCGGGGTGAGAAACGCCAGCCCGACGAACTGCCCGGAGGTGTAGAACCCAATCGCCGTGGCGCGCTCACGCTCGGGGAACCAGGTGGTGACCACACGGCTGTTGATCGGATAGGCCGGGGCTTCCAAGGCGCCCACCGCCATGCGCAGGACAAACAGCGCGATGAAGCTGGCCGCAAAGCCGAGCATCACGGTGGCGATGGACCACAGCAGCAATGCGACGGTGTAGAGAATGCGCGGTGGCACCCGGTCCACCAGCCAGCCGCCGGGGATTTGCATGGCGGCGTAGGTCCAGCCGAACGCCGAGAAAATCAGCCCGACATGCACCGGGTCGATGCCCAAATCACTGGTCAGGGCCGGCGCTGCAATCGACAGGTTGCTGCGGTCGAGGTAGTTGATCACCACAGTGATAAACAGCAGCACCATGATGAAGTAGCGCTTTCTGCTAGGCGTGACTAAAGAAGCCTGCCCGGTGAGGGATTCAGGGTGCATGGGGTTGTCTCTTCTTATGTTTATTGAGGACGGACTTACTGAATAAACCGGATCAAATGTGGGAGGGAGCTTGCCCCCGATAGGTGAGTGTCAGTCGACATCTTCGGCGGCGGGTTCGCCGCTATCGGGGGCAAGCCCCCTCCCACATTTTTTGCCACATTTTTTCAGGCAGACATCACCACTCGGCAAAACTGCCGTCGGCGTGGCGCCAGATCGGGTTGCGCCAGCGGTGGCCGATGGCCGCGCGTTCGATCACGTATTCCTCGTTGATCTCGATGCCCAGGCCCGGCCCGTTGGGGATCTTCACGAAGCCCTGGTCATAGTCGAACACGCCCGGATCGCGCACGTAGTCGAGCAGGTCGTTGCTCTCGTTGTAGTGAATGCCCAGGCTTTGCTCCTGGATAAACGCGTTGTAGCAGACCGCGTCCAGTTGCAGGCAGGCGGCCAGCGCGATTGGGCCCAGCGGGCAGTGCAGCGCCAGGGCCACGTCGTAGGCTTCGGCCATGTTGGCGATCTTGCGGGTTTCGGTGATGCCGCCAGCGTGGGAAGCGTCCGGCTGGATGATGTCGACGTAGCCTTCGCTGAGCACGCGCTTGAAGTCCCAGCGCGAGAACAGGCGCTCGCCCAAGGCAATCGGCGTGCTGGTCAGCGGTGCGAGTTCTTTCAAGGCTTCGTAGTTTTCGCTGAGCACCGGCTCTTCGATAAACATCAGCTTGTACGGGTCCAGCTCTTTCATCAGCACCTTGGCCATGGGCTTGTGTACGCGGCCATGGAAGTCGACGCCGATGCCCACGTTAGGGCCGACGGCATCGCGCACGGCGGCGACGTTGGCCAGGGCCAGGTCGACTTTTTCGAAGCTGTCGACGAACTGCAACTCTTCGGTGCCGTTCATTTTCACCGCAGTGAAACCACGCGCTACGGCTTCTTTGGCGGCGCGGGCGGTGTCGGCGGGGCGGTCGCCGCCGATCCACGAATACACGCGAATCTTGTCGCGCACCTGGCCGCCCAGCAGGTCGCTGACCGACACGCCCAGGGCTTTGCCCTTGATGTCCCACAGCGCCTGGTCGATGCCGGCCAGCGCGCTCATATGCACGGCGCCGCCGCGATAGAAGCCGCCGCGATAGAGCACGGTCCAGATGTCTTCGATATTGCGTGGGTCTTTGCCGATCAGGTAGTCGGACAGTTCCTCAACCGCAGCCGCCACCGTGTGGGCGCGGCCTTCGACCACGGGTTCGCCCCAGCCGGTGACGCCCTGGTCGGTTTCCACTTTGAGGAAGCACCAGCGCGGTGGGACGATGAAGGTCGTCAGTTTGGTGATTTTCATCTTCTTATCTCTCTTGTCGATGCAGCGCCCAAGGCGCAAAACTTGCGATCAGTTCAGAGCGTTCCAGGCTGCGACATACGCCTGGGCATTGCTCGCCACCTGGGCCACGGACATGCCCGGTTTGAACAACCCGGAACCCAGGCCGAAACCCCTGGCGCCGGCGTCGAAATACACCTGCATGTTGTCCGGGCTCACGCCGCCGACCGGCAGTAACAACGTGCCCGCCGGCAACACCGCCAGCCACGCTTTGATCACCGCCGGGCCCATTTGCTCGGCGGGGAACAGCTTCAATACGTCGGCGCCTTCGGCCAGCGCGGCGAACGCCTCGGTCGGGGTGGCAACCCCCGGCGACAGGTACAGACCGGCAGCTTTCGCGGCGCGCAAGACCTTGGCATCGCTGTGGGGCATCACGATCACCTGGCCACCAGCGGCTTTGACCTGCTCGACCTGCGCAGGCAGCAACACCGTGCCGGCGCCGATCAGGCAATCGGCGGGCAGGCTGTCACGCAGGGTGCGGATGCTGGTGTAAGGGTCCGGCGAATTGAGCGGGACTTCGATCACGCGAAAACCGGCGCGGTACAGCACCTGGCCAATCGCCTCGGCTTCGTCCGGTCGCACACCGCGCAGGATCGCGATCAAACCGTTTTGCGTGAGTGCTTGCTTGAGCATGTCAGGCCTCCATTGCAGGTTGAATGAGCCCGGCGGCCTGGGCCAACTGCCAGAGGCCGCGTTCGGTGGCCTCTTGCGCCAGGCTGACGTGGGCGAAGCCGCAGAGGTCGAGGGCGCGTTGATAACGGGCACAGAGCGGCGCGGCGCCGACCAGAATGATCGGCTGGTGTTTGGCGGCGGCAGGCAAGCCGGCGAGTTCATGGCCGATCAGCAGGCCGGAGAGGTAGTCGGGCTGCTCGTCGGGGGCGAGTTTGCCGGTCAAGCCCAGGGTGCGTGCGCTGAACAGCGTCGACAGCACGCCGCGCTCGCCGTCTACCGACAGCGCCACCTGCACGCCAAGGTCGAAGGCTGCCGCCTGGAAGTGTTCGGCGGGTTGTTGGGTGCGCCCGAGCAGGCTGTGCTTGCTCAACACCGCGAACAGCTCGCCGGTCATGAAGGTGTCGAAATGGGTGATACAGCCGTCGACCACCTCGACCCATTTGGAATGGCTGCCGGGCAGGCCGATCAACACCTCGGCCGCGAGGCCCTGCAGCACGCCGAGCACCTGGGTTTCTTCGCCGCGCATCACGTTGGGCAAACCGACCTGCTCGATCACGCCAGGCACGATATGCACATCGACGCCGCGCACACTGCGCACGCGGTGCAGCGCCTGGCCGAGGCTGGCGACGTCGACCGGGGTGTTGCGGTAGGCCGCTTCGCTCCAGCCCTGGGCGCTGCCGACCATGCCGCAGGCGATCACCGGCAAGCCCGGCTGGGCGTCGAGCCAATCGCCGCAGGCTGCGTCGAACGCCAACTCGAAGCCATCGCTGCAGCGCACGCCAGCAATCTCCCGGGGTTGGCTGGGCAGATGCATGATCCCCAACGCCAGCGCACGTTGTTCGAGCACCACGCCTGCGGGGCCGAGTTTATAAGCACGAAGGGAACTGGTTCCCCAATCGAGCGCGATCAATTGCGCCGGCATCGCTTCACCTGAAATGAGTGGGTGCTGAAAAAAGCAGATGGGCGAATATAAACCTATGCTCGGCGATATCTCAATATATAAATATCAATCCCATATAATGAGACGACGCGAAATAGATCCTACGACCTTCCCGCCTTTTACTGCGGGAATGGCCAGGCTGTATTTGACGAGGGAGGTTAAAAAACCGACAGATCCAGCTCGCGCATCGCACCCATCCAGATCGCGTACTCGGTGTGATCCTTTAGGTCGTTGCCGGTATCAGGGTGCAGAAACACCACCAGACCATTGCGATGCAACGCCAGCCAGGGCAGCACCGCGCCAATGTATTCGGGGTCGAACGCCAACTGGCAGCTCCAGTCCGGGTGCGGGCCCACGGGGCGTTCATGCACGCGGCCCATGTGCAGCGGAAACAGGGTTGCCGCGTCTTCGCACAAGGTGCGCGCCTGGTCGATGGTGTGGGCATCGAAGTAGATGTGGGCGTGATAGCCCTTGATACGCTGCATGACAAGATCCAGAACCGCTGTGCGACAAATCCTAGACCGCAATCGACGGCAGAGCCAGGCCGGTCAGTGACTGTGCGCTGCGCGCCTGCTCCGCCACCAGCCAATCGACGAACCGCTCGACCAACTGCCCCCGGCGTTTGCGCTGCGGTTGCACCACGTAGTAGCCCAAGCGTGAGATCACCGTGTCGCTGATCGGCCGGCACAGCCACTTCTGTTCCAGCAGGTTGTCCACTAGGTGGCGCCAGCCGATGGCCACGCCCTGGCCGGCAATCGCGGCCTGGATCAGCAGGGTGTAGTTATCGAAGCGCAGTTGGCCGGGGGTCGGCGCGGTGGTAATGCCCAGCTCGCGGAACACGCCGCTCCAGTCGAACCACTGGCTGTTGTGTTCCTGGCGCAGGTGCAGCAACGGGCAGTCGGGCAAGGTCTGCACGGTCAGCGGCGTGGCTTGGTCCTTGAGCCACTGCGGGCTGCACACCGGGAACACTTCTTCATTGAACAGCCACAGGCTGTCGCCCTGCTTGAAACGGCCGTCGCCAAACAGCACCGCCACGTCGATATCGCTGCGCAACGTGGCGTGATTGCGTTCGCTGGTCACCAGGCTGACGTCGACCTGAGGGTTGGCCGCATGGAAGCGATGCAGGCGCGGCATCAGCCAGTAGGCGGCGAAGGCGAAGTCGGTGGCCACTTGCAGCACTTCGTGCTGGTCCTGCTGGGTGATCGCGCTCAGGCCTTGGTTGATGGTCTGCAAACCGCCCTGGACATGTTCGAACAGCAAGGCACCGGCATCGGTCAACTCGATGCCACGGTAGATGCGATCAAACAGGCGGATCGCCAATTGCTCTTCGAGGCGCTTGATCTGCTGGCTGATGGCCGGCTGGGTGGTGCCCAACTCCATCGCCGCCGCCGTAAAGCTGCGGTGGCGCGCCGCCGCTTCGAAGGCGCGGAGCAAATCGAGGGATACATCGCCGAGGGCTTCATACATAAGCTGTGCTTATCCTAGACATTGCTTTTCATGGGCTTTACCCCATTTTCCATGGGCCGCATGCTCATTCGCATAAACAACGCCTATGGAATGCCGAAGACTCATGAAGCGCAAGAACATTCTTTTCATCATGGCCGATCAAATGGCCGCGCCGATGCTTCCGTTCTACGGACCTTCCCCGATCAAGTTGCCAAACCTCAGTCGCCTCGCCGAACAAGGCGTGGTGTTCGACGCCGCCTACTGCAACAGCCCGCTGTGCGCACCGTCGCGCTTTACCCTGGTCAGCGGCCAGTTGCCGAGCAAGATCGGCGCCTACGACAACGCGGCGGATTTCCCCGCCGATGTGCCGACGTATGCCCACTACCTGCGTCGCCTCGGCTACCGCACCGCGCTGTCGGGCAAGATGCACTTCTGCGGGCCGGACCAATTGCACGGTTACGAAGAGCGCCTGACCAGCGACATCTACCCCGCCGACTATGGCTGGGCGGTGAACTGGGACGAGCCGGGCGTACGCCCCACCTGGTACCACAACATGTCCTCGGTGCTGCAAGCCGGGCCGTGCGTGCGCACCAACCAGCTGGATTTCGACGAAGAGGTGGTGTTCAAGGCCCAGCAGTACCTGTTCGACCATATTCGCGAGGACGGCGACCAGCCGTTCTGCCTGACCGTGTCGATGACCCATCCCCACGACCCGTACACCATTCCCAAACCGTTCTGGGATCTGTACGACGACAGCGACATCCCTTTGCCCACAACGCCGGCCCAGGGCGACCTCGACCCGCACTCCCAGCGCCTGCTCAAGGTCTACGACCTATGGGACAAGCCGCTGCCGCCGGAGAAGATCCGCGATGCACGCCGCGCCTACTTCGGCGCGTGCAGTTACATCGACAGCAATGTCGGCAAGCTGCTGCAAACCCTGGAAGACACCGGCCTGGCCGAGGACACCATCATCATCTTCTCCGGCGACCACGGCGACATGCTCGGCGAGCGCGGCCTCTGGTACAAAATGCACTGGTTCGAAATGGCCGCCCGCGTGCCGCTGCTGGTCAGCGCGCCGGGGCAGTTCGCCGCGCGCCGTGTGACCCAGGCCGTCTCCACCGCCGACCTGTTGCCAACCCTGGTGGAGCTGGCCGGCGGCGCACTCGAACCGCACTTGCCCCTGGACGGCCGCTCGCTGGTCCCGCACTTGCAAGGCCAGGGCGGGCACGACGAAGTGTTCGGCGAATACATGGCCGAAGGCACCGTCAGCCCGCTGATGATGATTCGCCGTGGCGCCTACAAGTTCATCTACAGCGAAGACGATCCCTGCCTACTGTTCGATGTACACAATGACCCACGGGAACAGGAAGAACTCAGCCAGTCGCCGCAACACCGGGCGCTGTTTGCAGCCTTTCTGACTGAAGCGCGGGCCAAATGGGACATCCCGGCGATCCACCAACAAGTGCTCGCCAGCCAACGCCGTCGGCGCCTGGTGTTTGAAGCACTGAGCCAAGGCAAGCTGAAGAGCTGGGATCACCAGCCACGGGTGGACGCCAGTCAGCAATACATGCGCAACCATATCGACCTCGACGACCTGGAGCGCAAGGCACGTTATCCACAACCCTGCCAACACCCATAAAACAGAGGGAAAGCCATGCAAAAGTTGACTGTGGTGCTGGGCGTAGCGGGCATGGTGGCGTTGAGCAGCGCCGCCGTGTACGCAGACGCCCGTTGTGAGACGGTGAAGATGGCCGATCCAGGCTGGAGCGATATCGCCGCCACCAATGCCGTCGCCGGTTTTCTGCTGACAGGCATGGGCTACCAGGCCAAGGTCGACACCCTGGCGGTGCCGATCACCTTCGGCGGGCTCAAGGACGGCCAGGTGGATGTGTTCCTGGGTAACTGGATGCCGGCGCAGCAAGGTTTCTACGACAAGTTCGTGGCCAACGGCGATGTGGTGCAGTTGGCGAAAAACCTCGACGGCACCGAATTCACCCTCGCCGTGCCGAACTATGTGTGGGACGCCGGGGTGCATGACTTTGCTGATCTGAGTAAATTCGCCGACAAGTTCGACAAGAAGATCTACGGCATCGGCTCCGGCGCGCCGGCAAACCTCTCGCTGCAGGAGATCATCAAGAAGAACGACTTCGACCTGGGCAAATGGAAGCTGATCGAGTCCAGCGAACAGGCGATGCTCGCCGAAGTCTCACGGGCTGTGAAGAAACAGCGCTTCATCACCTTCCTCGGCTGGACCCCGCACCCGATGAACGTGCAGTTGAAAATGCATTACCTCAAGGGCGGCGAGAAGTACTTCGGCGACACCGGCAGCGTGTATACCCTGACCCGCAAGGGTTATGCACAGGCCTGCCCGAACGTAGGAAAGCTGCTGACCAACCTGAGTTTCACCCAGGCGATGGAGAACAGCATCATGGCCGAGGTGGCCAACAATAAGGTCAGCAATGCGGATGCGGCAAAAGCGTGGATCAAGGCCAACCCGGCAGTGTTGGACAAGTGGCTCGACGGCGTAAAAACCGTGGACGGCCAGGATGCGTTGGCGGCTGTAAAAGCCAAACTCTAAAGCCGGCCACTGTCCAAATGTGGGAGGGAGCTTGCTCCCGATAGCCGTCGTTCAGCCGATGCATGTGTGGCTGACTCACCGCGATCGGGAGCAAGCCCCCTCCCACAAAAGCCGGCGTGTACTGATACCCTGAGCCAAACCTTTCTATCCGAGTTTGCGATGCGCCGGCCCAACCGCCACACACTCTTTCCCTTCCTCAGTTGGCTGCCGCGCCAAACCCGCGCCAGCGTCGGTCGGGATGCAATCGTCGGCCTCAGCGGCGCGGTGCTGGCCTTGCCGCAGTCGATTGCCTACGCGCTCATCGCCGGTCTCCCACCGGAATACGGGCTGTACGCCGCGATCATCCCGGTGTTGATCGCTTGCCTCTGGGGTTCGTCCTGGCACCTGATCTGCGGCCCCACGGCGGCGATTTCCATCGTGCTCTACGCCAGCATCAGCCCCCTGGCCGTGCCGGGCTCACAGGACTACATCACCTTGATCCTGCTGCTGACCTTCCTCGCCGGAGTGTTCCAGTGGTTGCTCGGCCTGCTGCGCTTCGGCGCGTTGGTGAATTTCATCTCCCATTCAGTGGTGCTGGGGTTCACCCTCGGCGCCGCCGTGGTGATTGCCCTCGGCCAACTGCCCAACCTGCTGGGCCTGGATTTGCCGAGCCAGGCCACGGCGATCAACAGCTTGCTGGAACTGATCGACCATGGTGCCGAGTGGGACCACGCCTCACTCCTGCTCGGGCTGGGCACCTTGCTGGTGGGCGCACTGCTCAAATACCTGCTGCCGCGCTGGCCGACGCTGTTGATCACGCTCGCGCTGGGCAGCCTGGCAGCCTGGCTGTGGCCGGCGATGTTCGGGCATGTGGCACTGGTCAGCGCATTTATCGGCAAGCTGCCGCCATTCAGCCCGTTGCCACTGGACCTGGACATGGTCTTGCGCCTGCTACCCAGCGCCGTGGCGGTGGGCATGCTCGGGTTGGTGACCAGCCTGTCGATTGCCCGCTCGCTGGCGGCGCGCTCGCAGCAATTGCTCGACGCCAACCAGGAAGTTCGAGCGCAGGGTTTATCCAACATCGTCGGCGGATTTTTCTCCGGCTACCTGTCGGCCGGTTCCTTTACGCGCTCCGGCCTCAGCTATGAAGCGGGCGCCTGTTCGCCGCTGGCGGGAGTATTTTCCGCACTGTGGGTGGCGTTGTTCGCACTCTTTGGCGCGGCGCTGATCGCCCACATACCGATCCCGAGCATGGCCGCGAGCATCCTGCTGATCAGTTGGGGCCTGGTGGACCATCGGGGCATTCGCGCGTTGTTCCGGGTCAGTCGCGCCGAGTTCGTGGTGATGAGCCTGACCTGCATCGCCACCTTGCTGCTGGAGCTGCAAACCGCAATTTACGCCGGGGTGCTGGCCTCACTGTTTTTCTACCTCAAGCGCACCTCGCAGCCGCGGGTTCAGCAATGGCGCAACGGCGAGGAAGAGGTGCTGCGGGTCGGTGGTTCGATCTTTTTTGGCGCCAGCCATTACCTGCAAGTGCGCCTGCAAAGCCTGCAGGGCGAGCGGGTAGTGATCGAGGCGCAGCAGATCAACTTTATCGACTATTCCGGGGTGGAGATGCTGCACCAGGAAGCGCGGCGATTGAAAGCGCTGGGGCGCAGCCTGACCTTGCGCCGGGCCCGGCCGCAGGTCGTTGAGGAATTGAAAAAGCTGGAAGGCGCCGACAACTGCCCCATCCATTTCGAAGACTGAATACGATCAAAACTGTGGGAGGAGGCTTGCCCCCGATAGCCGTCGTGCAGCCGATGCATGTTTGGCTGACTCACCGCTATCGGGAGCAAGCCCCCTCCAACCTTTGGACGTGCGTTAAGCCAATTGGCGGCGCAGCTCGGCCAACACCGGCGCCGAATCCGGGCGCACGCCACGCCACAGGAAGAACGCTTCCGCCGCCTGCTCCACCAGCATGCCCAGACCATCCATTGCCACCGCCGCACCGTGTTCCGTGGCCCAGCGGCAGAACGCGGTCGGTTCCTTGGCGTACATCATGTCGTAGCAAAACGTCTTGCCCGGCGCGATCAGGCTGCCCGCAATCGGCGGTACATCGCCCGACAGGCTGGCGGAGGTGGCATTGATGATCACGTCCACCGGCTCACACAGCCAGTCGAAACCACTGGCAGACACCGGGCCCAAATCGTCGAACAACTCGGCAAGCATTTCGGCCTTTTCCACGGTGCGGTTGGCGATGATCAGCGACGCCGGCCGCTCGGCCAGCAACGGCTCCAACGCACCGCGCACCGCGCCACCGGCGCCGAGCAACAGGATGCGTTGACCTTGCAGGCTGAGCCCGGCATTCACCGTCAGGTCGCGCACCAGGCCGGCGCCGTCGGTGTTATCGCCCAGCAGGCGGCCATCGGCCAGCTTGCTCAGGGTGTTCACCGCGCCGGCGCGCTCGGCGCGTGCGGTGAGGGTGTCGGCCAGGCGGTAGGCGTCTTCCTTGAACGGCACTGTGACGTTGGCGCCACGGCCTTGCTGAAAAAACTCACGGGCAAACCCGATGAAGTCCTCCAGCGGCGCAAGCAGAGCGCTGTAGTCCAGTTGCTCGCCGGTCTGTTCGGCGAACATGCGGTGAATCAACGGCGACTTGCTGTGGCCGATGGGGTTGCCGAACACGACATAGCGGTCCATCAGACAGCCGCCTTGGGCGCAGCCACGCCGAGCCAGTCGCGGTCTTGCAGGAAGTAGTCGGTGAGGCGCGCTTCTTCGCTGCCGGCCTCGGCTTTCCAGTCGTAGCTCCAGCGCACCTGCGGCGGCAGCGACATCAGGATCGACTCGGTACGCCCGCCCGATTGCAGGCCGAACAAGGTGCCACGGTCATAGACCAGGTTGAATTCAACGTAACGACCACGGCGGAATTCCTGGAATTCGCGCTGCTGTGCGGTATAGGCCTGCGCCTTGCGGCGCTGCACGATCGGCAGGTAGGCGTCGATGTACGCATCGCCGATGGCACGGATGAAGGCGAAGCAAGTGTCGAAGTCCCATTCGTTCAAGTCATCGAAGAACAGGCCGCCGATGCCGCGCGGTTCGTTGCGGTGCTTGATATGGAAGTAGGTGTCGCACCAGGCCTTGTAGCGCGCATAAACGTCGGCGCCGAACGGCGCGCAGGCCTGCTCGGCCACGCGGTGCCAGTGGATGCAGTCGTCTTCGTTGGCGTAGTAGGGCGTGAGGTCGAAGCCGCCGCCGAACCACCACACCGGCTCCTCACCTTCTTTTTCAGCGATGAAAAAGCGCACGTTGGCGTGGGAAGTCGGAACATGCGGGTTGTGCGGGTGAATCACCAGCGACACCCCAAGGGCTTCAAACCCGCGCCCGGCCAATTCAGGGCGATGCGCACTGGCAGACGGTGGCAGGCCGCTGCCAAACACGTGGGAAAAGTTAACGCCGCCTTTTTCGATCACCGCACCGTTTTCGATCACACGGGTGCGACCGCCGCCGCCCGCAGGCCGGGTCCAGGCGTCTTCGATAAAGCGCGTGTCCGTCTCGAAGGTTTCCAGGGCGCTGCAAATACGGTCTTGCAGATCAAGCAGATAGGCTTTAACAGCCTCGGTGCGGGTAGTCATGGCATCACCTTGAATCGGGCAAAGCTACGCGAGGCCATTGGGCGTCGGCGGCAAATGGGCGCACAGGATACCACCGCACTCAGGTCCGTCGCAGTTGACGAAGATCAAGCTTAGGAGTCCGATAGGGGGCTACCCGAATTCGAACCCAGGAGAAGTGCAGATGGCCAAACGTATCCAGTTCAGCGCCCATGGCGGCCCCGAGGTGCTTGAGTATGTGGACTACACGCCAGCAGAACCAGGCCCACAGCAGGTTCGGGTGCGTAACGCCGCCATTGGCCTGAACTTCATCGATACTTACTTTCGCAGCGGCTTGTACGCGCCGCCGGCCTTGCCATCGGGCCTGGGCGCGGAAGGCGCGGGTGTGGTCGACGCCGTGGGCAGTGAAGTCACGCAATTCAAGGTCGGCGACCGCGTGGCCTACGGCAGTGGCCCGTTGGGTGCCTACAGCGAACTGCACGTATTGCCTGCCGCGAACCTGGTTCACCTGCCGGACGACATCAGCTTCGAACAAGCCGCCGGCGCGATGCTCAAGGGCCTGACCACGCAATACCTGCTGCGCCAGACCTACGAGTTGAAGGGCGGCGAAACCATTCTGTTCCACGCCGCAGCCGGTGGCGTGGGCTCCCTGGCCTGCCAGTGGGCCAAGGCCCTGGGCGTGAAGCTGATCGGCACGGTCAGCTCGCCGGAAAAAGCCGCGGTGGCCAAATCCCTCGGCGCCTGGGCAACCATCGACTACAGCAAGGAAAACGTCGCACAGCGGGTGCTGGAATTGACCGACGGCAAGAAATGCCCGGTGGTGTACGACGGCGTCGGCAAGGACACCTGGCTGACCTCGCTGGACTGCGCGGCGCCACGCGGCTTGGTGGTGAGTTTCGGCAACGCCTCGGGCGCGGTGGACGGGGTGAACCTGGGGATTCTGGCGGCCAAGGGCTCGCTGTATGTCACCCGGCCGACCCTGGCGACCTACGCCAGCAACCCCAAGGACTTGCAGGCCATGGCCGATGATCTGTTCTCGATGATCAAGAGCGGCAAGGTGCGCATCGATATCAATCAGCGCTTCTCGCTGAAGGACGCGGCCAAGGCGCAGACGGAGTTGTCGGGGCGGCGCACGACGGGGTCGACCATTCTGTTGCCGTAAGGCTTTGGGTTTCTGGCGTGGTTAAGGGCGCCATCGCGGGAAAGCCCCCTCCCACATTCGATCAGTGTCCGTCATGACAACACGGTCAAATGTGGGAGGGGGCTTGCCCGCGATGGCCACGACCCGGTCTCACGACGGCCGCACAACCTCACCCGTCACCAGGTCGCGGATCAGGCTTGGGTTCTTGCGCCCACCGAGGGCGCCACCTAACACCAGATCGACCTGGCCACGGAAGTACTGCTCGACGCGAATCCGCGTGCGGGCGGCCGGGCGGCCCTGGGGGTTGGCCGAGGTGGAAATCAACGGCCCGACCAATGAGCACAAGTCACGCACCAGCGGATGGTCGCTGACCCGCAGCGCCACGGTGTCATGCACCCCCGTGACCCATTCCGGCAACAGGTTCTGATGAGGCACCAGCCAGGTATTGGGCCCCGGCCAGGTGCTGGCCATGCGGTCGATCCAGTCTTGCGGGAAGTCTTCGAAGAGAAAATCGAACTGGCGGATATTATCCGCGACCAGGATCAGGCCCTTATCCACCGAGCGGTTCTTGATCGCCAGCAGCCGGTCCACTGCCGCTTCGTTCCACGGGTCACAGCCCAGGCCCCAGACCGCCTCGGTTGGATAGGCAATCACCGCGCCTGCGCGAATTTCTCGTGCGGCTTCCAGCACACGCCACCTGTTGACCATTGCTCACTCTCCAGACTAAAGCTCTGCGCAGTTTACCGATCTTCGTTACAAAACCTAGCAGCGCGCGAGCCAGCGCCCGCTTTCGCAGACCACCTGGCCTTCCAGCTCCAACTCGGTGAGTGTCGCCAGCACCTGGGACAACGGCCGCCCACTGGCAATCGCCAAGGCTTCGCTGGTGTGCGGCGCCGCGTGCAGCAGTGCAACCAGCGGATGGGTCACCGGCATCGGCACCGGACGCGACAGCGCCTGCCACCCGCGCAAGCCTTCAAGAATGTGCTCGATGGTTTCCACCAACACCGCGCCATCGCGAATGAGCTGATGACAACCCTTGGCCCCTGGATGATGGATCGAGCCCGGAATCGCATACACCTCGCGCCCTTGCTCGGCCGCGAGCCGCGCGGTGATCAGCGAACCGCTGGCCATGCCGGCTTCCACCACCAGCACGCCGAGCGACAGACCACTGATGATGCGGTTGCGCCGAGGGAAATTGCCGGCCTGGGGCGCGGCGTCCAGCGGAAACTCGGAAACCACCGCGCTGCCCTGGGCAATCATCGCTGCCGCGAGGCGTCGGTGGCGCTGTGGATAAAACTTTTCCAGGCCGGTGCCGAGTACGCCGATTGTCTGCCCGCCGACCTCCAAAGCCGCTTGATGCGCCGCACCGTCAATGCCCAGGGCCAGGCCGCTGGTGATGACAAAACCGGCGCTCGCCAGGCTGCGGGAAAAAGCCGCGGCGGTGTCCATGCCGGGACGCGATGCGCGGCGGCTGCCGACCATGGCCAACTGGGGTTTTTCCAGGATCGAAGGGTCGCCGGCAACGAATAACAACGGCGGTGCGTCATCGATCTGGGCCAGTAGTGCGGGGTACTCAGGCTGGTCCCACATCAGTAAATGCTGGGCCGGACGCGCCAGCCAGGCCAGCGCGGCGCTCGCGCCCTCGCGGACTTCATGGCTGCGCCGGGCCTCGGCACTGATGGCGGGCAACCCGAGCGAGCGCCAGGCGCTGGCCGGCGCGCTGAGCGCCTTCGAGGCGCAGCCGAACGCGTCGATCAACAGGCGAAAACGCTTCGGGCCCAGTTCCGGCAGCCGGTGCAAACGTAGCCGGGCTTCTAGTTCTGCCGGGGAAATTTCACTGTTGTTTATCGGATACATCTGATCATCCTTGACCGGAACAAGCTGTGGATAACTCTGTTGGTAACTTATTTAGCAGCCTATTTATTGCGTTTGACGGGCAGTCTCGAAACGGTCCATCACCGCCAGTGGCCGCGAGGCACTGAGGACCAGGCCGTAACTGAGCTTTTCATAGGTGCGAAACACCAGCAGCGTGCCGCCGCGCTCATCGGAAAGTTTTACCTGGGCGCCGCTGAGGGCGTCGCGTACCGTGGCGCCGGTCTTGAGCACGCTCAGCCGTTGGCCTTCGACCAGGCCGTCGCGGCGGCCTTTATTCAGGGTCACGGCATCCAGCACGCCGATCTGTGTAACGCCCCTGGGTACGTCGATGATGTGCCCTTCAATAAACGGCACTGCCTGCGCGCCTTCCAGGCTGGCCAGCGCAACGGGCGGCTCGGTAAGGAGTAAACGGTCGCCGGGGCGCACTTCCTGGGTGACCCGCTGCACGGCAAGGGTGGTCAGGTCGCCGGCCATCACCCAGCGCGCGGTGCCGATGTCGTCGGCGTTGATCCCCAGTAGCTCCTGGGTTTGGGGGTCGGTGTAGACCTTGCCTCGGCGGAAGATCCCGTAACTGGGCTGGGCCGGGTCCATGACGCCGCGGGCATACACGCGCTCGCCATCAGCCCCCAGCACACGCCCGGCCTCTGCCGCGACAACGTAGGGCGCGTTATCGAGATCGAGAGGCGAATCGAGGATGCGATTGTGTAACAAAAATTGCTGGATGGCCTGTTGCGTCGGTTGATCCAGGCGCGGGCCAGACGGTGGAAGCAGGGCCAGGGCGAACGGGGCCCAGAGCAGCAAGACGAGTAGCGATTTCCTCATGGGGTCAATCTCCTTTATTATGTACGTTCGCGTGAAACGCCATAGCCTTCGCGGCTTCCGAGCGTTCCACACCGGCCGTGTGGGTCCATCCCAACGCCGATTTGCCTTTACCTCACATGTGCAGCAATTACGCTTATGGCTATTTTGAACATCCTCGAATTCCCCGACTCGCGCCTGCGCACGATCGCCAAACCAGTGGCCGTAGTGGACGACAACGTTCGTCAGTTGGTCGATGACATGTTTGAAACAATGTATGAAGCCCCGGGCATCGGCCTCGCCGCGACCCAGGTCAACGTGCATCAGCGTGTCGTGGTGATGGACCTGTCCGAAGATCGCAGCGAACCACGGGTGTTCATCAACCCCGAGTTCGAAGCGCTGACCGACGAAATGGGCGAATATCAGGAAGGCTGCCTGTCGGTGCCGGAATTCTACGAGAACGTCGAACGCCCGGTGCGCGTGAAGATCAAGGCCCTGGACCGCGACGGCAAGCCTTTCGAGCAGGTTGCCGAAGGCCTGCTGGCGGTGTGTATCCAGCACGAATGCGACCACCTCAACGGCAAGCTGTTTGTCGATTACTTGTCCACGCTCAAACGTGACCGGATCAAGAAGAAGCTGGAAAAAAAGCACCGCCAGCAAGCTTGATGCCCTTCTTCCAAAGGCTTGCTGCGGCAAGCCTTTTTCTTTTGTGACTGCTTTTAACCGAGAACGCCCATGACCGAGCCACTGCGCATTGTTTTTGCCGGCACACCCGAATTCGCCGCTGAACACCTCAAGGCGCTGCTCGCCAGCCCTTATGACATCGTCGCGGTGTACACCCAGCCGGATCGCCCGGCCGGTCGCGGGCAAAAACTGATGCCGAGCCCGGTCAAGCAACTGGCGCTGGAGCACAACATTCCCGTGCTGCAACCGCCGACCCTGCGCAACGCCGAGGCCCAGGCTGAGTTGGCCACGCTGAAACCGGACCTGCTGGTGGTGGTGGCCTACGGTTTGATCCTGCCCCAAGTGGTCCTCGATATCCCACGCCTGGGTTGCATCAACAGCCATGCTTCGCTGCTGCCACGCTGGCGCGGTGCGGCGCCGATCCAGCGCGCCGTGGAAGCGGGCGACAGCGAAAGCGGCGTGACCGTGATGCGCATGGAAGCGGGCCTGGATACCGGCCCGATGCTGTTGAAAGTCAGCACCCCGATCACCGCCGAAGACACCGGCGGCAGCCTGCACGATCGCCTGGCCGAGATGGGCCCGCCGGCCGTGATCCAGGCCATTGCCGGGCTCGCTGCCGGCACCCTTGAAGGCGAGGCGCAGGACGACAGCCTGGCGACTTACGCGCACAAGCTGAACAAGGACGAGGCACGCCTCGACTGGAGCCGCCCGGCCGTGGAGCTGGAGCGCCTGGTGCGCGCGTTCAACCCGTGGCCGATCTGCCACAGCACCCTCAATGGTGAAGCCTTGAAAGTACTCGCCGCCACCCTGGCCGACGGCAAGGGCGCCCCCGGTGAAATCATCGGCGCCAGCAAAGACGGCCTACTGGTTGCCTGCGGCGAACAGGCGCTGTGTCTGACCCGTCTGCAATTGCCCGGCGGCAAGGCGCTGAATTTCAGCGACTTGTTCAACAGTCGTCGTGAGAAATTTGCCGTGGGCACGATACTCGGGGTGGTCGCCCAATGAACCCGCGTCTGGCCGCCGCCAAGGCCCTGGCCGCCGTACTCAACGGCAAGGCTTCGTTGAACAGTTCACTGCCGACCCAGTTGGATAAGGTCGAAGACCGCGATCGCGGTTTCACCCAGGACCTGGCCTTCGGCACCGCGCGCTGGCAGCCGCGTCTGTCGGCGCTGGCGGCCAAGCTGCTGCAAAAGCCGTTCAAGGCGGCCGATGCCGATGTGGAAGCGCTGCTGCTGGTGGGCCTTTATCAATTGCTCTACACCCGCGTGCCGGCCCACGCCGCCATCGGTGAAACCGTCGGCTGCGCCGACAAGCTGAAAAAACCCTGGGCCAAAGCCCTGCTCAACGCCGTGCTGCGCCGTGCCCAACGTGAAAGCGAAGCGCTGCTGGCCGAACTGGAACATGACCCGGTGGTACGTACCGCGCACCCGCGCTGGCTGCAAAAATCCCTGAAAGCCTTCTGGCCCGAGGAATGGGAAGCCATCTGCGCGGCGAACAATGCGCACCCGCCGATGATCCTGCGGGTCAACCGTCGCCATCACCGCCGCGATGCTTATCTGCAATTGCTGACCGATGCAGGCATCGCGGCCACGCCGTGCGTGTACAGCCCCGACGGCATTGTGCTCGAAGCCGCCACCGATGTGCGTAGCCTGCCGGGCTTCGCCGAAGGCTGGATCAGCGTGCAGGACGAAGCCGCGCAACTGGCGGCCGACCTGCTCGACCTGGCCCCGGGCCAGCGCGTGCTGGACGCCTGCTGCGCACCCGGCGGTAAGACTTGTCACATCCTCGAAGTCGAAAAAGACCTGGCCGGCGTCGTCGCCGTCGACCTGGAAGCCAAGCGCCTGGTGCGTGTGCGGGAAAACCTCGCACGCCTGGGCCTGAACGCCGAGCTGATCGCCGCCGACGGCCGCGACACCGCCACCTGGTGGGACGGCAAGCCGTTCCAGCGCATCCTGCTCGATGCGCCGTGTTCCGCCACCGGCGTGATCCGTCGCCACCCGGACATCAAGCTGACCCGCCAGCCCGACGACATCGCCGCCCTCGCCGTGCTGCAAGGCGAACTGCTCGACGCGTTGTGGCCGACCCTGGAAGTCGGCGGCATCCTGCTTTACGCCACCTGTTCCACCTTGCCCACCGAGAACACCGAGGTCATCGCAGCCTTCCTCGCCCGCACCAGCGGCGCACGGGAGCTGGACCTCGCTACGGCAGCCGGCATCAAGCAGCCCCACGGTCGCCAATTGCTGGCGCAAGAAGGCGGGCACGATGGCTTCTACTACGCCAAGCTGATCAAGATCGCCGCCGCACGCGGCTGAACGGTTTAAAGGGAGTGACCGGATGAAAATCATCATCCTTGGGGCAGGGCAGGTCGGTGGCACGCTGGCCGAACATTTGGCCGGCGAAGCCAACGACATCACCGTGGTCGACACCGATGCCGAGCGCCTACGCAACCTCGGCGACCGCCTGGATATTCGTACCGTACAGGGCCGTGCGTCATTTCCTACGGTGCTGCGTCAGGCGGGTGCCGACGATGCCGACATGCTGGTGGCCGTGACCAACAGCGACGAGACCAATATGGTCGCGTGCCAGGTCGCCCACACACTGTTCCACACCCCGACCAAGATCGCCCGGGTGCGTGAAGCCGCCTACCTGACCCGCGCCGGCCTGTTCGACAACGATGCGATCCCGGTGGACGTATTGATCAGCCCGGAGCAGGTGGTCACCCACTACATCAAGCGCCTGATCGAAATTCCCGGCGCCTTGCAGGTGATCGACTTCGCCGACGGCAAAGCGCAACTGGTCGCCGTGAAGGCCTATTACGGCGGCCCGTTGGTCGGCCAGCAACTGCGCCAGCTACGCGAGCACATGCCGAATGTGGAAACCCGCGTAGCGGCGATTTTCCGACGTGACCGGCCGATCCTGCCCCAGGGCGACACGGTGATCGAGGCCGACGACGAAGTCTTCTTCATCGCCGCCAAAGCGAATATTCGTGCAGTGATGAGCGAAATGCGCCGTCTCGACGAGACGTATAAACGCATCGTCATCGCCGGTGGCGGGCAGATCGGCGAACGCTTGGCCGAGGCGATCGAGAGCCGCTACCAGGTGAAGATCATCGAGATGAGCCCGGCGCGCTGCCGGCATTTGTCCGACACCCTCGACAGCACCGTGGTCCTGCAAGGCAGCGCCTCGGACCGCGACCTGCTGATGGAAGAAAACATCGCCGACGCCGATATCTTCCTGGCCCTGACCAACGATGACGAGGCCAACATCATGTCGTCGCTGCTGGCCAAGCGGCTGGGGGCGAAGAAGGTGATGACCATCATCAACAACCCGGCGTATGTCGACCTGGTCCAGGGCGGCGATATCGACATCGCCATCAGCCCGCAGTTGGCCACCATCGGCACCTTGCTCACCCACGTGCGCCGTGGCGATATCGTCAGCGTACACTCCCTGCGCAGGGGCGCGGCGGAAGCCATCGAGGCGATCGCCCATGGCGATTCGAAGTCAAGCAAGGTCATCGGCAAGGCCATCCGCGACATCGGCCTACCGCCGGGTACCACCATCGGCGCGATCATTCGCGATGAAGAAGTAATCATTGCCCACGACGACACGGTAATTGCCACCGGCGACCATGTGATCCTGTTTTTGGTGGATAAAAAACATATCCGCGATGTGGAGAAGCTGTTCCACGTGGGGCTGAGCTTTTTCTGATTAAACGGAGTACACCGACATGCTCGAATCCCTGGAGAAGATGCTGGCCAAGGGTGTGGATAACGCGCTGCTGCGCTTTGGGCTGGGCAAGGGTTATCTGGACCTGAAGGACAACACCAAGGCGGCCGAGCATTTGCACAAGTGTGTCGAGTTTGATCCGAAGTATTCGGCGGCGTGGAAGTTGTTGGGTAAGGCGCAGTTGGGATTGGAAGACCGTGCGGCGGCACGCTTGGCCTGGGAGCAGGGGATTGCGGCTGCTCAGGCCCATGGCGACAAGCAGGCCGAAAAAGAGATGACGGTGTTCCTGAAGAAACTCGACCGCCAGGCCTAAGTAGAACTCAAATGTGGGAGGGGGCTTGCCCCCGATAGCGGTGTGTCAGTCGATGCATATGTGACTGAACCACCGCTATCGGGGCAAAGATCGGAAGAGCGTCGTGTAGGGAAAGAGTGTTCGCAGGGTGT
>ERZ1463034.103-NODE-103-length-27222-cov-38.232193_pt1 | contig 27222 bp, 19 predicted proteins | sample MGYA00564480_ERZ1463034 | MGnify/ENA primary metagenome ERZ1463034 (study PRJEB39244, sample SAMEA3635122) | Helicobacter pylori | study: EMG produced TPA metagenomics assembly of PRJEB11511 data set (Assembly of a 5300-year-old Helicobacter pylori...
GGCTGAACGCCAAGCTGAATAGGTGTGGCGGCGCCCAGATGGGTGCCCGGTGCCATGGCCGCGATATGGCTGGCGTAGAGGATATACGTGCCGGCACTCGCCGCACGGGCACCGCTGGGCCACACATAACTGACCACCGGCACCGGGCTAGCGAGAATAGCTTGCACAATCACCCGCATCGAGCTTTGCAGCCCGCCAGGGGTATCGATGGTGAGCACCACTAACTGAGCCTGCTCGTCCGCAGCCCGGGCCAAACCATTAACCACGTACTCGGCGCTGGCCGGGCCGATCACATCATCCACCGCCAACACCCTGACCGAACCGTCTGCAGCAGTCGCCCCCACGGGCACCCCGAGCAGCCACATCAACAGCACTGTATTGCGCCACCAACGACTGCTCACAGAAACCTCCCAAACATGTCTCGCCGACTGTCACCTGTCATTTTAGTTGACGCCAGCCCCGGACGGATGGGTTTAAGGGGGGACTCACCAGCGCATGCGCACGCCAAGGTTACCGATCAAGCTAAAGGCGTTCTCGGCAGAGGACTTTGTCCGACAAACAGGCCCGCGCGTGGGGTATCCCCGCGAGTGCTTTGCTCTTTACCCCAGCCGCCAGGTCCCTGGAGCCTTTGAGGTCTGGATCAATTCGTTCAGCGCCATGGGCTTGGCGAAGTAATAACCCTGAGCCTGACCAGCCCCCATTTCGCGCAGGAGGTCGAGGGTCTCGACGTCTTCCACGCCTTCGGCCACCACTGAGAGGCCGAGTGATTCGGCCATACGCACGATGGCCCTGACGATGGCGCGACTGCGCGGGCTGGCGGTGAGTTCGAGAATGAATGACTTGTCGATTTTCAGGCCGCTGAAGCGGTACTGGTGCACATAGCTCAGTGACGAAAACCCCGCGCCGAAGTCATCAAGCACCACCGACATACCATTGTCGGCCAGTTGCTGCATGGTCTGCCGCGCAATGTCCGGTTCGGCCACCAGCGCGCCCTCGGTCAGTTCCAGGCAGATCCGCGACGGTGCGACCCCGTGTCGGGCGAGCAGCGTCAGCACTTCACTGGCGAGCTCCGGCCGGGTCATGCTGTAACTGGAGCAGTTCACATGTACGGGCGGCCAGTGGGCGTGTTCGGGCTGCGCCAGAATGACGACGATACTGGTCAGCATGTACAGGTCGAGTCGTCCGATCAGGCGCAGGCCTTCTACAGCGGGTAGAAACTGGCCTGGGGCAATGACCCGGCCGTCAGGCTGGTGCCAGCGAATCAGCGCTTCTAACGCGACCAACTCGCCAGTTCTCACGCAGACGATAGGCTGGAAATAGGGCACCAGTTCGTCAGTGCGCTTAAGTGCATTACGCAGTGCGCCTTCCTGCTCGACCTGGTCCGACACCTCGCGCCGCACCTCTTGATTGAACACGGCATAGCTGTCGCGACCGCCACTCTTGACCCGATACATCGCCATGTCCGCATCGCGCAACAGGTCGGCCGGCTCATGGTGAAATTGACTGTCAGCGCTGACAATACCGATGCTGCAGGAGGAAAACACTTCATGGCCATTGATAAAAAACGGCAGGTCGAACGCAGCCAGAATCCGCTCGGCTATATCGACCACCGCATCGAGTGGTGCATCGGGCGCAAGCACCGCAAACTCGTCGCCGCCGAGCCTCGCCAGCAGGTCGCTCTCACGCAGACAGCTGCGCAAACGATAAGCCGCCTGCATCAGTAACAGATCGCCAAAGTGATGGCCGAGACTGTCGTTGACCATCTTGAAGCGGTCAAGGTCGATGAACATCACGGCGAGCGGCAGGCCGTCGTTGCCAAACTGAATCCATGCCACATCAAGGCGCTGCTGCAAATAGCCGCGGTTTGGCAGACCGGTCAAGGCGTCGTGGGAGTTCTCGTGTTGCAACTTGGCATTGGCGTGGTCGAGTGCGCGGGTGCGATCCTGAACCCTCGCTTCGAGCTTGAGGTTGGCCGCGTGGATCGCTTCGGCAGCGCTACGACGCGACAACGCAGTGTCGATATGACGCGACACGAAGGACAGCAACTCTTGATCGCGCTGTGAATAGCTCACCTCAGGAGTATAGCTCTGCACCGCGAGCACGCCACGAACCACGTCACCATCGAACAGTGGGATGCCAAGCCAGGAATAAGATCGGGTGGACTCGTTGATAATTTCGATTTCGCCGAGTCTCTCCAGCCTCAAGGCTTCATCTCGATCAATCAGACGCGGCCGGCGCTGGCATATCACATATTCGGTATACCCACGCTGACCGCGTCGTGACGATGGTCGCGCCGTCTGTCGCTCATCGACATAGTAAGGAAACGTGACCTCTGCGGTCGTGTCGTCGAAGAACGCGATGTAGAAGTTTTTCGCAAACAACAGATCGCCCACGATCCCGTGCAGACGCTGAAAAAGCTCCTCCATGTCGCCGGATTGGCTCGAGAGTTCGGCAATCTGAAACAGCGCACTTTGGAGGTGTTCAGCACGCTCTCTGTCCGCCACTTCCTGACGCAGTGCATTGTTGAGCTCCGACAGTTCCAGCGTGCGTCGCAACACCGTTTCTTCTAGGTCGGCACGGTGCAGAATCCGGTCGAGCGCCATGGCCACGTGCCGCGCAACGACCAGGAACAGCGCCCGGTCCTCGGCACTGTAAACGCGCGAAACGTCATACACCTGCATCGCCAACATGCCGAACACATCATCCGATGCATTTTTAAGCGGCGCGCCCATCCAGAACTCGGGCCGATGGCCTACACAAAAAAATCGACCCTGCGCCTGGGCTGTACGGATACCGGCGGCGTCGATCAGTAATGGCTGGCCGCTGGTCAGTACCTGCCCGGTCAAGGACACGTGCGTGGGATCGAGAAATTCGTAGTTCTCGGCTTCCAGTGCATCAACATCAATGATGTCGACGTAATAGGGGTAGGTAATTTTGCCGCTGCGAGCATCGTAGAGCGCGAGGTAAAAATTCTCGGCGTCGATCAGCGTCGCGAGTAAACGGTGAACCCCGACCAGAAAGACCGAACGCTCACGTGTGGAGCTGGCCAGGTAGGTGATTTCATACAGCACACGTTGGGTAATTTGTGCCCGAGCCAGCGTATCGGTCTGCACCTGAAGGCCCAGACGCAGGGCAAAGTCGGCCAAAGCAGGATTTGCGGCGTCATCCAGTGGCGCCAATAGCCAACCCAGTGCGCTTTCGCCACTACCCGTTGGCCAACGGTGCAGTTTCCAGGCGACGCAAAAAGCATCGAACGCGTCATTGGCGATACTGGCAGGCCATTGCACCTGCGGATCGCCCTGCCCCACCCGGTGCATTTGCTCACCGGCTCTGTACACGACCCATGACGTTGTGTGGTTCCAGCTCTGAGCTGCCGCCAACAGCGTTTCAATCGCATCCCTGGCGCCGCCCGAGCTGCCGATAGTTTGAGAGGCGACATCGCCGCAATCATTTGATTGCCCCAAGGTGTCGGTCAAAGGACGGAAACTCATCTGCGCTCCATGAGCCAGAAACTGGCGGTACACATCTTATTTGTAGTAATCGATGTGCTAACAATCCTTTTGTTTAAAGCTTATCGCGCTGTATTTCAATTGTTTTATATGTTTTTGTACGGCCCCCTCCAATAACAACTTAGTTCATTGCGCTTTATCGGCGGATTCCGGCGCGGCCGCACTGCTGCGGTACATGAACACCAAGGCAAGTCCCAGGCAGACCATTGCCAGGATACGGCTGCCCGACAACTCGATGGCGGGATTGCCCAGCCAGCCAAAGTTATCAATCAACATGCCCATGCCCAGTTGACCGACGATCACCGCAACGGTCGCGACAGCCGTACCCACCCGTGGTACGGCACCGACCATCACCATCATGTAGATCACCCCGAAAAAGGCACCGCCCAGCTGCCATTTCGGCACATCCAGCACGCTGATGGAATGCGCGGGTTCGAAGAACAGGATAAGCAGTGCGGTGATCACCGCGCCCACTACGAAGGTCAGCAAACTGCTGCGCAATACACCCACAGCCTCTCCAAGACGACCATTGATGGCGGCCTGAATGCTTAGAACGGCGCCAGCAGCCACCACCAGAATCAACAATAGAGTCACGTTCATCATCAACCTCGCGCAATCAGAATAAGTGCCACCAGAATCAGTATCAGGGCCACCCAGCGTTCAACATTGACCCGCTTGCGGGCCGCACCGAACCAGCCGAAATGGTCGATCAACACGCTTTTACCCACCTGGCCGGACAGAATGGCAATCATGGTCATCGCGATGCCGATGTGGGGCGTCGCCACTGTCAGCACCACCACATACATCGGCCCAAGGAAGCCACCCAGCAATTGCCAGCGCGGCAACTCAGACAACGCGGGCCCCTGTTGCGGCCCACTGAGCAGCGTTAGCAAAAACAGCAGGGCGGCACCGACACCAAAGATACTCAGGGTTGCCCACAAGTGCCCGACCTGCACACCCAATGGGCCGAGCAATCCGGCTTCGACCGACAGGCCCATGCCCGCGAGAATCACCAGCGGCAGCAGCAGCAACTTTTTCAGCCGGGCGTGCCGGTCCTGATCTTCAAGTACAGCGTTTTCCAGCGGTGTGACGTGCATCAGGTGCGCCTTCTACAAAAATCGAGGTGCAAGACCAAGGCCTTGCCGAGGGCACGAAGTATGGGTTGATCGTCCTTTGCGTAAAATGGGACTATTCACAAAGTACTTTTGCGCAACCCGCACAGCAGGATTAATCATGCACGGCTTCAACGAGTTGGGATTCAAGGCGCTGCGCCTGTTCGTCGCCGTGCTTGATCGAGGGAGTTTTTCCGAAGTTGCGCGCCGTGAAGGTGTGGCGCCCTCCTCGATTTCGCGGCAAATCCAGGTGATGGAAAACGCGCTGCAACAACAACTGTTGTATCGCCATACGCGCGCCGTTACGCCGACCGAGGCGGGGCGATTGCTCGAACATCATGCCCGCCTGGTACTCGCGCAACTGGAGGAAGCCGAGCGGGCCTTGCAGGAGCAGGACAGTGAACCCAGCGGTCTCGTACGGATCAATGCACCGGTGGTCTTCGGCCAACGGCATCTGGCGCCCGGGCTGGCCGAGTTGTGCCGCCGCTATCCGAAGTTGCAACTCGACGTGCAGCAGACCGATACATTCGTTGACCCTTTGCAGGAAGGCGCGGACTTGCTGTTCCGCATCGGCGTCCTGAATGACTCGAGCATGCAGGCGCGCATCCTCGCCCCGCAACGCTATCGGCTTGCCGCCAGCCCGGCGTACCTGGCACGCCACGGTACACCGCAGCACCCGGATGAGCTGGCGGCGCATCAGTGCCTGGCCTACAAAGGCATGACCGGCCAGCAGCGCTGGTTCTTTCGCCTTGGCCAGGACAACTGGGTGCCTTACACCGTCAAAGGCCCACTGACCGGCAATCACGCCGAAACCCTGACCCAGGCCGCCGAACTCGGCATGGGCCTGGTCATGTTTCCCTCGTGGCTGATTGGCGAGGCACTGCACAAAGGGACGCTGCAAGCGGTACTGAGCGAGTTTCACGTATCGACCAGTCTCGAACCCCAACAGATCGCGGCCCTGTGGCCTACCAGCCGACGCCTCTCGGTCAAAGTCAGAACAGTGATCGATTTCTTTGTCGAGCGGTTTGGACCGACACCCTATTGGGATCGTTGAACGGTGTGTTCTTCGGATAGCCGTGTGCTTTTACTTCCTGGCAGCTTTTACTTCCCTGCAATAGTTCCGCAGGGTATTTTCGCACCTTCACCAGCCCATCAATGCGCGGTGGCGTCATTCATTTCGACGCCCACAAGGCGCTGCGCGCAATCAATCAGGAGAGATTAAATGTCTTTTTTCGTTAAAAAGGCCGCTGTTTTGATCCTGGCGATGGCGGCCAGTCTGGGCGGTATAAACAGCTATGCGGCGACTGCGCCGACCAAACAAAAACCGGCGATGCAGACAGTATCGACACTCAGCGGAAAATTCGAATTCAAACTTCCCGACAGCTATGTGGCCAACCCATTGCCCGCAGGCGATGAAGCCAGCGGCACTGCGGGTGAGACCGGAACGATGTACGTCAATAAAACGACGAAGAGCGTGGTCATCGCCGTCGAACACCCTCTGCAGGCTGGGGTGAACGCGAAAGACAATGACGCTGATTTTCTCGACGGCGCGGTTGCCGGCTTTCTCAAACAACAGAGTGCAGGACTGCCTGATTTCAAGAAGCTCAGCGAGAAGAAACTGACCCTCAAAGGTCTAGGCGTGCGCCAGATCGACAGCACCGCCACCATGGGCGGCGGCAGGACCCTCAGCACCACTTTCCTAGCCGGGTCGGGCACTCACATGTCGGTGGTTCAGGTCATATTCCGCGCGGACGACCAGGCTGGGCACGATAAACTGATCAAGCAAATCGTCGGTGGTCAATGAGGTGATGCGCCTGTGAAGCGAGTGAGGCTCCGCTTCCAGGCATCATTGATTGATCTGCTGCAACCAACTGTTCAGGTCCACTATTTCGGTCTGACTGATCGTGTGGCCAATGCCTGGATAGGCATGAAACTCCGGGGTCAGGGACAGGCTTTGCAGCAGCGTCTCTGCGTCGGTTGCACCCGCGTAAGGAAGCTTTCGGTCTGCGGTGCCATGACCGATAAAAATAGCCACCTGTTTGAGGTTGTCGGCAGGCTTCAATTCAGACTTCAACACCGGCAGAATCTTCCCGCTCAATGCCGCGATCCCGCGCACGACCTCGGGATCGCGCAGGGCAACTTCATAGCTCATGATCGCCCCTTGGCTAAAACCAACCAGAAACACCTTGTCAGGCTGGGTGTGGTATTTCCCGGTGGCTTTGGCGATGAAATCAACGATCTTCCCTGCGCTGCTCTTCAGCTCATCCGTCTCGCCATCGTAATCACCCTCGCCCGCCTTTTTGTTGAACCACTGATAGCTGTCTGACTCGACCTCAAACGGTGCCCGCACCGACAGATAGGTGTAGTCGGCGGGCAATTGATCTTTTATGTCGAACAGGTCCTCTTCATTGCTCCCAGAGCCATGAAGAAAAATAATAAGCGGTTTATTGTGTGAGTCGGGACCGGCCTGCTCGATGTAACTCAACGGTAGGTCGGTGTGCAGTGTTGTGTCGGCATGGGCAGCCGTCGATGCCAACATAAACAACACGGTCCAAAGCTTAATCATTTCAATGCTCTCGTGGCCCGTCAAAGAGGCGCACCTGGGGCGATATCTGCCGTGGGTCCGTACTTAATTCAATCAACGCAGGAACGCCCGCCAGCCGGGCACGCTGAAACGCATCGGCAAAATCTTCGGTGCGCTCGACTAATTCACCATAAGCACCAAAGGATCTGGCGAAGGCCACGAAGTCAGGGTTGACCAGGTCGGTCGCCAACACCCGGCCGGGGTACTCGCGTTCCTGGTGCATACGGATGGTCCCCAGCATGGCGTTGTTGACTACGATGACCACCAGCGGTGCACCGAACTGCATGGCGGTCGCCAACTCCTGCGGGTACATCATGAAGCAGCCGTCGCCGGCAAAGCAGACCACGGTGCGCTCGGGGTTGCGTAGCTTGGCGGCAATCGCGGCGGGAAAACCGTACCCCATCGCGCCGTTGGTAGGCGCCAACTGAGTGCCCGGTTGCCGATAGCGGTAGAAACGATGAACCCAGACGGTGTAGTTACCGGCGCCGTTGCTGATCACGGCGTCATCGGGCAGTACATCGTTCAAATGTGCAACCACGTGCGCCATGTCCACGCCGACCAGTTGCGGGTGAGCCTGGGGCGGCGTTGAATGCTCCACGTAATCAGCCCGCGCAGTTTCGGTCCAGGACGTCCACGGCTGCTCCGCAAGCGGCTCGAGTTGCGTCAGTGCAGCAGCAAAACCGCGCAGGGAAGACACAATCGGCAATCGGGCTTGATACACCCGCCCCAGCTCTTGCGGATCGGGGTGCACGTGGACCAATGGCTGCGTCGGCACCGGGCTTTTGATCAGCGTGTAGCCATTGGACACAGTTTCGCTGAGGCGCGAACCGATCACCAACAACAGGTCAGTGGTGCACAGGCGCTCGGCAAGCTTGGGCGAAATGCCCAGGCCCAACTGACCGACATAATGCGGATCACGGTTATCGAACAGGTCCTGGCGACGGAACGACGCCGCCACCGGCAGGTTGTTCACCGTAACGAAATGCTTGATCGCCCGGGAAGCCTCGGCATCCCAACCCGTGCCACCCAACACCACCAAGGGCTTGCGAGCGGCACGGAGCAGCTCGCGCAACTCAATCATCGCGGCCGGGTCCGGCGCTGCGCAGACAACGCGGACCGGCGACGCGTCGAGACACAGACCGCTGCCGAACAGCACTTCTTCCGGCAGGCTGATCACCACCGGCCCCGGGCGCCCGGAGAGTGCAATGCTGAACGCCTTCGCAACGATTTCCGGAATACGCTCCAGACTATCGATCTCGGTCACCCATTTCGCCAGGCCGCCGAACATCTGGGTGTAATCGACTTCCTGAAAGGCCTCGCGGCCCTTGAAGCCACTTTCGATCTGGCCAATGAACAGAATCATCGGGGTCGAGTCCTGTTTGGCCGTGTGCACCCCATTGCTCGCATGGGTGGCGCCAGGGCCACGGGTCACAAAGCAAATGCCCGGCCGCCCCGTCAGCTTGCCGTAAGCGTCGGCCATGTTCGAGGCGGCGCCTTCATGGCGGGTGACGATGGTGCGGATGGCGTGTGCATCGTGCAGGGCGTCGAGCACCGGCAAATAGCTTTCGCCGGGCACGCAATAGACCGTGTCCACAGCATTGTGCAGCAGCGCATCGACCAGGATTTTCCCGCCGCTGCGGGGTTCGATGAGTTCAGGCATAGACTTCAAGCTCCTTGTTAAGGGTTTCCGGCAGGAACAGAGCGACGAAAAAAACATTCCAGGCATCCAAGTGCGGACACTCGACTAACCTCAGCAGAACGGTTGACTCTATAGGGTGATTGCCGCTCATGACAACGATTAGCCGCATCGCGCGAATCCTGATTTCACTGCTGGCATTAGCCGCTGTTTTGTACGTACTGGCCTGTGTGCTGCTGTTCGTGTTCCAGCGCTCGCTTATCTATTTCCCGCAACCTCGCGCCATGAGTAGCCCCTCGACTGTTCTTGAGCTCTCGCAACCGGATGCGAAGGTGTTGGTATCGGTCTGGCCACGCGCCAGCCCCAATGCGCTGATTTACTTCGGGGGCAATGCCGAGGATGTTTCCCTGAACCTGTTGCAGTTTTCGCAAGCGTTCCCGGACCAGGCCCTTTATCTGCTCCACTACCGCAGCTTCGGCGGCAGCACCGGTTCACCCTCCGAGGAGTCGATTAACCGTGACGCCCTCGCTTTGTTCGACAAGGTCCACGCTGTCCACCCTCACGTTACGATTGTGGGTCGCAGCCTGGGTTCGGGCGTCGCCATTCGCCTCGCCAGCGAACGCCCGGCATCGCGACTGATCCTGATTACCCCCTATAACAGCCTCTTGGAACTGGCCCAAAGCAGGATGCCCTTGTTCCCGGTGAAATGGGTTATGCGGGACACGTTTGAATCCTGGCGTTACGCGCCACTCATCACCGTGCCGACACTGCTGATCGCGGCCGGGCAAGACGAAATCATACCCCGCGCCAGCACGGAGCAACTCCGCACACACTTCGCCAACGGCGTGGCCACGCTGCAGGTAATCCCCGGCAAAGACCACAACTCTATCTCCGACAGCCCTCAGTATTTGCAAATGCTGCGAGACGGGCTATGAGGGCCTGGCTGGGCATTTCAGCCATCTAGAATCAGGCCTTGGGCATCCGCCTAGATAAATAAGAGCTTTACATACAAACGATAACGATTATCATTGGCGATATGTTTCACATTACGGAATATGCCCAGTGATCAGGAAGTCACCCGTTTTTTCTCGCCTCAATGGCGGCGAAAGCGTCTACGGTTTACTCAATTCAGTCCCCTCCCCCCTGCTGTGCGAAATGATTGCCAGCGCCGGCTATCACTTCGTCATTCTCGATATGGAACACCTGCTGCGGTCCGGCGATGAGCTGATGCATTGCATACGCGCTTGCGAAGCAACAGGGATTTCGGCCTGGCTGCGTATCCCGGAAGTCGACGTCAAACTGATTGGCCGTGCGCTGGACGCAGGCGCCGAAGCCATCGTTCTGCCGCGTGTCGAAAGCGCCGACGAAGTCGCCCGCGCCCTGGAAGCGGCGTATTTCCCACCGCTGGGCAAGCGCGGAATCAGCGGCGGTCGCATCACTGGTTTTGGCCATGTGTCATTGCCCGACTATATCGAACTGGCGAATCGCCAACGCCCCATCGTACCGATGATCGAAAGCGCCGCAGGGCTTCGAGCCCTGCCCGACATTCTCGCGCTGCCCGGCGTTGGCATGGTGCTCGAAGGCGCGCTCGATCTCGCCCTCGATTTGCAACTGGGTCCTGATCCATTGCACCCGCGTGTCTGGCAAGCCCTACAAGGCATGGCCGATGCCTGCGCCGCCGCTGAAGTTCCCTTTTGCGCAAATCCACGCTCGCCCGAACAACATGCCTGGTGGCGTGACCGGGGGATTCGCAGCTTTCTCGCTGGCGAAGACCGCGGCCTGCTGCACAACGCGTTGAAAGCGCGCTTGAACAGCCTTCAATTTCCCAACTGAGCCTGAACGAAGTCCAGATGAAAACAACAAACTATCTGTTTGCATTTCCCTTCAGCCTGCTCTCTCTGAGCATCTGCCAAACCGTACTGGCCAACGACCCGCCTGCCGATTACTCGCTCGCCCCTATGGTGATCAAGGGTGACGTGCTCGGTACCGCCAGCGATCCGGAAGTGCGGACCTACTCCGGTAGCCGCAGCGTGATCGACGCCGCCGACTTGAGGAAAGGCAGTGTCCGCGGGATTGACGATGCCTTGCAGCGCGTGCCCGGCGTCAAGATTTTCGATGAGACCGGCACCGGCGCCTTGCCGCAGATTTCCGTACGCGGTCTATACGAGAGCCGAAGCGGGCGCATTCAGGCCTTGTCCGATGGTATTCCTCTGGCCTTGGCGCCCTATGGCCAGACGGGGTTGTCGCTGTTTCCGATGACTCTGGCGACAATCGACCGCGTCGACATCGTGCGCGGCGGCGCGGCAGTGCAGTACGGCCCGAACAATGTCGGCGGCGTGATCAACTTCATCAGCGCGCCGATTCCCCATGAAATGCAGACCACTATTCAGGAGCGCACCACCTTCGCCGCCGGCGGGCGCCAACTGTTCGACACCTACCTGGGGACCGGTGGCTACCTGACCGACAACTTCGGCCTGCAACTGGACGTCAATACCATTCAGGGCGAATACGGCCGCGAGCACTCCGATACCGACATCCAGAACTACCGTCTGCGAGGTCAATGGAACATCGATGATGACCGCTCACTGAGTTTTGGCGTGCAGCACTACACGGCCGATATGGACCTGGCAGGCGCCCTGAGTGTCAAGGACTACAAGGACGATCCGCGCCAGTCGACCCGTCCCCTAGACCGCTTCGAAGGCGATACCGACCGGGTCTGGGGCACTTACACGCAACAGCTTGGCGCCATGGGCCCTTTCGATTCAGTCGAGTTCAGCTGGACCAACTTCGCCCACAAAAGCTACCGCAACTTCGTTGTTGGCCTGCCGTTCACCCCGGACGGTACCGCCGTGACCCAGCAGGACGGTCCGCGTGACTTCAAGGTCTGGGGCAGCGAACCGCGCCTGAGCATGAGCATCGACGGTGACAAGGTCGGTCAAACCTGGGTGCTGGGTGCCCGCTACGTCAAGGAAGACATCGATTACCGGGTTGATCGCGAAGCCCTCGGCACGGGCGTGACCAGCGTCTTCCGTGACTGGCATTTCAACGACGAAGCCAAAGCCGCCTACCTGAGCAACGCCATCAGCCTGTTCGACCGGCGCCTGACCATCACCCCGGGCATTCGCTACGAAAACGCGCGAATGGACTATAGCGACGGGATCACCGGTTTTCAGCACAGCAACCTGGCCGAAGAATGGTTGCCCGGCCTGACCGTGGGTTTCCAGGCCAACGACGATTGGTTCGTGTACGCCAACGCCCAGCGCTCATTGCGTCCACCGCAGATCACCCAAATCGTCAAGGAAGGCGACGTGGGCGCGGAAATCGCCTGGAACTACGAGACCGGCGTGCGCTACACGCCATGGCAAGGCTTGCGCGTCGATGTCGGTCTGTACCGCATCGATTTCGATAATCAGATCGAGTACAACGCCACCACCGACCGTTACGTGAACCTGGGCAGCACCCGCCATCAGGGTATCGAGACTGAACTGTTCTGGACCCCGTCGGTGACCCCGAACCTGGACCTGCATGTCAGCTACGCCTACCTCGATGCCAAGCAGCGAGCCGGTGACTTCAAAGACAACGAAGTGCCTTTCGCGTCCAGACACCAGTTCAACGCCGAAGGTCGTTATCACTTCTCCCAGCACTGGACCTACAGCCTTGATGGCCTCTACGTCAGCAGTGCCTACACCGATGCGGCCAACAGCGGCGCGGAAAACGCCAGTGCATCGGTTGGCAGGCTACCGGCCTATTGGGTCTTCAACACAGCGCTTGAGCGCGAATTCAAGCTTGACGACAAAAGCGTGCTGACCACATCCGTCGGCATCAGCAACCTGCTCAACCGCGAATACTACTTCCGTGGTATCGACACCAGCCCATGGGGTCGCCAGCCGGCCCCGGAGCGCGCCCTCACCCTCGGCGCAAATTACCGCTTCTAACTGCGCACCCGCGCCCCTGTAAAACCAGTCGCCCAACCTGCTTGGGACGGGCGACTGCTGCCCCCAGGAAACTCGTCATGCACCGTCCTCTCGTCATCCTCAGCCACGTCACCCACGCCGCCGTTACCGAAGGTTTTCTGCCCGCCGCCCGCAAGCGCGGACTGTCAGTGGTGCTGATCAGCGACCATGCCCATGAGCATCGGCGCCTGCTCGCCACGTCCGACTTTCCCGCGCAGGACTTACTGATCCTCGAGTGCGACGTGTTCAATCCCCTTGCGGTGATTGAACTGATCAACGCTCATGGCCTGCGCCCTGCAGCAGTGTTTTCCAACAGCGATCACCTGCAAACCGCCACTGCGTTAGTGGCGGAAACCTTCAACGTGCCCGGCAAGGACTGGCTGATGTGTCACTGGGCAAAAAACAAGGCGGTCATGCGTGAACGCATGCAGGATCTGGGCTTGCCCGGCCCCTGGTTTCATGTGCTGACCGCTGGCAGCGCGGTGCCCGACGATGCAGTATTTCCGCTAGTGGTGAAACCCACCCAAGGCGTGGCCAGCCTTGATGTGCGCTTGTGCCACAACGCCGACGAGCTGAGCGATTACTGCGCCCGGTTCTGGCAGCAACAACCCGGTCGTGCGTTGTTGCTGGAGGCCTACATGGAAGGCCCACTGTTTACCCTCGAGACTCTCGGCGACGGTCAGCGGTTGCAAGCCATCGGCGGCTTTGATGTCAGCCTGTCGCCACCCCCGCACTTCGTCGAACTCGCTGCGCGCTGGAACGGCTCATTGAGCGTTAACCATCGGGCGGGAGCGCTGGCTCAGGTCGCTGCTTTTGGCATCAACTTCGGCGTGTGCCACAGCGAATTCATCCTCACTGCCGAAGGACCGGTGCTGGTGGAAATCAACTACCGCAGTATCGGCGACGGCCGCGAGTTCCTTCTCGACCGCCTGCTGCCCCAAGGCTGGTTCAACCGCATCCTCGGCGTGCACCTTGACGAACCACTGGTAGATGCCCAGCCCGGCCTGGCGCAAGCGCTGGTGCATTATCTGGTCGCCGACACACCTGGCCGCTTGCAGCAGGCTTCCAGCAGTTTTCGTTACGAGCAGGACAATCACTGGAGCGACTACCGTGCGCTGCGCGAGATTGGCGACGACATTCACGTGAGTCACTCGAATAAGGATTATCTGGGCGTACTGCGCCTGATCGCCCCGGATACTGCCAGTCTGGACGCACGTTTCGCCGCCACATTGGCCGATCTGCGCTGGGTGATGGCATGAGCGTTGTGGCGCAGGATGCTGATCACGCAGCCATCAGCCAACGCATTATCGATTGCTGCCTGCGCGAAGATATTCGCGGGCTGCTCAGCCAAGGCATCGTCCAGCACCTGCCCACCGAACTGCACGAACACTGGACCGCAACCGTCAGTCCTTACTGGCTGCGCATCGCCCACCTGGACGCCGATGAACTCTGGCTGCCGGTTCACCCAGGCGGCCCGTTGCAGACCTGGAGCACGTCCAGCCATGCCTGGCTCTGCCAGCAAGACGGGCACGTCCGCATCGAGCACGGTTACGCACGCTGGCTCGAACAGTTGAGCAACGGCCTGGACGACGCCAGCCTTGAGCTGTTTGCCGCGTACCGCAAAGAAGCCGACTGCGCCGTGCACCATCGCGCGCTGTGTCATGCAGCCTATCAAGAACACGCGACCGAACTGAGCGACATCCTCGACAAGCCCGCCTGGGACCAACGCCTGATCGGTATCGACCGACTCGCCAGCTACCTGGACCATCCGTATTACCCTACCGCCCGCGCCAAAAGTGGCTTCGACAGCACAGCCCTCAAACGCTACGCCCCGGAGTTCGCCCCGCGCTTCAAACTCAATTGGCTGGCGCTGCCAAATGCGGCCCTGACGTTGAGCAGTTCGCCGCCCAAACATTGGCCGAGCTTTGTCGAGCTGGGTCTGAAACAGAGCCTCGAAACCAGCCATACCCTGCTACCGGTGCATCCGCTGACGTGGCTAGAGCTGGAAAAATACGGGTTACCCGAAGGCACGATCAAGGCACCGCACAGCGCTATGGACGTTGAGCCGACCCTGTCGGTGCGTACCGTAATGTGCGTCGAGCGACCGCACTGGCACATCAAACTACCGTTGCTAGTGACCACCCTGGGCGCCCGCAACCTGCGCCTGATCAAACCCAGCACGCTGTATGACGGCCATTGGTTTCAGACCACGCTGCAAGCACTGGCTAAACGCGATCCTCAGCTGGGCATGCGCTATCTGCACGTTGATGAGGAACATGGCGGGCATGCCGATGAAAGCCGCCACCTGGCCTATATTGCGCGTCACTACCCCGGCGAACTGGGCGTCGCCACACTGGTGCCGGTCGCCGGCCTCGCCAGCCCGTTGCCCGATGGTCGACTGTTCGTCGAGCAACTGGTCGAGCGCTTCTACCAGGGCTCACTGCAACGCTGGCTCGAAGATTATCTGGACCTGCTGCTGCACGTGCACCTGCGCTTGTGGCTGGGTTATGGCATCGCGCTGGAAGCCAATCAGCAGAACGCCGTGCTGATCTTCGAGGCTGATCGCCCACTGCGTTTGCTGATGAAAGACAACGACGCCGCACGCCTCTGGCCCGAGCGCTTCGCCGCAGCCTGCCCCGACCTTGCGCAGCGTCCTGCAGACTTGCGTGACGAGCGCATCCGCGTCAACGATGCCCAGCCACTGGCCGAGATGTTCTGCACCATCACCTTGCAACTGAACATCGTCGCGGTGCTGGAAGCGATCATTGCCGCCGACCTGGCACCCCGCGGGCCACTCTACGCCACCTTGCGCCAGCGCCTGATCGATTGCATCGGGCAACTAGAGGGCGAAGGCCTGGACTGCACTGAAGCCAAGCGCGTTTTGCTGGACAGCCCGAAACTACCGGTGAAATACCTGCTCAGTGCCGGCAGCTTGTTCAGCAAAGCATACTCAGGCGCCCAGGACATCAACAAGTTCTATGGCTACAGCGCGGCAAACTTCCTGCGGGAGGCGCACCCGTGCAACGCAGACTGATCGCCAGTGTATTGCTTGGCCACTATCTATCGGCCTTCACCGCCCTCGGCATTCCGTTGTACCTGCCACGCATCCTCGCCGACCTGGCGCCGGATGCGCCGGGCTGGAGCATCGGTGTGTTGTTTGTCCTGCCGACCCTGTGTACCGCTCTGACGGCGCCACTCTGGGGTCGCTGGGCGGATAGACGGGGCTGTCGCCTGTCCTTGCTGCGTGCCCATGCCGGACTGTTTACGGGCTTTCTCCTGGCCGGGTTCAGTACCAACCTGCCGATGTTCGTGCTGGCCTTGATCATTCAAGGCACCTTTGGCGGGGCGATGGCCGCATCCAATGCCTACCTGGCGACCCAGTTCAAGGACGGCGACCTGTCTCGGGCCCTGAACTGGACTCAATACTCGGCACGCCTGGCCATGATCAGCGGCCCCATTCTGCTCGGTCTTATGACGGCGCAAGGGTTGGGACTGGAGCTGTATCGCTACCTGGCCTGGTTACCGTTACTGGCGTTCGTGATGATCCTGCCGTTGCCCGCCGATACACCCCGTCATCAGGCGAATGCGACCACAGCCGCCGGCCCACTTAGCCAACTGCCGACGGACATGCCACGTCTGCTGCTGGTGCAATTCCTGTTCAGCTTCGCCATGGTCGTCACCTTCCCTTATTTCGTCCCTTACGGCGAAGCACTGGGCATTGGCAACGACGCGCTGATCGGCCTCCTCTACAGCCTGCCGCATCTGGTTTACCTCATCGCCCTGCCTTGGGTCCAACGGCATGCCAGCAACTTGCTGCTGCCCGGCCTCGGGCTGCTGGCCGTGAGCAATGCCCTGCAGTTCTGGAGCAGCCAGGCCGAGCCTTTATTTGCCCTGCGCCTGCTCAGCGGTGCAGGAATGTTGCTGGGCTTTGTCGGCTTGCATCGCTGCCTGAGCCAACGCAGCCGCCAAGGCAGTGCCGGGCGCATGTTTGGCTGGTTCGATGCCAGCGGTAAATGGGCCGGCACAGCTGCCGGTGTGACCGCCGGGCTGGTCAGTCAGACCTGCGGCATCACCTCACCTTTTCTCGTTGCCTGTCTGGCCGCCGTTGCTGCGATGGCCTTGGCACGCCCCCTACTCATGACCTCGCGGGAGATACCAGCATGACCCTTGCTCTGACCACCGCTTCCCTGCATGAACGCGCTCTCGATGGTGAAGCCCAACGGCACGCCATTGAATGCCTGCTCAATTGTTATCTGCGTGAATACGCCCTGCCACGCGACGAGGCGAGCCTGGACTATCGTGCTCAGGATCTGCCCATGAGCCTGCGTCAACTCAATGGCCAGTGCATCAGCATCCGGCTGCCCAGCGGGCGACTGGTGGTGCGAGTCGACCGCGCGAGTGTGCTCGGTCGTTGCCGCTTTGTCAGCGCCCCCTATTTCAAGGGCAATGGGCACAGCTGGCACCCGTTGAACGCGACCGAACTGGCGCGTCTGCTGTGCGTGCCGCTGAGCCAGCCGGACCGTGTGGGCGAGATGTTGCAGCAGGTCGATAACAGCCTGCAGATCACCCGGACCTTTCTCCGGCATACCCGCGCCGATCGCGATCAACCGACTGACAGCCTGCTGGCTTCAGAACAGCATCAGATTTGGGGGCACGCCCTGCATCCAACTCCCAAGAGCCGCGAAGGCATCTCGCAAAATGCCCTGTTGGCCTGCTCGCCGGAAGTCGGCGCGTGCTTCGAGCTGCACTGGTTTCGTGTTGATCCGGCGTTGATCCAGCATCAAGGTGACGATCCCCGAGAGACCCTGTATCAGCTGTGTGGTCGAAACGATCTGTACCCTTGCCACCCGTGGGAAGTCGAGCGGATTCTGGCCGACCCGCTGGTCCGTCGCGCACAACAGCGTGGCCTGCTGGAGTACCTCGGCCCTCAAGGCCTGGCGCTGTACCCGACCTCGTCGGTACGCACCCTCTATCACCCCGAGCTTGCCTATTTCCTGAAATTTTCGATGCATGTGCGGCTGACCAATTGCGTGCGCAAGAACGCCTGGTACGAACTGGACAGCGCGGTCGCCCTGACCCGCTTGCTCGCACCGGTGATGGCCGAGCTGGCCCACGCACTTCCGGATTTTCTGCTGATGCCGGAACCGGCCGCCAGCACCCTGGACCTGAGCAGTCTTGGCACCCAGGAGCAGGCCCGCGAAGTCACCGAATGCTTCGGCATCCTCTACCGCCAGAACCTGGATGAGGCCACCCGCGAGCGCTACCAACCGCAAGTGGCCATGGCGCTATTCACCTGGGATCTGCAAGGTCGTAGCGTTTGTCAAAGCCTGGTGCAGCAATGTGCCGAGCGTCTTCGTATCGACGTGGCCGAGGCGACCCTGCGCTGGCTCGACGGCTATGCCCGTCAACTGCTCGGCGGGGTAATGCATTGCCTGTTCCGTCAGGGCGTGGTGCTGGAGCCACACTTGCAGAACACCCTGCTGGGTTTCGACGCCGACGGCTTGCCTTGTCGGGTCTGGATTCGCGACCTGGAGGGCACCAAGCTGGTGGCCAGCCATTGGGCACCGGAACGACTCAGCGAACTCAACGAGCGCACCCGCGCCTCGCTGTACTACAACGAGGATAAGGCCTGGCAGCGCGTCGCCTACTGCGCGCTGGTGAACAACCTGGGCGAAGCGATCTTCCATTTGGCCAACGCCGATTCAGGGCTGGAAAACCAACTGTGGATGCATATCGGCACGCTGTTGCAGGCACAACGAGCGGTGCTGGATGACCCCGTGCAGCTGCGCGAGTTATGTGCAGGGGCACCGCTGCCCAGCAAGGAAAACTTCATGACCCGGCTGATGATGCGTGCCGACCGCGAAGCAGGCTACACCGCCCTCCCCAGCCCGCTGTTCACTGCTCGCGCGAGGGCCCGTTCATGAGTTTGCCGACACGCGTCACCCAGGCCATCGGCCAATTGCGCGAGCAACAGCAAACACCGCTCTGTGCTTACGTCTATGATCTGGTCGCGCTGGAGCAGCACGTTCGGAACATGCGTGAAACGCTGCCCGCCAACTGCGAGCTGTTCTATGCCGCCAAGGCCAACCCGGAAGCACCGATCCTGCGAACCCTGGCGCCGCTGGTAGACGGCTTCGAGGCCGCGTCCGGTGGTGAGTTGCGCTGGCTGTATGAGCAATGCCCAGGGCATTTGCTGATTTTCGGCGGCCCCGGCAAACTCGACAGTGAGCTGGAAATCGCCATGGACTACCGGATTTCGGCCTTTCACGTCGAGAGCCTGACAGAGTTACGCAGCCTGGCGCGCATCGCTGCCAGACGGCGCCAACGGACGCCGGTCCTGCTGCGCCTGAACCTGAAACTGGCTGAAGCACCCGATAGCCGTCTGGTGATGGGCGGTAAACCGACCCCCTTCGGCCTGGACGAAGACGCATTGGACGAAGCGCTGAAGCTGTTGCGTGATGAGCCCTGGCTGGAACTGCAGGGCCTGCATTTTCATGTGCTGTCTCATCAGCTTGATGTGGGCGCTCACCTGAGACTGATCCGCAGCTACTGTCGCACCTTCAGCCAGCTCTGCGCCGAACACGGTCTGCAGCTGCCCCTGCTCAACGTCGGAGGCGGCATGGGCATTAATTACCAGGACCCGCAGAACTCGTTCGACTGGACGACATTCTGCCAAGGGCTCAAGGCATTGATCGCGGAAGAAGGCATGGGCGATACGCGCATTCGCTTCGAGATCGGCCGTTTTATCAGCGCGGCCTGCGGCTACTACGTGATGCAAGTCCTGGACATCAAACGCAGCCATGGTCAGTACTTCGCCATTGGCCGGGGTGGCACCCACCACTTCCGGACACCGGCGGCCCAGGGGCATGACCATCCTTTTGTCGTGATACGGGGCCAGCAACCCGCGCAGTTGCAGAATCAGCAGGTTACCCTGGTCGGCCAGCTGTGTACGCCAAAAGATGTGCTGGCAAGCCAGCAAACAGTCACCGCCCTCGCGATTGATGACCTGCTGGTGTTCACCCTGGCAGGCGCCTATGCCTGGAACATTTCGCACCGGGACTTTCTGATGCATGAACCACCCCAGATGCTGTTTCTAACGACATAAAAAACTGACGACATAAACAGGGCAACCTGACCACACAGCCATGCCACCCCTGCGCATCACGTAGTGGCTGGCACAGGCTCATTCACGAGGCGGTTGGCGGCCAGCTCGTCCGGCACTTTGACGAAAATGCTGTACTTCGCGCCTTCCATGGCTTCAAAGGCGATCAACTTGTCGACCAACGCGATGCTGATTACCTTGCCAGCATTGAGCAGGAGCATGCCATTGTCGGCATTGAGGTTGCGTGCAAGCACCATCCCCCTCAACAGTTCACGGGTGCCAACCACCTTGACCGTTGGATCGTTCAGAGTGACATCGCTCAGGTAGGCGGCACAGACCTGAACGAAGTCTTCCACCAGCGCTGGGTCATAAAGACGGCCGGCGTACTTACGGATAAACACCAGGGCTTCATCACTGTTCATTTGCCGTTCGAGGATCAACCCGCGCTGCAACTCGATAAAGTCCACGGCCAGCTTCAGCAAGCGCGAACCAAACGGGATAGCCTCGCCTTTGAGGTGGTCGGGGAATCCCGTGCCATCCCAACGCTCTTGGTGGTGAAGAATCAACTGGGCCGCGTCCTGCATCGGCTCCAACGTCATCAACAGCGACTCGCTCTGTTTCGGATAACCGCGATAACGCTCACGATCCGTATGGTGCAACAGGTCGGCAGGCGCGCTCATCATGCTGTCGCTCCAGCTCAACTTGCCGATGTTGTAGAGCGCTGCCGCCATGGCCAGATCGCGGCTACTCGCCTCGTCCATGGGGTGGGATTTGCAGTAGGTGCGAATCAAATCGATGATTTGCCGGTTGGTCTGCTTGCTTTTAGGCAACCGTTGATTGACCAGCAGGGAGAACACCTCGGTACTGGTCGCGTAACTGTGCTTCAACTCGTCATAGGCCAGGTCGAGCATGTCCGCCGTCTGTTGCAGCTCGGACATGCGTGCGACAACCCGCTTTTCCAAGGTGGCATTAAGCGCCTGCAACGCCTCGTTCTGCTCATGGGCCAGACGCTCCAGGCGTTGCCGCTCGCGCTCGGAATGCTGATGTTCCAAGGCCTGCCGCAAGGTCAGCTGCAACTCCTCGTCGTTCCAGGGTTTGCTGATGTAGCGATGAATCTTTCCTTCATTGATCGCTTTGACGATGGTGTCCAGGTCGGCATATCCCGTCAACAGGATCCGTGTGGTACCTGGATAGCGCTGGTGAATCTCCGCCAACAAGGTAGCGCCATCCATATTTGGCATGCGGGCATCGGTCATCACCAGATCGATACGCTGGTGGGCCATCAACTCAAGTGCTTTTTCACCGCTTTCGGCAAAGAACAAATCATACGGCTGGCTGCGCAGCAGACGGCGCAAACTGTTAAGAATGAACTCTTCATCATCCACCAGCAGCACGCAGGGTTTATAAGCCGAAACAGAAGCGGATTGCTCATCCATAGCGTTACCTGACATCACTCATTTGAGGGCATTTTCGGGTTTTTCATGATAAAAACCTCGCTCCCTCGCTTTTTTGGCTAAGGGCTGAGGCATTTTTAACAAACTGATGGCACATTAGCTACGGTTTCCCAGCGAAGTGCCTCGTCGAGGGCTATGCTCCGAAAAATGGGATCCAATGTATACGTAACCGTTGTCGCGCCTTCAGGAAGGGAAATCCGTATGCTTATTTTTCATCTGATCGCAGACCTGCCGGGTAGCGTTGAATGAGCACCCCGACCACTCACGCCAATCGCCGCGTGCTTATCATTGATGACACGCCATCGATTCATCAGGACTTTCGTAAAATTCTCTGCCCGAAGCCGGACAGCGAAGAGTCCCTTGATGCAGCGGAGGAAGAGCTCTTCGGCACAGTACAGGTCACTCGGAAAAATTTCGAGCTTGATTCCGCCTATCAGGGGCAAGAAGCCCTTGAACGGGTCAAGCAAGCACTGGCAGAAGGTCGGCCCTACGCACTGGCCTTCATCGACATGCGCATGCCACCCGGCTGGGATGGTCTGGAGACTATTGAGCACCTGTGGAAAGCCGACCCGCAATTGCAAATCGCACTGTGCACTGCCTACTCCGATTACTCGTGGGAGGCGATGACCGAGCGCCTTGCGTTCAGCGACCAACTGCTGATTCTGAAAAAGCCGTTCGACAGCCTGGAAATCCGCCAGATGGCCAGTGCGCTGACGGTCAAATGGCAAATGACACAGGATGCCGCGGCAAAAATGCGCAACCTGGAGGAAACCATCGCCGAGCGCGTTCAGGAATTGCTGAAAGTATCCCATCTGCTCCAGTACGATGTGTTGACGGAGCTGCCCAACAGTACGCTGCTGGGTGATCGGTTGACTCAAGCGATTGCCCTGTCCCGCCGCCATGATACGCAATTGGCAGTGATGTTCATCGGCCTGGATCGTTTTGAGCGGATCAATAACGCGCTGGGGCATCCCATCGGCGATGAAGTGCTTAAACTTGTCGCTCAATGCCTCGCCCACACCGTACGCGAGTCCGACTCGGTGTTTCGCTATGGCTCGGATGAATTTGTCCTGGTGCTGTCCGATGTCCATCACCCCCAACAAACCAAAAGCATTGCGGAGAAGTTGTTGGCCACCATCAAGGTTCCTCGCTATGTCGCCGGGCATGACCTGAGTGTGACCGCGAGCCTGGGCATCAGCATCTTCCCCGGTGACGGTGAAGATGCCGTCACCCTGATCAAAAAAGCCGAAACCGCCATGCGCAACATCAAGGACAGCGGTCCGGACAACTTCTGCTTTTTTTCCAACACCATGAACCAGCGTGCCCGCGAGCAACACTCTATCGAGTCAGGCATTCGACTGGCGTTGGAGCGCAACGAGTTTGTCCTGCATTACCAACCAAAATTGAACCTGAAAACTGGAAAAGTAGTCGGCGCCGAGGCTCTGATCCGCTGGCTCAAACCGGGGCAAGGTTGGCTTTTCCCATCTGAGTTCATCCCGGTCGCCGAAGACAGCGGCCTGATCGTCCCGCTGAGCAAATGGGTATTGCGCGAGGCCTGCCGCCAGACCTGCGCGTGGCAAGCGGCCGGATTACCGCCGATTCGTATGTCGGTGAACATTTCTGCCACTGAGTTTCGCCAGAGGGGTTTTCTCGAGGGGATTCGAACCGTACTTGAAGAAACCGGAATGAACCCTGAGCTGCTGGAACTGGAAATCACCGAAAGCGTGCTCATGCAAAATGCCGAGTCGACGATCCAGATCCTGCAAGCGATCAAGCACATGGGCATCCGCTTGGCCATCGATGACTTCGGAACTGGCTACTCCAGCTTGAGTTACCTGCGTCGTTTCCCCATCGACGTATTAAAAATCGATCAGTCGTTTGTCCGCGACCTGAGCACCGACAGCAACGACGCGGCGTTGGTCAGCGCCATTATCAGCCTGGGGAGAAGCCTCAAGCTGAACATCATTGCCGAAGGTATCGAAACCCAGGATCAGCTTGATTTCCTGAAAACCAACCACTGCGAAGAAGGCCAGGGCTATTTCTTCAGCCGAGCGGTAGAGCCACGTGCATTCGCCAAAATATTGAGTGGTGAGCAATTGGAAGCGGCACGACTGGAATAAATCGGACAGGACGAGACCGCTGGCGTATTTCAGGCCGGGACACCATTAAATTTATCGGCAGCCGGGGATCATTGATGCAGTTACATGGATGGCCCACTGCTTTCGCGTTGCTGCTTGGTCTATGCCAATTGGCAGCTGCTACACCACTGGACGAGCCGCTGAAGCCATTACCTGACGTGGTGATAAACAATTCCGTACAGGTCGAACTAGGCCGTCAGTTATTCAACGATGCACGCCTGTCAGTCAATAACAGCGTGTCCTGCGCCAGTTGTCATCACCTGGAAAAAGGTGGGGCCGACGACAAGCCTTTCTCCACTGGTTTTAACGGCGCGCTGCTAGGCATCAACACACCCACCGTGCTCAATGCGAGCCTTAACTTCAAGCAGTTCTGGAATGGTCGGGCCGACTCACTGGAGGCACAGATCGAGGAGGTGGTCCAAAGTCCTGTCGAGATGGGCAACACCTGGAAAGCCTTGATCGACACGCTCTCCAGAGACCCTGACTATCGCGCGGCCTTCACCAGGTCGTACCCGGACGGGGTCACGGCAGCCAATGCGCAGAATGCGTTAGCAAGCTATGAACGCACCCTGCTGACGCCCGACTCGCGCTTCGACCTCTACCTCAAGGGCAATACCGACATCCTGACGCTTAACGAAAAATACGGGTATCAGCGCTTCAAGCAATATGGCTGTATCGCCTGCCATCAAGGCGTCAACATCGGTGGCAACATGTACCAGAAATTCGGTGTGATGAGCGACTATTTCAAGGCGCGGGGCAACCCGGCCGAGAGCGATCTGGGACGTTATCTGGTAACCAGGGATGAGGCCGACCGTAACGTCTTCAAAGTTCCTAGCCTTCGTAACGTAGCGCTCACTGCCCCGTACTTTCATGATGGGTCGGCCAAGACGCTGGATGAGGCCGTCAGCGTGATGTTCACGTATCAACTGGGCCGCACGCCTTCGGCACAGGACAAACTTCTGATCATTGAGTTTCTCAAGACATTGACCGGTGAACTCAGAGGCAAACCCCTATGAAACTGTCTCATCGATTCAGCTCACTGCTGTTGGGCGCGATGACGCTGGCACTCGCATCTATTCTGGTGTTCCTCTATATCAGGTCCAGTGCCGATAACACCTCTAACTACATCGCGTCACGGGATCTGATTGGTCAGATCAAACAGCAGGATGCACGTTGGGAAACAGAGATCCTCAAAGCAAGAGTTTCCGTCAGCCAAAACTACGACTTGCTGGTGGAGCCGCTGACCAAAATCAACACCCTCTGGAGGCAGTTCGATACGATACAGTCCGGGCATGTGCTACATGCCGATGCCCTCTGGCAAGACAGTCGTACTGCCTATCTGGCTGCCGTCGACGAAAAAACACGGCTGGTTGAAAAATTCAAATCGCATAACGCCGTATTGCGTAACTCACTGGCCTTTCTGCCCATCGCCGAAGACGATATCCAGAAGCAGTTCGGCACGCTCAACAGAAGCGACCCAGTGCTGCAAGCCGCCTCAATGGACATCTATGACCTGCTACTTGGCAGCCTGGAGTTCTCTCAAATCACCTCTGACGACAAAGCGGCCGAGATCCAAGTCGGCCTGAACCGGTTGGGTGTGGACAAAGGTCGTTTGCCGCAACCACTCCATCTTCCGCTGGAAATCCTGCTCAAACATGTGGAGCTGATTCTGCACGAGCAACCCGTGGTCAACGATCTGCTGGAGCATATCGGCGTCGTTCCCGTGGCCGCTCGACTGGAGGACATCAATAACATTCTCAATAACAACCAGGAGCAGGCCGTCAAAATTGGTCAGCAGTACCACCTGTATCTGCTGATTTTCTCGGCATTGATGGTCTTCCTGCTGTTATATCTGGCCATCCGATTGCTGCGCAGCTTTGCCGAAATCAACAGTGTCAACAAAGCACTGCATGCCGCCAACGAAGGCCTTGAGCAACGCGTGGAAGAGCGTACCCATGAACTGAAGGACACCCAGAGCGAATTGCTCGATACCGCGCGCCTGGCCGGGATGGCGGAAATTGCGACCAATGTGCTGCACAACGTCGGCAATGTGTTGAACAGCGTGAACATCTCTGCCGATCTGCTTACTCGAAAACTGCGCTCCAGCAAGTCAATCGGCCTCGGTAAAGCAGTGCAAATGATGAATGAGCACGAGCAGGATCTGGGCGATTTCATCACCCTCGACGAGAAAGGAAAACTGTTACCGGGTTACCTGAACCAACTGGTCAAAGCGCTGGGCGCCGAGCAGGAAAGCATGACCGACGAGCTGGCGCAGCTGACCAAAAGTGTTGATCACATCAAGGATATCGTCTCTACCCAGCAGTCCTACGCTGGGGCGTCCAACCTGATTGAATCCCTGAACATCAGCGACTTGCTTGAAGATGCTCTGCGCATGAACTCCGGCGCATTGACCCGCCACCACGTCACGGTGGTCAAGGACTTCATCGATGTACCTGCAGTGATGGCCGATAAACATCGGCTGCTGCTGATTCTGATCAACCTGATCAGCAACGCGAAATACGCGATGTCCAACATGGACGACCGCGCTCGAAAAATGACCCTGGGCGTAAAATTCATCGATAATTCCATCTTGCAGATCAGTGTCAAAGACGAAGGTGAGGGCATCGCACCAGAGAACATGACGCGAATCTTTGCCCACGGCTTTACCACCCGCAAAGAGGGTCACGGCTTTGGCCTACACAGTTGCGCGCTGGCCGCAATCGAGATGAATGGGCACTTGAGTGCCTACAGTGACGGCCCTGGTAAAGGTGCAGTGTTCACCCTTGAAATGCCCCTGACAATCGCGACGGATAAGCAATGAACAGTCTATCGAACCGCCGTATTCTGCTGATTGACGACACCCCTGCCATTCATGACGACTTTCGCAAAATCCTCCTGCCTCCCGTCGACGACAACTCCGACCTGTACCTGATGGAGGCAGCGCTGTTCGGACAAACGGCCAAGATCGAGATTCCATTGTTCGAACTCGACTCGGCCTACCAGGGCCAGGAGGGTCTGGCTAAGGTGTGCCAGTCACTCAAGGACAATCGCCCCTATGCCCTGGCGTTCGTCGACATGCGCATGCCCCAGGGCTGGGACGGCGTAGAAACCATCGAGCATCTCTGGGAGCAAGACCCGCGCCTGCAGGTGGTGGTCTGCACGGCTTACGCCGACTACTCCTGGGATGAATTACTGGAACGGCTGCATGGCCATGACCGGTTGTTGATTCTGAAAAAGCCTTTCGACAACATTGAAGTCCATCAGTTGGCCAACACCCTGACCGCCAAATGGGAAATGACCGAGCGCGCATCGGTGCAGATGAGCAAGCTTGAGCAATTGGTCGAGCAACGGACCCACGAGTTCAAACAGGCCAGCGAAGCCCTGCAGCGCGAAATCGACGAACGCGAACAGCTGGAAAGCCAACTGGTGCAATCCGAAAAGCTCGCGTCCCTGGGGCAACTGGCCGCTGGGGTTGCTCACGAAATCAACAACCCCATCGGTTTTATCTCGTCCAACCTCGGCACCCTTGAAGGTTACTTCAGCAAATTGCAGGACATGCTCGACGCCTACCAGCGCTCAGAAGAGGGCATCGCCTCGACCGAGATCCTCGAGCACTTGAAATCCATGCGCGAGCGTGTGGAACTGGACTTCCTGAGGGAAGATATCCCGCTGCTGATCAAGGAGTCCAAGGAAGGCATCAGCCGCGTCGGAAAAATCGTCAAAGACCTCAAAGA
>ERZ1463034.104-NODE-104-length-26993-cov-43.863501_pt1 | contig 26993 bp, 24 predicted proteins | sample MGYA00564480_ERZ1463034 | MGnify/ENA primary metagenome ERZ1463034 (study PRJEB39244, sample SAMEA3635122) | Helicobacter pylori | study: EMG produced TPA metagenomics assembly of PRJEB11511 data set (Assembly of a 5300-year-old Helicobacter pylori...
TTCCGTGAGGACTTCCGCGAATCACTGTCACGCATGGTCACTGCGCTGACCAGTGTCGGTGTCAGCGTATTGATGACCTCCGAACTTGAAGACCGTTACACCGACCTGCGCTTCAGTCCGTACGGCACGGCCTTCCTGACCGACGCCATCATCGTCCAGCGCTACATTGAAGTCCAAAGCCGCTTGCTGCGCATCATGGCGGTGGTCAAGGTCCGAGCCAGCGCCCACTCGGATGAGCTGCGCCTGTACCGCATTGACGATAAGGGTCTGCAGATTGAAGACATGCTTCTTGACCAGGAAGGCTTGCTCGGAGGCCGGCCGACCCGAAGGCGCTCGGATGTGGCACGCCGTGGAGAAGATGAGGCTTGAGTCAGCCGTGTGGTCGAGGCCACGGGCAAGCGTGAGGTGCGATGGTCAGTGCGCCTCGCGTACTCTTCTTGCCCGGCCAAAAAGCCTTAAAAGCACGGGCCGTATCAAGCCCCTAGCAACGTGCCCCGACATTCGCCAAAACCAATGGAGGCGTGACCCTGACGGTGGCATCGCGCGCGGAAGATGACTTCATCACCATCCTCCAGAAAGCGTCGGCTTTCACCATTGGGCAATGTCAGGGCCTGTTTACCGCCTTCGCTGACTTCCAGTAGGCTGCCAAACTGCCCTGACAGCGGACCGGACAAGGTGCCCGTACCGAACAAATCTCCCGGCTGAAGTTTGCAACCATTGACCGTGTGGTGCGCGACCATTTGTGCAACGGTCCAGTACATGTTTTGGGTATTGCTCAGCGCCAGGCGATGCGGCGCTATGCCCTGCGCGCTCATCTGTTCGGTGAGCAGCAACACTTCAAGCTCGATATCCAGCGCCCCGCCCTGCTGATCGGCGGCATCGAACAAATAGGCCAGCGGCTGCGGATCACCTTCTGGCCGGGCCGGTTGCGCGGTACGGAATGGCGCCAGCGCCTCAGCCGTCACGACCCAGGCAGAAATGCTGGTGGCAAAACTCTTCGATAGAAACGGACCCAGTGGCTGATATTCCCACGCTTGCAGGTCCCGCGCCGACCAGTCATTGAGCAGGCAGAAGCCGGCGATATGCTCGGCAGCTTCGCCAATCGCAATCGCCTCGCCAATCGCATTGCCCGGGCCGATCCACACGCCCAGCTCCAGCTCATAATCCATACGTTTGCTGGGGCCGAACTCAGGAGCGGTCGCACCCGGGGCCAACGTCTGGCCATTGGGACGTTTGATCGGTGTATCGGAGATGCAGATGGTCGAGGCGCGGCCGTGATAACCGATGGGCACGTACTTGTAGTTAGGCAGCAACGGATTGTCCGGGCGGAATAGCTTGCCCACGTTCAGCGCATGATGAATGCCGACGTAAAAGTCGGTGTAGTCACCGATACGCGCGGGCACGTGCATCTGACACTCGGACATCGGGTGCAGCACGGTATCGGCCAATGGCCGCAAACGCGACAGCTGCGGACTGTTTTCGTCCAGCAAATGCAGTAGTTCGCTGCGCAGGGCTTGGCGGGCTGGTGCGCCCAGAGCAAAAAAATCATTGAGCTGATCACCGCTTGCGGCTTCAGCAGCATCACGCGCCGCGCCGTTGAAAAAGCCGACATCCAGCGCAGCACGCAGGTCGAAAATCATCTCGCCGATGGCAACACCACCGCGTTTGCTCAGGCCTGAATGGCTGAAGATGCCGAGCGGCAGGTTTTGCAGAGGGAAATCTGGGTGGCCGTTGGCGGACGTCACCCAACTAAGGGGGTTCGATGAAGTAGTCATTGCGGGGTTCCCGAATCGAAGTGTTTGGCCATGCCTGACCAGCAGGCATCGTAATCAGTTTGTAATTGCGGGCAATCGAGGGCATGGCGGCTGGGGCGCAGCACTTTGCCCGTCTCAAACATGAACGCCATGGTGTTGTCGATCTTGTGCGGTTTGAGGTTGTCGGCGATAGCCTTTTCCGCCGTGGTGTTGTCCGGGCCGTGAGCGCTCATGCAGTTATGCAGGGACGCGCCGCCAGGGGCAAAGCCTTCAGCCTTGGCATCGTAGGTACCGTCGATCAGGCCCATGAATTCGTTCATCAGGTTGCGGTGAAACCAGGGCGGCCGAAAGGTCTTTTCAGCCACCATCCAGCGCGGCGGGAAAATCACAAAATCGACATTGGCCTGACCAGGCACCGTGCCAGGCGAGGTCAGCACGGTAAAAATGGAAGGGTCCGGGTGATCGAAACTCACGGAGCCAATGGTGTTGAAACGGCGCAGATCATATTTATACGGCACGTTGTTGCCATGCCAGGCGACCACGTCGAACGGTGAATGATCGAGCTGTGTGGCCCACAGTTCACCGAGGAATTTCTGCACCAGTACGACCGGCCCATCCCGGTCTTCGAACTGTGCGACCGGCGCCAGAAAGTCTCGGGCATTGGCCAGACCATTGCTGCCAATCGGCCCCAGTTCCGGCAGGCGCAAGGCGCAACCATGGTTTTCGCAGACATAACCGCGTGCCGTGGCGTCAAGCAGCTGAATGCTGAATTTGAGCCCGCGCGGTAATACCGCTATTTCCTGTGGCTCGATGTCCAGCAGACCCAGTTCAGTCACGATCCGCAAACGACCCGACTGCGGCACGATCAGCCACTCACCGTCGGCATTGAAAAAAGCCCGGTCCATGGACGCGTTGGCGCAGTAGACGTAAACACTGACGCCTTCGGCCTGATCCGCCGCCGCAGTGCTGGCCAGACCGATCAATCCGTCGATGAAGTCGGTAGGTTGGGTTGGGAGGTCGAAGGCATTCCAGCGCAGGCGATTGGGGGTGATTGGCCCGGATTCCAAACCCAGTATCTGCCGTGACAGTCGCTCATAGCGAGGATGGGTGGCGGACGGTTTGATCCGGTACAACCAGGTACGTCGGGCTTCCGAACGCGGCACGGTAAAGGCCGTGCCCGATAGCAGCTCGGTGTACAGGCCGTGCGTATGTTTTTGCGGGGAATTCTGTCCGACCGGCAATGCGCCAGGCAGTGCTTCGCTGCTGAACTCATTGCCGAAGCCACTTTGATAGGCCAAGGCTTCAGGAGAGTGGGCTGTGTGCATCTCTACCTCTTGTTATGTGGGTGTGAGGTGGCGTTGATAGCGCTTGCGATGGGGATTTAATTAAGCGTAATTAGATTACGCATAACGTAATTTGAGTTTGTGGTGAGGTCAAGCTATAAAGCAGCCTTCTCAGACCGGCGCGCACCCCTTCATGACAGCGGAAATCGAAAGCCCAGCAAGTGGACGGCAGCAAAAAGTTCAAGCGGCCGAGGTCGGGCTCGGCGTGCTCAAGGCGCTGGCCGAGCTCGCGCCTTCTACCTCACTGTCAAAGCTCGCCGAACACGTGGGCATGCCTGCGAGCAAGGTCCATCGTTATCTGCAAGCGCTGGTGGCCGGTGGTTTCGCCGAACAGGACGTCACCACCAATCACTATGGCCTGGGACGCGAAGCATTGCAGGTCGGACTGGCCGCGCTGGGGCAGCTGGACGTATTGAAAATCGCCGCGCCGCATCTGGTCGCGCTGCGTGATGAACTCAACGAAACCTGCTTTCTCGCGGTATGGGGCAATAAGGGCCCCACCGTGGTGTATGTCGAGCAGTCCATCGGCGCAGTGACGCTGGTGACACAGATTGGCTCTGTGTTGCCACTGCTCGGGTCGTCGACCGGGCTGGTGTTTAATACCTTTCTTGCCGCCAACGAAACCGCCGAACTACGCGAATCAGAGTCAACACGCCTGAGTGCGCGACAACTGAAAGAAGTCGACCTGCACATCAAACAGATTCGCAGCACCGGCGTGCATCAGATTCACGGGCTGTTGATGGCCGGCGTGAATGCCGTGTCGTCACCCATCTTCGCTGTGGGCAATAAACTGGCAGGCGTGCTGACCGTGGTCGGATCGGCGTCGGTGTTTACGGCGAAGGTACAGGATTCGGCGGCCAGACAACTGCTGACAACAGCTCAGGCCATCAGCGACCGGATGGGGGGCAGCCAGCCGGTCGCGGGCAAGCCCGCGCCTACAGGGGAACGCGATTAACTGTGCCTTACTCGGCCTTCAACACCCCGCGTCGCACCTGATCGCGCTCGATGGATTCGAACAGCGCCTTGAAGTTGCCTTCGCCGAACCCGTCATCGCCCTTGCGCTGGATGAACTCGAAGAACACAGGACCCATCAGGGTTTCCGAGAATATCTGCAGCAACAGCCGACGCTCGCCACCGTCCGATGAACCATCCAGCAGGATGCCCCGGGTTTGCAGTTCATTCAGCGGCTCGCCGTGGTTCGGCAGGCGTCCTTCGAGCATCTCGTAATACGTCTCCGGCGGCGCGGTCATGAAGCGCATGCCGAGGGCTTTCAAGGCATCCCAGGTCTTGATCAGGTCATCAGTAAAGAACGCGACGTGTTGAATACCTTCGCCGTTGAACTTCATCAAAAACTCTTCGATCTGGCCCGCGCCCTTGGAAGATTCCTCGTTCAGCGGAATGCGGATCATGCCGTCCGGAGCGGTCATGGCTTTGGAGGTCAGGCCGGTGTATTCGCCCTTGATGTCGAAATAGCGAATTTCCCGAAAGTTGAATAGCTTCTCGTAGAAGTTCGCCCAATATGCCATGCGCCCGCGATAGACGTTGTGGGTCAGGTGGTCGATGAACTTCAGGCCCACACCCACCGGATGACGCTCCACGCCTTCGATGAAATTGAAGTCGATGTCATAGATAGACGTGCCTTCACCAAAACGGTCGATCAGGTACAGCGGCGCACCGCCAATGCCCTTGATTGCCGGCAGACGCAACTCCATCGGGCCAGTGGCGATTTCAACCGGTTGCGCGCCCAGTTCCAGCGCACGGTTGTAGGCTTTTTGTGCATCCTTGACCCGAAACGCCATGCCACACACTGACGGGCCGTGTTCAGCCGCGAAGTAGGAGGCAACGCTGTGGGGCTCGCTGTTGAGGATGATATTGATCTCGCCCTGACGATAGAGCGACACGTTCTTGGAACGGTGATTGGCAACTTTGGTGAAGCCCATGATCTGGAACACAGGTTCAAGGACGTTCGGGGTCGGCGAGGCGAACTCGATGAATTCAAAGCCCATCAGGCCCATCGGGTTTTCGTAGAGATCAGCCATGGTTTGGCTCCTTGCAAATAGAGAGTGGGAAGCACGCAGCGCACATCACTCTCCAGCGGGAGGAGCACAGGAAATCCCTCGCACACTGCGGGCGAGGAAGTCTCCGAAGATCAGTTGTAAGCCCAGTATTTTCATGTTGAATGGATCACTCTGGCTTGTCGGGTTGCGCATCGGGATGCGCGCATTGGAAAGCCGGATGTTGCAGCGCGAGGTGTTCGACCCGGCAAATCTTTGGATACGGGGTCAGATCGACATTGAAACGACGAGCCGCATAGATTTGCGGCAACAGGTAAGCGTCAGCCAGTCCTGGCTCGCCGAAACAGAACCCCTGCTCACCGATCAGCGCCTCGACTGCGCTGAAGCCTTCAGTAATCCAGTGGCCGATCCAGGCGGCAACGTCAGCTTCTTCACACTTCAGACCCCGCAACCGGTTCAGCACCGACACGTTGTGCAGCGGATGAATGTCGCAACCGATCAGCGCCGCGACAGCACGCTGCTGCGCCCGCTCGATCAGGTCCACGGGTAACAGAGGCGGCTGTGGATAACGCTCTTCCAGGTACTCGATGATTGCCGACGACTGGATGATCACTTCGCCCGTCTCCACCCGCAGTACGGGCACCCTGCCCTGTGGATCGATGGCCTTGTATTCAGGCTTGAGCTGCTCGCCACCGTCGCGAATCAGGTTCACAGGGATCGCATTAAACGCCAGCCCCTTGAAGGCCAGCACGATGCGCACCCGGTAACTTGAGGTTGAGCGGTAGTACGTAAATAGATCCACGGGGGGCTGCCTGTTTCATTGCACGTTCTCCGTTAATGGTAGTCGTCGGAGACGCGTCTGATTGTTATGTTCGGCTTCGCACAAATCGTAATCACATTACGCAATACGTAAATTGCGACAGATACCCGTTGATGTCAAGTCGCTCATGCCCACCCCTCAAGCCGCAGCGTGGAGCGCACCAAACGCTGCTCTTCATTTTCGATTTCCTTGAGGTTCTCGCAAATGCTCTGGATATGGGCGATGGCGGCCTTGCGTGCCTGTTCAGGCAGGCGACCGGTGACGGCGTTGTACAGGCGCGCGTGTTGCCGGTCGATCTGGCGTTTTTGCGGCTCGCGGTGATACAGGTTGTTGACCGAGGCAAACACAGTGTTGAGCAGCAGATCGGTCAACGAACGCAAGGTCTGCACCAGCACCGGATTGTGCGATGCCTCGCAGATCGCCAGGTGGAAGGCGTGGTCCAGACGTGCATGACCTGAGGCGTCAAGCGGTTGGTCGTGGGCGGCGATCAACGCTTCATAGCTGCGAGTGATCAGCACAAAGTCGGCATCAGTACCGCGCAAGGCTGCCAACCGCGCGGACTCTCCTTCCAGCAGGCTGCGCACTTCGAACAGGTCATAAAGGGTGCGCGGCTGCGAGCCGAACAGATGCATCAAGGGCGACGTGGCGGTGTGGCTCGACAATTGAGCGACGAACGAGCCCTTGCCTTGTTCGGTCTCGATGATGCCTCTGGCCCGCAACAATTTCAGGCCCTCACGCAAGGCAGTGCGGGATACGCCAAGTTTTTCCGTGAGGCGCCGTTCGGACGGCAAAATCTGCCCGGTTTTCAACACACCATCAACGATCAAACGTTCGATGCGCTCACACACAACATCGGCGACCTGCGGCGCGCGCGTCGAAGCAGCGTTAGCCATGCAACCTCCACTGGTATGACCAGCTATATATACTCAACCAAAAATATTCAACAATAATTTCAAGCTATTGAAAAATAAGTACTTTTAAAAAAATTAGCAATCAACTAGAAAAAATAACTGGTTCGACCAGACTTATAAGTCATGGACAGTAAAGCCTCTGCGGCCAATCATGCAAGACAGTCGAGGCCGTAGATCGGTCTTCAATAACAACAACTCAGGGTTGTCAGCCCACCATGAACATTCTGTACGACGAACGTGTCGACGGTGTATTGCCTCTCGTTGATAAAGGCCAACTGTTCCTGGCCCTGCGCGAGCACTTGCCCGACCTGGACATTCTCCATCGAGAAGAAGAACTCAAGCCTTATGAGTGCGATGGTCTTTCCGCCTATCGCACCACGCCAATGCTGGTGGTATTGCCCCAGCGCATCGAACAGGTAGAAACCCTGCTCAAGCTGTGCCATGAGCGCAAGGTTCCCGTGGTCGCCCGTGGCGCTGGCACAGGCTTATCGGGTGGCGCCCTGCCGCTGGAAAAAGGCGTGCTGCTGGTCATGGCCCGTTTTAATCAGATTCTGCAGATTGACCCCGCCGCGCGTCTGGCCCGTGTACAACCCGGCGTGCGCAATCTGGCGATATCCCAGGCCGCAGCGCCCTATGACCTTTATTACGCCCCGGACCCGTCCTCGCAGATCGCCTGCTCCATCGGTGGCAATGTCGCCGAGAACGCCGGTGGCGTGCATTGCCTGAAGTACGGACTGACCGTGCACAACCTGCTCAAGGTGGACATTCTCACGGTCGAAGGCGAGCGCATGACCCTCGGCTCCGACGCCTTGGATTCGCCAGGCTTCGACCTGCTGGCGCTGTTCACCGGCTCAGAAGGCATGCTCGGCATCATCACTGAAGTCACGGTCAAACTACTGCCCAAGCCGCAGGTCGCCAAAGTGTTGCTGGCCGCCTTCGACTCGGTGGAAAAAGCCGGGCGCGCAGTGGGCGACATCATCGCCGAGGGCATCATCCCTGGCGGACTTGAGATGATGGACAACCTGGCGATTCGCGCCGCTGAAGACTTTATTCACGCGGGCTACCCGGTGGATGCCGAAGCCATCCTCCTGTGCGAACTGGACGGCGTCGAAGCCGATGTCCACGACGACTGCGACCGGGTTCGTGCCGTACTGGAAAGAGCTGGCGCAACCGAAGTGCGCCTGGCTCGCGATGAAGCCGAACGTGTCAGGTTCTGGGCCGGGCGCAAGAACGCGTTCCCGGCGGTCGGGCGCCTGTCGCCGGATTATTACTGCATGGACGGCACCATCCCACGCCGAGCATTGCCAGGGGTGCTCAAGGGCATCACGGCGCTGGCCGAGGAATATGGGCTTCGTGTAGCCAACGTCTTCCATGCCGGTGACGGCAATATGCACCCGCTGATTCTGTTCGACGCCAACCAGCCCGGCGAACTGGACCGCGCTGAAGCCTTGGGTGGGAAAATCCTCGAGCTGTGCGTCAAGGTCGGTGGCAGCATCACCGGCGAACACGGGGTCGGCCGCGAGAAAATCAATCAGATGTGCGCCCAGTTCAACAGCGACGAACTGACCTTGTTTCATGCGGTGAAAGCGGCGTTTGACCCAAGCGGCCTGCTCAACCCCGGCAAGAACATTCCGACCCTGCATCGCTGCGCCGAGTTTGGTGCCATGCATGTGCATTTGGGGCAGTTGCCCTTCCCTGAACTGGAGCGTTTCTGATGCTTGCCCAACAGAATGTCGACGCCAGCGCCGCGTTGCTGGAACAGGTTTATCAAGCGCTGCAAAATGCCACCCCCCTGCGTATTCAGGGGGGCAACAGCAAGGCGTTTCTGGGACGCGAGGTCGCTGGCGAAATCATCGACACCCGCGCACATCGCGGCATCGTCACCTATGACCCGACTGAGCTGGTGATCACCGCCCGCACCGGTACGCCGTTGAGCGAGCTGTGTGCGGCACTGGAAGCCGCCGGGCAAATGCTGGCGTGCGAACCGCCGTCGTTCGGCGACGCCGACGAGGCCACGGTCGGCGGCATGGTCGCCGCCGGATTGTCCGGGCCTCGTCGGCCCTGGTCAGGCTCGGTGCGTGATTTTGTTCTCGGCACACGGGTCATCACCGGCCTCGGTAAACACCTGCGCTTCGGCGGCGAAGTGATGAAAAACGTGGCCGGTTACGACCTGTCCCGGTTGTTGGTTGGCAGCTATGGCTGTCTCGGTCTGCTCACCGAAGTGTCGCTCAAAGTTCTGCCAAAACCGCGCCAATGCATCAGCATTGCCCTGGAAATGAACGCGGAGCAGGCCCTGCTAAAACTGGCCGAATGGGGCCAGCAGCCGTTGCCGATCAGCGCCGCCAGCCATGATGGCCGCGTGCTGCGTCTGCGCCTGGAAGGCGGTGAAGGTTCAGTATCTGCCGCCCATGATCGCCTCGGAGGTGAGCTGCTCGACCCGATTTACTGGCGCGAACTGAATGAACAGCGCCTGGGGTTTTTCGACGAAGGTCAGCCACTGTGGCGCCTATCGCTACCCAACAACACCGGCACCCTCGCCTTGCCCGGCGAGCAGTTGATCGATTGGGGCGGCGCCCAGCGCTGGTTGAAGTCCGATGCGGAGGCTGAAGCCATTCGCGCTATTGTCAGCGAAGTCGGCGGCCACGCGACCTGCTACAGCCATGGCGTCAGCGACAGCCCGTTCCAGCCGCTGGGCAGCCCATTGCTGCGCTATCACCGCCAACTAAAGGCACAACTCGACCCGAAGGGGATTTTCAACCCGGGCCGAATGTACGCAGAGATCTAAGCCATGCAGACCACGTTGAGTGAACATGCCAAACGCCTGCCGCGTGCCGAAGAGGCCGAAAGCATCCTGCGCACCTGTGTGCATTGCGGATTCTGCAACGCCACCTGCCCAACCTATCAGCTGCTGGGTGATGAGCTGGACGGCCCACGCGGGCGTATTTACCTGATCAAGCAAGTACTTGAAGGCCACCACGTTACCGAAAAAACCCAGCTGCACCTGGACCGCTGCCTGTCCTGCCGCAACTGCGAGACCACCTGCCCGTCTGGCGTCGATTACCACAACCTGCTGGACATCGGCCGGGCCGTGGTGGATGACGCCGTTCCTCGTCCACTGGGCCAGCGCCTGCTCCGTCAGGGTTTGCGTGCAGTGGTGCCGAACCCGTCGCTGTTCAAGACGCTGGTCCAACTCGGCCAGGCTTTTCGCCCCCTGCTGCCTGAATCACTCGCGATCAAGTTGCCTCGCGTGGTACACCCGGCCAAGGCGCGACCGATCCAACAGCATGCGCGGCGTGTATTGATGCTCGAAGGGTGCGTACAGCCTGGGCTGTCACCCAATACTAACGCCGCCACGGCACGCGTACTGGATCGTTTGGGGATCAGCATTACAGCGATCAGCCAGGCCGGTTGTTGCGGCGCGGTGGATTACCACTTGAATGCACAGGAAGCCGGCCTGAACCGTGCCCGTCGCAATATCGACGCCTGGTGGCCGAGTATCGAAAGCGGTGCCGAAGCCATCGTCCAGACCGCCAGCGGGTGTGGCGCGTTCGTCAAAGACTACGGGCACCTGCTCAAAGACGATCCGGCCTATGCTGCCAAAGCGCAACGGGTCAGTGCCTTGACCCGCGACCTGGTGGAAGTGCTACGCGATGAGCCCTTGGAAAAGCTCGGGGTCGAGAGTGACCTGCGTCTGGCGTTCCATTGCCCTTGCACCTTGCAGCACGCACAAAAGCTCGGTGGCGCAGTCGAAAGCGTGCTCACCCGGCTAGGCTTCAACCTCACCGCAGTACCCGACGGCCATCTATGCTGCGGCTCGGCAGGTACCTATTCACTGACCCAACCCGAGCTGTCGCGGCAACTGCGCGATAACAAGATGAATGCACTGGAGAGCGGCAAGCCACAGGTGATCGTCACCGCCAACATCGGCTGCCAGACCCATTTGGACAGCGCTGGCCGGACCCCGGTCAGGCACTGGATCGAACTGGTCGAAGAAGCGCTGCACTAATCGACTGCATAATTTTTTATTACAGCCCCTATTGCTGCCCTATTGGAGAGCCACATGAAAACCAAAGCCATTTTGAGCCAGACCGAAGTCAGCCAGATCCTCGCCGCCGCTCGCGCTGAAGCACAGAAAAACAACTGGGCAGTGTCCATCGCGGTGGTCGATGACGGCGGCCATCCATTGGCCCTGGAGCGTCTGGACGGCTGCGCACCGATTGGCGCCTACATCGCCACCGAAAAAGCCCGCACCTCTGCGCTGGGCCGTCGCGAATCCAAAGGCTATGAAGACATGGTCAATGGCGGGCGCAGCGCCTTCCTGTCTGCCCCCCTGCTGACCTCCCTCGAAGGTGGCGTGCCGGTGATTGTCGATGGTCAGGTGATTGGCGCCGTGGGCGTGTCCGGGGTCAAGGCAGATCAAGATGCACAGATTGCAAAAGCCGGCGCTGATAGCCTGAACGGCAAGTAAGCCGAATAGACCGCCTTTGCGAATACCTTCGCTCCCACGATTGGAGACCCCAAGATGACTGATTTCGTTAACTGCCAGCGCCTGAAAGTGGCCGCCAACCTGCAACGTTTTGTCGATGAGGACGTGCTGCCGGGCACGGGTCTGGACCGTGATGCGTTCTGGACCGGCTTCGATGCCCTGGTGCATGAACTCGCACCGCTGAACCGTGCCCTGCTTGCCGAACGCGATCGGTTGCAGACTGAACTGGACACTTGGCACCGCGCTCATCCCGGCCCGGTGAGCGACATGCCGGCTTATCGCGCGTTCCTCCAGTCAATCGGCTACCTGCAACCGCAGCCAGCCACCGTGCAAGCCAGCACCGCCAACGTCGACATCGAGATCAGCAGCCAGGCTGGCCCGCAATTGGTGGTGCCTGCCGTAAATGCCCGCTACGCCCTGAACGCCGCGAACGCCCGCTGGGGCTCGCTGTATGACGCGCTGTATGGCACCGATGCCATCGCTGAAACTGAAGGTGCGGAAAAAGGCAGCGGTTACAACCCTGTGCGCGGCGCAAAAGTCGTGGCCTTCGCCCGCGCCTTTCTTGACGAAGCCGCTCCGCTGGCCAACGGCTCGCATACCGATGCGCAAAGCTACCGCGTAGACGGTGACCAATTGCTGATCACCCTGACCGACGGCAGCCAGACCCGACTCAAGCAGCCGGAAAAATACGTCGGCTACCAGGGCCAGGCACTGCAACCGACCGCCATCCTCCTGAAGAACAATGGCCTGCACGTCGAAATCCAGATCGACGCCAACAGCACCATCGGCCGCACCGACGCTGCGGGGGTGAAAGACCTGCTGATGGAAGCGGCCGTGTCGACCATCATCGACTGCGAGGATTCGGTAGCCGCCGTGGACGCCGATGACAAGGTGTCGGTCTACCGCAACTGGTTGGGCCTGATGAAAGGCGACCTGACCGAGGACCTCGAGAAAGGCGGCAAAACCATCACCCGTCGCCTCAACGCCGACCGTGAATACACCGCTGCCGACGGCAGCACGCTAACGCTGCACGGTCGCTCGTTGTTGTTCATACGCAATGTCGGCCACTTGATGACCAACCCGGCGATTTTCGACGGCGAAGGTCACCAGATACCGGAAGGTATTCTCGATGGCGTGATCACCAGCCTGATCGCCGTGCATGACCTGGCTCGTCGCGGCAACTCGCGCACCGGCAGCGTGTACATCGTCAAACCGAAAATGCACGGTCCGGCCGAGGTCGCGTTTGCCGAGCAATTGTTCAGCCGTATCGAAGACCTGCTCAAGCTGCCGCGCAACACCCTGAAAATGGGGATCATGGATGAAGAGCGGCGTACCAGCGTCAACCTCAAAGCCTGTATTGGTGCGGCGTCGGCGCGGGTTGCCTTCATCAATACGGGCTTCCTCGACCGCACGGGCGACGAGATGCACAGCTCGATGGAAGCTGGCGCAATGCTGCGCAAAGGCGAAATGAAAAACACGCCGTGGATCAAAGCCTACGAACGCAGCAACGTGCTGGTGGGCCTGGCGTGCGGCCTGCGTGGTCGAGCGCAGATCGGCAAGGGCATGTGGGCGATGCCAGACTTGATGGCCGACATGCTCGAGCAGAAAATCGGCCATCCCAAGGCTGGTGCAAACACGGCATGGGTGCCCTCACCGACCGCGGCCACTTTGCACGCACTGCATTATCACAAGGTCGATGTGCGGGCGATTCAGGAGGAACTGGAACAGGTCGATCTGGCCAGTGTCAGCGAGCAAATCCTCAACGACCTGCTGACGATTCCTGTCTCGGCGGACGCCAAGTGGACTGCCGGGCAGATTCGCGAGGAAGTTGAAAACAACGCCCAAGGTCTGCTGGGCTATGTGGTGCGCTGGGTCGAACAAGGCGTGGGCTGCTCCAAGGTGCCGGACATTCATAACGTCGGCCTGATGGAAGATCGGGCAACGCTGCGGATTTCCAGCCAACACATCGCCAACTGGTTACGCCATGGCGTGATCGATAAAGCGCAAACGCTGGAAACCCTGCAGCGTATGGCTGCGGTCGTCGATCAGCAAAATGCCGGGGACCCGCTGTATCGGCCGATGGCCGCCGACTTCGACGCCTCCATCGCCTTCCAGGCGGCTTGCGCACTGGTATTCAAGGGCTGTGCGCAACCGAGCGGCTATACCGAGCCGTTGCTGCATGAATTCCGGTTGGCGTTTAAAAAACAGCAGGGCTAGGGCAAACCCATGGGGGAGCGAATGAGTTCGCTCCCCCATGATTGAAGACAGCCGATATTTTTCAGTGGGGCTTTGGGGTCACGTACTTTCCCGCATCACCAATTCAAACCCCAGGTCCACCTGCGGCACCTGCGCAACCCCTTCCATCAACCCGAGCAACAACTGCGCGGCCCGTTGACCGACGGCTTCGCGTGGCGTGCGGATCGATGTCAGGCGCGGGACCATGTGCGCAGAACCAGGCAGGTCGTTGAAGCCGATCAGCGCCACGCGTTCGGGGATGGCGATACCCCGCCTCAGGGCTTCCAGGGTCGCTCCTTGGGCCAAGTCATCGTTGCAGAAGAAAACCGCATCAACGTCCGGATGGGTCTCCATCAATTGCGCAAACAACTCACCGCCCAGACCAATGGACGAAGGCAGCGGCGACATCACTTCGAGCGCCGGATCATGCAGTCCGGCTTCACGCAGGACACGCCGAAAACCTTCGCCACGCTGCAACACCCGGGGATCAAGTTGCGCCGCAATGTAGGCCAGGCGCCGCCGACCGCGCCCCAGCAAATGCCTGGCCGCTTCGGCACCGGCTTGTTCCTGAGAAAACCCCACGCAATAGGCACCCCGCGCCGGGTCCAGCTCCATCATGTGCACGCAGGGTACGCCGCTGGCGGCGAGTAACTGGCGCACGGCGGGTGTGTGGTCGAAACCGGTCAACAACAACCCCCGTGGCCGATTAGCCAGGTAGGTGCGCAGCAGGTTTTCTTCCTCGACGGGCGAGTAGTGGTAGTTGCCGATTACTACTTCCAGGCCACGCGTGCGCAATACGCCTTGAATTGCTTCCAGGGTTTCAATGAACAACTGGTTGGTCAGCGACGGCACCAGCACCACCACCGTCTGGCTTTGTGATGAGGCCAGTGCGCGAGCGGCCGGGTTAGCGACATACCCCAAGTTCTGCGCGGCAGCCCGGACTTTTTCTACCAACTCCGGCGCGACAGTGGCGATACCGCGTAGCGCCCTTGAGGCGGTAATCGGTGAGACGGCGGCAAGCCGCGCAACTTCATTAAGGGTCGGACGACCCGTGGAGCGGGAACCAATGCGTGTCATGTGCTGCCAATAACTCAGAGGGGTTGCCAAAGATGGCGAATGCGCTCTAAGGTAGCGCTGTCTCACGGAGCCTCGCAACGCTTTATTCGTACTTAACGGTCACGAGTAACGTATGCACGGTCCGATGATTGACCGATTTGCCCATAACAATGACAAGAACTGGAAACAGCCTGGCCGGCCTTTTGTTCAAGCCGTCAAAGACAGCGCTGTCTCCCGCTGAGGTAATTATGAATACTGCTATTTCCGCCCTTGTCGTGATGGGTGTCGCCGGATGCGGCAAAAGCGTCATCGGCGCCGCCATCGCGCTGCGCAGCGACGGCCGCCTCATCGAAGGTGACGCCTTCCACTCTGCCGCCAACATCGAAAAGATGAGCGCTGGCATCCCCCTCAATGATGAAGACCGTGCCGGTTGGCTCGTCCGCCTGGGCGAAGAAATGGCCACCGCGTTGCGCAACGGTGAGCGTCCGATTGTCACCTGTTCTGCGCTCAAACTCAGCTATCGCGAAAAGCTTCGCGAGGCGGTGCCGGGGCTGGGTTTTATATTTCTCGAGCTGAGCAAGGAACTGGCAATCCAGCGCTGTGAGCACCGCCCAGGGCATTTCATGCCCGCGAGCCTGGTGGACAGCCAGTTCGCGACGCTCGAACCCCCTTATGGCGAACCCTTGACGCTGGTGGTCGATGCGACCCTCCACGTCGATACGCTGGGAGAACAAGCCGCCGCCTGGTGGAAAGCTTCGTGGCCACAAAAATAAAGCTGTGAACGCAAAAGATAGCGCTGTCTTGCACCCTGCAAACGGAATTGAACGCCACACTCATCAGTAGCTCCAAAAAACAAAGACAACTGGAGACGCACCTATGTTCGGCATGACCCAAGAGACGTACCTGCTCGTCGATGCACTGGTGACCATCATCGGCCTTGTGCTGCTGATCACCCGCTTTAAAGTTCACCCTTTCGTCGCGCTGACCATCGCCTCCGGCTTTTTGGGCCTGACCTCCGGCATGCCTGTGGACAAGGTCATGAAGTCATTCCAGGACGGCTTCGGCGGCGTTCTCGGCTTCGTCGGCATCCTCTTGGCGCTGGGCACCATGCTCGGCAAATTGATGGCTGACTCAGGCGGCGCCGACCAGATCGCCCGCACCCTGGTCCGACTGTTCGGCAAGGATCGTGTGCACTGGGCGATGATGTTCTCAGCATTCCTAGTGGGCATCCCGCTGTTCTTCGAGATCGGCTTCGTCCTGTTGATCCCGCTGGTGTTCATCGTGGCTCGACGCACAGGCTTATCGATTGTCAAAATCGGCATCCCCCTGCTGGCCGGGCTGTCAGCGGTGCACGGGCTGGTCCCGCCGCATCCGGGTCCGCTGCTGGCAATTGGCGTATTTAATGCCGACATCGGTAAAACCATTTTCTACGGTCTGATCGTCGCGCTGCCCACAGCGATGATCGCCGGACCGATCTACGGCAAGTGGATTTCACGCTACATTCCTGGCACACCGTCAAAAGAGTTGATGGACCAGATCGCCCAGGAGTCGACAACCGAAAACCTGCCGGGCTTCGGCATCACGCTGGTCACGATCCTGCTGCCAGTGTTTCTGATGCTGCTCAAAACCCTGGCCGACATCGTACTGCCGGACACCAGCATTATTCGGGTCTGGATGGACCTGATCGGTCACCCGATCACCGCCCTCCTCGCCGCCTTGTTGCTGGCGTTCTACACGTTTGGTGCCGCTCGCGGTTTCTCCCGGCAGCAGATTATGAAGCTGCTTGATCAGAGCCTGGCGCCTGTCGCGGCCATCGTCATGATCGTCGGCGCGGGCGGTGGTTTTAAACAAATGCTAGTCGCCAGCGGCGTGGGTGATGTGATTGGCCACATGGCGGTCCGTGCGGAAATTTCGCCGATTCTGCTGGCCTGGCTGGTTGCTGCGGTAATCCGCATTGCGACGGGCTCCGCAACAGTCGCAACCATCACCGGCGCGGGTATCGTCGCGCCAGTAGTGGCCATGATCCCAGGGGTAAACCGCGAACTGCTGGTGCTCGCAACGGGTGCGGGCTCGCTGATCCTGTCGCACGTCAACGATGCGGGCTTCTGGCTGGTGAAGCAGTACTTCAACATGACCGTCGCCGAAACCTTCAAAACCTGGACCGCGATGGAAACCATTCTGTCGGTGGTCGGGCTGATCTTCATTCTATTGTTGTCACTGTTGGTTTGACGGCCCCTCTGTCGCGAACGGATTCGCGATAGATCCGCGCTGAAACGGGCACCCCCTCTCAGCTGCGGGCTGAATGAGCCACGTGATTGACAATGGCCTGGCTTGAATTCTTGACCGCCTCTAAAACGGCCTTGGGCAACAATAGCGCCGCTCTATAAAGACCTTTAAACACCTCTGGCTTTTTTGCGCTCTTTGCTACTCTTTTCACCACAATAGTCAGCAAACGTTGGCGTTTGAGGGATAATGCTTAGACGCGCAAGCACCAAGCAGGTGCACTATTCGTCCACTTGCGGGGTGACTCGATGACAGATGTGCGTTTCAAGGGAATTAAATTTGCACTTATGACGTCTTAGGGATGGACGCATTCGGATGTACTCGGCAACAATCACACCCAAGGCACACGCCAGCCTCTTGGCAGAGGCGCTTCAAGAGGCCATCAAGGAAAAGATCATGTTGATACTCACCCGAAAAGTAGGCGAAAGCATAAACATTGGTGACGACATCACCGTTACGATTCTTGGCGTTCAGGGCCTTCAGGTCCGGCTAGGTATCAATGCTCCAAAAAATGTTTCTGTGCATCGTGAAGAAATTTACAAACGTATCCAAGCCGAGATCGCACCCCACCAAGACCCCCAATGAATTCGAAATTGCATCCCCACTACTGAGCACTCTGCCCTCTTTGGGCAGAACAGCTACCCGGCGTCTAGATGACGCCGTTTTTTTTGTCTTCCCCGCGCTGCTAGCGATCAGCTGTCAAGATGAGCGTTCCGGGGTTGCAAAACGAATCAGCCGCTCACCGAGCTTCACCTTCGCCCAGGCGATGAACGTTCGCGAACGAATCGACACCCGCCGCGATGGCAGGTAAACAAGCGAAACCGGCAATGGTTCGGGCTGGTAATCAATCAGCACTCTTTCAAGTTGCCCGGCATCTATCAGGTCCTGGACCTGATAGGACAGAAAAAACCCGATTCCCAACCCACTGAGGCAGGCAGAAATAGCCGTGTCACCGTTATTCGTGGTCATGCGGATATTGGTTATTTTCACCGGCAGCGGCTTGCCGTTCTCTTGCAGCATCAACTGGGTCCCCCCGAGCACTCCAGCAAGGCAAATGAAGGGCGCGCCGTTGAGGTCATCCGGTGTCTTGAGAGTCCTAAGCTCAGCCAGTAATGCAGGGCTGGCACACAGATAACGGCGCACCTGCCCCACGCGAGACACCACCAGATCCGGGGCGGTGACGTGGCCGATTCGCACCGCGACGTCGATCCCTTCTTCCAGCAAGTCAGTCACCCGGTCGATCAGGCTCAAGTTCACTGTCACCTTGGGATAGCGAGCCATGAACCCGTTGAGCACCGGGGCTACGTGATGACGACCGAACAGCACCGGGGCCGTGATCGACAAAGGACCGCTGGGCTCACTCTCCTTGTCGCGGAACACATCCTCAATGTCGCCGATTTCACGAATCACCGTACGACAGACATCGGCGTACAGTTTGCCCTCCTCCGTGATCCGCACATGTCGGGTGGTGCGTTCGAACAAGCGCACACCCAAGTGCTGCTCCGTAGAGGCCAATACCCGGACCACGGTCGGCAGTGAGACATCGAGCTTTTCCGATGCGGCCGTAAGGCTGCCATGCTCGATTATCGCCAATACCACCCGCATCGCTTGAACCGTGTCCATCACTTGCCTCGCTAATTACTCCAAATTACGGAGTAAAGATCTTCTCTTTACAGCATTTATTCAAGCGCCTGCGAGCACTAGCATCATCACCTGCACCACAACGGCCCCATTCCATGCAGCCCTTTAAAGGTGATTGCCATGAAGCTCTATTCCCGCCCCCTCTCCGGTCATGCCCATCGTGTTCGTCTGTTTCTGTCGTTGCTGGGTATTGAGCATTCTCTGATCGAAGTCGACCTTGCCGACCATGACTAGATCGTCGCAGGCCCCCCACCCAACGCTGGCTGATGTCGCGCTGTACAGCTCTACTTCGCTCAAGCCCCTGAAGGCAATGTCGACCTCGCAGGCTATCCTCGGATAAACCGTTGGCTGGTTCGGATCGAAGCATTACCAGGCTTTGTTCCCTTTCAGAAAACACCCGCAGGCCTGGCCGCAATTGCCTAATCCCAGGTCCTAAAGGATTGGCTAAAGGACCGGTGCATGGGCACTTTCAGCAGGGTCCATGCGCGATGAGGGAGGTGATCTGTCATGAGTAACGAACAACCTCAACGACCTCACTCACCCTGGCACGCAGGTGAACGCGCCTTGCAGCACAGCGTCGGGGTAGCCGAGAAAATGGGTGAACTAGGCAGCAGGATCATCCGTGATCAGATCATCGAGCAGCACCGTGCGTTCTACCCGCAGTTACCTTTCGTCGTGCTCGGTACGGTCGATCCCGAAGGGGATGTGTGGGCAACCCTTCGCGACGATGAGCCAGGCTTTATGCATGCGGTCGATCCATACCGTCTGCACCTGCAATTACCACGCAATACCAGTGACCCGGCGGACAGAGGCATGGATGACGGCCTGGCCATCGGTTTGTTGGGGATTGATTTACTGACCCGTCGACGCAACCGGCTTAATGGCACCCTCAAACGCAGCGACGATCACAGCTTCGACATTTCCGTCGAGCAGAGTTACGGGAATTGCCCGCGCTATATTCAACAGCGGCAACTCAGCGTCCGAAGTGACTCACGTCCGGCAACGGTTCAATGGATGGAGCAGCTGGATACCGACGCGCGCGATCTGATCAACAGCGCATATTCTTTTTTTGTCGCGTCTTACGTCGACGATACCCCGAGCGGGCGACAGGTCGATGTGTCCCACCGCGGAGGGACATCAGGTTTCGTGCGACTGGATGAGGACGGCACGCTGACGATTCCGGACTTCGCCGGCAATCTATTCTTCAATACCTTAGGTAACTTTGTCCTCAATCCGAAAGCAGGTCTGGTGTTTGTCGATTTCCCCACAGGCGACCTGCTGCAAATGACAGGCGATGTGGAGCTTATTCTTCACTCAGGCACCCTCAGCACCTTGGAAGGTGCCGAGCGGTTATGGCGTTTCAGCCCGCAACGTATCGTCAGGCGCTCGAATGCACTGGCATTACGTTGTTGATCAACCAAGCCTGACGGCAGCTCCCCTACTCACTGACGGCCGGGAGCTGGGGTACCCGTGCCGCCGTGCCCGGAACGACGCGCCCACAGTCTTAGTCCGAAGACGTCAGACGCTTGACTATCTTGTCCTTCACATGCAGGCGTTTTTCCTTGAGCTTCCTGAGCTGTTCATCGGTAACGTTTCCGGCTGACCCGGATTCAGCGTCAACCACTTCAGCGTCTATCGAGTTGTAGGATTCGAGCAGTTGGCTGAGCCTGTCGTCGGCGTCTCTGCGCCTGGTGATCTCTTCCTTGGTGATATTCAAATCCTTGAGCAAATTATGTTTGACCGGCATGTTGTCACCTCTGTTAAACCTGCAGTGATCGTAAGGTTATGAGGCTGGCTCCTGGAAAAGGTTCGTTATTTCTGCCGGTCCAACCCGCACAGTGGGTGAATCGGGTAACCCGATCACCCCGCATGGACGCCAGCAGATCGGTTCGTGATGGAAGCCTGGGCATGCCGGGGCTCGATATTGTCTGGGGGACATGGACTGGAGATCAATGTTCGCGCAAACGCCGTGCTTCATAGGCTTTAAGGTGAGTGTAGGCGAATTCAAGAACCGACAAATCTGCTGTCGACAGCCCTGCCGCGTCACGGCGTGCGACCAGATCACCGAACATATGCTCGACTTCGATGGCGGCACCACGTTCGATGTCTCGCAGCATGGAAGAGGTCATCTTCGACCCGGGAGTCGTCAACATATTCACAAAGCGCTCATGCGCCTGCGGGCGCAGCGGGTAACCGGCCTTGGCGGCGATCTCGGCGCACTCATCCAGCAATCTCAATACCAGTGACTCACCACCTGCGGCGAGCACATCACCGACCGTAGAGCGCATGGAGCAGGTAACGCCAGCACCGGTGGCGATAAAACACCATTTTTCCCACATCTCCTGAAGGATGCTTGAGCTGAGGTTAGCCTCAAAACCCGCGCCGACCAACTCATCCGTCACGCGCTGAATACGTGCGCTCACTTGCCCATCCAGTTCGCCAAATGTTAATTGGTTGGTGTCATTCAGATGCACGATGGTGCCCGACGCATCGCGGTCCACAGAGATCAGGCACTGCCCGCCCAATATATTCGTATGACTGAAACGTGCGGCCAGGCGATCTAGATGCGCCATGCCATTGAGCAGCGGCAGAATCATCGTTTCAGCCCCCACCGCTGCTGCAAAAGACTCCATCGCCGCGTCGAGATCGTAGGCCTTGCAACTAAGGAGAATCAGGTCATAGGGAGTATCCAGTGCCTGGCTCAGCACATAGGGCGGATCAGGATAATCGACGTTGCCCAACGGGCTTCGCACGATCAGCCCGTCACGTTCAAGCTCTTCGGCGCGACGAGGCCTGACCAGAAACGTCACGTCCCGCGTCGCCTCCAGCAGTCGTCCACCAAAATAACCGCCGATCGCACCGGCTCCAACGATCAAAATGCGCATGGCTGTCCAACCTCTGCCGAGCCGTTGAGAGGGTCTGCATGAAAGATAAGAATAGATGATAAAAAGCGCTCTTCAACAACAGATATCCCCCTCATCAGTTGTCCCCAGGCACTAAATCGCAGGCAAAAAAAACCCGAGTAGCCAAAGACCACTCGGGACGAGAGAGTTAGCTCAACGCTGAATACATCTTATATTTTGAAGGGTGTGAGGTCTGGCCAGAAAAGTGGCAAGCCACTGTCTAAACGCTCGCTCAAGCTACGGCTGGGGACTCCCCGTTCAGCCAATGCTGCGGCTCCCAATCGTGCTGATATAGCGTCGATGACAGCGCGGCTGGCGTCGTTATGAAACTGCCAGACGCCGTAGATTCTCCCATCGAAGGACGGCTCGCTGCCCAGGCGCGGGTCAATCCCAAGCCCCGAGCCCAGACCGAACAGATACAAACCGTGTAAGCGCCGCCCCGCCAGATCCAAAGGACAGCCTGAAGGGTCGGAATCAAGACCGCCCTTCACCTCGCGCAGGGTGATCGGCGTGCCATCGGCGTATTTGAGTTCAGGTATCCGAGGTTGATAACCCGTGCATTGCACCACCACATTCGATTCAGCCAACGCTTGGCTCGCACGTTCATACTGCCGGGCGGGGCCATTTCGAGTTTGCAGGAGATGGACCCGGACCCCGTCCGCACCTATTCGGCCGCGCTCAAGAATGTCCCGGCCCACGTCTAAAGCGCGATAACGCAAGCCGCCTGACCGGTTGACCCGGCCTGATACCGGGCAAATATCATTGACCGGATCAAACTCGTAGCCGTTCGCCAATGCCTGATCGGCACTTTCATAGAACAAACGGATTTGCGAGCGATGCACCAAAGTCAGCTCTTCCAGACCAACGCTTTGCAGTGCGCTGGCGAGGTTTTCCAGCACGGAAAAAGCACTATGAGAACCACCGACCACTGTGAATCGCCCCCCTGCGGCGAGGGTCGGCGCAAAATGTTCGCGCAACTCTGAGGCACTCATACGCAGCACTGTATCGGCACTTTGAATACTGGTCGACGGAGGCAGCGATAACCCCTGATCTGCCAGTGCGTTTAGCAGATGCTGCGGATCTTGACGGCCACCAAGGTTGAGTACCAGCGTACGGCACAGAATCGCCTGAGCACGCCCCTCGTGTTCGACCCAGACCTGAAACGCATCATCGTCGCTAACCACTTCCGTGATCGTGGTGCTGCTCCACACCTGAACGTCATAACGTTGAACGATAAAATCCAGCACCAGTTTCGACGCTTCTGCCAGCAGTTCCCCTACGTCTGATAGCCGTGGTGCGACAAAAGCCTGATCGCGGATGCGCCAATACGCCGCGCTGTGCTCCAACGGTTCAAACACTTCGCGCAATGCCGGATCACGCAGGCAATCGAGAAATACATCGCCCACAGAGTTGGCCGTAATCTGGTATTCACCCAATCTACCAGTCCCCGGATGAGGACTGGCGTCGACGATAATCAATCCGTCGCGCGTTAAATCAGGCAAGGCTCCGCTTTTCAAGGCATTGAATATCAGCCCCATGCCAGCAGGGCCAGCCCCTCCTACCAAACAACCGCAGACTACTTCCAGTTGATCTCCATACATGATAATTGACTCCGTGTTTAAATTCAGGTCGTCTTTCTGTGGTCAGAGTGACGTGTCAAGTCCGTCCTAAAAAAGCAGGGATAACCGTTAGCGTCGTGTTTGAATAGAAGAGGATGAAAAGTGGGGAATAACTAACGAGGGGAAAACAAGAAGGCGTTAGCGCAAGCCTCATTGGTGGGCTTGGTACGATGCTTCTTCCTCTGCGTTGCGCGGGAACATGCAACGTCATTCGGTAACTGCTCCTCGATAACTTATTTATCTTTATCGCAGGCAACGCTACCGCTGGGGCCAAATCTGGATGCCCTATTAATAGGCATTGTGTGGAGCGTTCCAAAAAAACATCCACACAGCGGTTCAACGATTCGCCCTGGAACAGCCTTGGCTTAAGTACTTAACTTAGGCGCCAAAACCTCGACCAATAATTTCAAAATTTCAGGAAAGTGTCAAATTACAGACTCATTACAAAAAACGTTACACTTACTCATTAACTGCATGATAGATATGGTTATTTTTTTTTGACGTTAAAAAGCCATCATTCACATGCAAAAAGTTTATTTTAAATAATCGATTTGGCGCGAGGATTTCTGGGCATGAGTGGCAGCCAGACAAGGAGCGGGCATAAAAATGGAGGAGGGAGAAAACCCAAAAAAGGTCTAACGAAAGGCGATTGACAACAACGTGGATTGACCGCCTGCAAGGCCCAGTCTAGACGGCAAGTTGACATAAATAGCCGGATGAAAATGACTGAGCCCCTGTAGCCGGGGAGTGCCACCCGCACGTTTAGCGAGCGTGACACATCACTAGAACCCGTAGTCCCCTGGGCCCAAGGGCGAGCCTCACCCGGCGTAGCGGGCCTGTGTATGCAGCTGACCATGGTTAGCCAGGTCATAACGCAGCTCAGCCACCAATTCGCATATATCCCGACTGTTATTAAGCCGGTCCAAAGAAATGCCCGTGACGATCAAATCGACCCGGTCGGATTGAGGGTCGGAAATTTGAACGGTCAATGAGAAATCAGGCGCCACCGTGCACTTGCAGCGCAACGGCAAAAAGGCACGTTCGATAATACCTCGTAGTTCCAACGTGGAAAGCCTGTACGCAATCATGTGCAGTCTCCTCGCAGCAGGCCGGGTCAAGATCCAGACACTGGCTACATCTATTTATTAGGGTACAAGGATTTCGTCCATGGTCGTCAAATAAACGGCGTCTATTACTTGAACGTCCTTAACTCTATACCCGCCCCCTGTGCGGGGCAATGCCATGTTAACGAGGGTGTACACAATCAATTGGAACGGCCTGATTTATAAAATGCATAGAAGAAACGTTTCATCTTTTACGGATGATAACAATACCGGCGGAACACACCCGTTTGACCACATTTACCTCATAAAAAATAAAAAAAACCGTTACGTCTCAGACCACCTTCCGTCGGCTGACTTCACGCAAGCGTCATGACTCGCTTCTTGCGAGTCGCAGATGAATCAGCGCAACCCTGGCGCCGTGTTTGTCTTGACGCTCGTCCACGGCATACGGCTGAAAGCCGAGCTTGGGGTAGAACAACAGACCCGGGACGTTGCGGTTGAAACACGATGCAGTCACCTCCCGGGCCTCGTGCTTATCGAAAGCGATATCAATCATGTAGCTGATCAGATAACGCCCCACACCTCGCGAGCGAGCATGGGGGGAAATGATGACATTACCCAGCGAACAACGGCCCCGAAACTCCCAACGAGAGAAGTTTGCGAAACCGACTACTGTGCCATCCATTTCAATCACGGTGGAGTCGGAGCAGTGGGTGATAGCCTCTTTTAGCTGATGCGGAGTCAGCGGATAAGTGGCCTTGGGAAACATATAAAACAGCTCGTCGGCGCTCTGTGGAAATTCACAGATAACCGGGATGTCTTTTTCTTCCAGGGGGCGATGAAGAAACATAGCTGGATAACCTCTCGAAGCATCAGGAGCACACGCATAGTAAGGACACTATATGCGAAGGATAGAGCAACTACATCCTTGCTAAAAAAACCCCTGAGAACCTAAGTTCACAGGGGTCAAGGCACTGCGCTCTCAGTAACGGGTCAAGGCATCCCCAGCCAATTGGGCAGGGCCATCGAGATGAAGGGGACGTAGGTCACCAAGATCAGGAACGCCAGAAGGATCATCAGCCACGGCATGGCGGCCCGGATTGTCTGGCCGAGGGTCAGCCCGGTTACCGCCGAGGTGACGAACAGGTTCAGTCCCACCGGTGGGTGCACCAGACCGATCTCCATGTTCACCACCATGACGATGCCCAGATGGATCGGGTCGATGCCCAGCTTCATGGCAATCGGGAAGAAAATCGGTGCCAGGATCAACACGATGGCCGACGGCTCCATGAAGCTGCCGGCCACCAGCAATACGATATTGACCATGATCAGAAAACCAATGGGCGTCAGGCCTTCGGAAATCACCCATGTCGTGATTTGCTGCGGAATCTGTTCGGTGGTCAGGACGTGGGCGAAGAGCATGGCGTTAGCGATGATGAACATCAGCATGATCGACAGCCGTCCGGACTCCATCAACACTTTCGGGCAGTCACGGAACCGCATGTCCTTGTAGACGAACAACGCAACGAAGGCCGAATAGACTGCTGCCACCGCCGCTGCTTCCGTCGGGGTGAACATGCCGCTATAGATACCGCCGAGGATGATCACAAGCAGCAGCAAGCCCCAGAATGCACGCCGTGCGGTGTGCAACCACTGACGAAAGCTGACCCGTGGCTGTGCCGGTAACTTCTTGACCCTGGCGACGATGTAGATCACCACCATCAAGATCACACCGAGCAAAATCCCGGGGACAATGCCGGCGATGAACAACTTGCCCACCGAGGTTTCAGTCGCGGCGGCGTACACCACCATGACGATGGACGGCGGGATCAGGATGCCTAGCGTCCCCGCGTTACAGATGATGCCTGCGCCGAACTCTTTTGGATAACCGGAGCGCACCATGCCTGCCACCGCGATGGAGCCAACGGCAGCCACCGTCGCCGGAGAGGAGCCAGACAATGCCGCGAACAACATGCAGGCCAGCACAGCGGCAATCGCCAATCCTCCACGAATGTGCCCGACGCAAGCGTTGGCAAAGTCGATCAGGCGTTGCGCAACGCCGCCGGTGGTCATGAACGCGCCCGATAACAGGAAGAATGGGATCGCCAGAAAGGTGTAGCTGTCAGACGTTTCAAACAGCTTGATCGCCAGCGAACTCAACGAGTCCTGACTGAACAAGAGGATGGAAACCGCCCCGGACAGACCCAGCGAAATCGCGATCGGCACGCCCAGGAACATAAAAACGAACAGCAGCAGGAACAGACAAAGAACCGTCATCAGTGGTGCTCCTCGCTCGAACTGGCGAGTTTGCTCGCTTCGGCCGCCTCATCTGCCAGCCCGAGACCGAGTTGACGATGGGTGAAGATGCGCCAGAAAATTTCCACGTACCGGATGAATACCAGGCCGAAACCAAGGGGCACGATCGCGGCGATGTACGAGACCTTAATGCCGAACTGATCGAGGTCCTCAGCACCGATATTGGCGATGAACACGGCCGACACCCATTTGTAGCTGGCCACCACGAACAATCCGGCGTAAGCCAGGCAACACACGCACGCGAGCATTCCCAGCAGGCGTTGCATGCGCCGTGGCGTCAGCCTGACCAATGCGTCCACACCCAGGTGCCCGGCGGTACGCACTCCGTAGGACATGCCAAAGAAAATCAACCAGCCGAACAGCGCCTTGGTCAGCGCCACACTCCAAGTCATTTCCTGGGCAATCCCCATTAAGTGGTCACCGATACTCGAGAAAAAAGCGCTGCTCACCACCCACTTGTCGCTCAGGGTGTAAAAGAACGTATAGATGTTGTTGAACATCACGTAGACGAATGTAACCAGGGTCATGGCGGCCAGCAGGAAGGCAA
>ERZ1463034.106-NODE-106-length-26289-cov-14.964626_pt1 | contig 26289 bp, 25 predicted proteins | sample MGYA00564480_ERZ1463034 | MGnify/ENA primary metagenome ERZ1463034 (study PRJEB39244, sample SAMEA3635122) | Helicobacter pylori | study: EMG produced TPA metagenomics assembly of PRJEB11511 data set (Assembly of a 5300-year-old Helicobacter pylori...
CCGCCGATCACAAACAAATGCCAGATCCCATGGGAATGCCGCAGGCGATCCTCCAAGGCAAAAAAGATGATGCCGACGGTGTACAACACGCCGCCCGCCGCCAGCCAGATAAACCCCGCCGTACCCAGTACCGCAATCAGCGGCTTGACGGCCACCAGCACGATCCAACCCATCACCGCGTAGATCACGATCGACAGAACCCGCGCCTCGGAACGCGGCTTGATCTCCTGCAGAATGCCGACCACCGCCAGCCCCCACACGATCCCGAACAGCGTCCAGCCCCACGGGCCTCTTAAACTGACCAGGCAAAACGGCGTGTAACTGCCGGCGATCAACAGGTAGATCGAAAAGTGATCGACCTTCTGCATGATCGCTTTTCGCCGCCCCTGCACGCTGTGATACACCGTCGACGCGCTGTACAGCACCATCAGCGTAAAGCCATAAATCGCCACGCTGACAATCTTCCAGGGGCTGCCATCCAGGCTCGCCACCACCAACATCCACACGGCGCCCACACACGCCGCGATTGCACCGAGCAAATGGCTCCAGGCGTTGAATCGTTCCCCGTGGTACATCTGTCACTGCCCCCCTTGTAACCGTTAACCGCTGCCTGACAAGCGTCCCGCCTTGCGCATAAGAGTGCAAGGGCCTTATGACGTTCCGGCGACGCCGCGCGGTTTTGCGGGCACAATCGGCCGTATTCGAACAAGAGCCACGGCCATGCTGATCGACGAAGAGTTCACCCTCAAAAAGCTGGAAATCTTCCTGGCGTTCATGCGCACCGGCAACCTGGCCCGCGCCGCCGCCGAGCTGCAAACCAGCAACGTCAGCGTACACCGCGCCATCCACTCCCTGGAAAACGCCCTGCGCTGCCCGCTGTTCAAGCATGAAGGCCGCAACCTCACCCCGCTGGAAAGCGCCTACGTGCTCGAAGAACGTGCGCAAAAGCTGATAGCCGAGGTGATCGACAGCGTGCGTCTGACCCGCGAAGCCGCCGGGTTCTCCGCCGAACGCTTCAAGCTCGGCTCGCTGTATTCGCTGACGGTGAAAACCGTGCCGCAACTGATCATGGGCCTGAAAATCCGCCGCAGCGAACTCAACATCGACCTGATCCTCGGCTCCAACTTCGACCTGCTGTACAAGCTCAAGAACATGGAAGTCGACGCGATCCTCATCTCCCTCGACGAACACGCCAACGATCCCGACTGTGCGCAGATTGCGCTGTTCTCCGACGACATCTTCCTCGCCACGCCCGCCGATTCGCCCTTCGACCGCGAGCAGCAAATCGACCTGGCCGACGTGCGTGACGCCACGTTCATCACCCTCACCCAGGGCTTCGCCACCCACCAGGACGGCAACCGGGTGTTCAAGCAAGCGGGGTTCGAGCCGAAGGTGGCGATGCAGGTCAATGACATCTTCACGCTGCTGAGCATGGTCAGTTCGGGGGTGGGTTATGCGCTGCTGCCGGGAAGGATTGCGGCGGTGTATGAGAACCGCGTGAAGCTGATACCGCTGCAACCCAGGTATCGGTTGCAGCAGCATATCGGGGTGGTGTTCTTGAAGGCCAAGGAGCGCGACCCGAATTTACTGGCGTTGTTGGCGGAGTGTCGGATGTATGCCAATCGCCAGGTGACAGCCTGACAGACCGCTATCGGGGGCAAGCCCGGCGCCTGCCGTTGACCGAGCCGCCTGAGCATACTCGGTCAATAGGTGGGAGCAGGCTTGCCTGCGGCCCCGTCAACCCACCAAGCCACGCATGATCAGAAACAGCAACGACGGCCCCAGCAAGCATCCCAGCGCCGTATAGAACGCCGCTGTCAGGCAGCCGTAAGGCACCAGCTTCGGATCGGTTGCCGCCAGGCCTCCCGCCACACCGCTGGATGTGCCCATCAGGCCGCCGAAGATAACGGCGCTGCGAGGGTTGTTCAGGCCAATCAATGGCGCTACAAACGGGGTCATCACCATCACCAGGATGGCCTTGATCAGCCCCGCGGCAATGGACAGCGCCATAACCTCGGAGCTGGCGCCAATCGCGGCACCGGTCACCGGGCCGACGATATAGGTCACCGCCCCGGCGCCTATGGTGGTGAGGCTTACGGCATCGGTATAACCAAATGCCATGGCCACCGACACACCGGCGATAAACGACGACCCCACGCCGATAAACAACGCCAGTACGCCAACGTACCCGGCTCGCTTGAGCTCATCCACACTCACGCCAAATGCCGTGGCCACGATGGCGAAGTCCCGCAGCATCGCCCCACCGAGCAGGCCAATGCCTGACAGCAACGGGATATCCACCACACCCTTGGCGCCGCCGGTGAAGGCGCCGCCGACGTATGACAGCAGCAACCCCAACAAAATGGCGATGGCCGAGCCGTGCAGACGGCCTTTGGTGAACGTGTTGGAAATCCAGTAGGACACCCACATGGTCAAGCCGATTACCGCGAAACCACTGATCAGGCCGTAGCCGGTGATCACTTTCATCATCGATTCGTACATAGCGATCACCCGGCATCTTTAGTGGGAACAACAGCGCTTGGCTCCTGGTTGCCGATGCGCATCAGCACCGGCACCAAGGCAAACCCGAGCACCACCGCAAACGTCCCGGCCAAGATCGCCATGGGCCCGCCACTGATGGCGCCATAGACGTTTTGCTGGGCAGCCATGGCCACCACAATCGGGATATAGATAGCCGCCCAAAAGCTCACGCCTTGTTCCGACTTAACGGTAAACAAGCCACGCTTGCTGAGGTAACTGCCCAGGCCGATCAACAGCAACATGGCGATGCCAACCCCGCCGACGTTGGCCGGGATACCCATCCATTTACCCAGCAGTTCGCCCACAAACAGCCCGACCAACGTGCAAAGCGCCAGAAACGCCACACCATAGATAATCATTGTTGTTGTCCTCAAAGTGCTCGATCGATTTTTTGTTTTTGTGCTTCGAAAGCCTTGGGTAGTGCTTTATCGGTGGCGGTGTTCCTCCTCTTCCAGCAGGGCCTGCACGGTGTCCAGGCGCGCACCTTCGCAGGCGATCACCGTGCCTTGTTCGAACACGCGGCGTGACAAACCGGTGAGTACGGCGCCGGGGGGCAGTTCGATTTGCAGGCGCACGCCGCGCTCATAGGCGCTTTGCACCGTGCCGCGCCAGTCGACCACGCGGCACATGTTGAAGGCCAGGTCGTCGCGCAACTGCGCAGGGTCGTGGATCGGCCGCGCCCGTGTGCTGCTCAGGTAGGTGATACGCGCAGCCTTGAGCGTGACGAACGCTTCAGCCAGCGCCTGGGCCGGCCGCTGCAGCAGCGCGCAATGGGACGGCACGCTGACGGCCAGACGCTTGGCGATGCCGTTGCCTTTGACGCGCTGGGCCACGCGCTGCATCGCTTCATCGCTGCCGGCGATCACCGTCTGGTTATCGGCGTTGATATTGGCCAGGTACACCGGGGTTTCGGGGCTATGGATTTCGGCCAGCAGGGTTTCGACAGTGGATAAGTCCGGGCCGATCAAGGCGGTCATGCCGTAGCCCTGTGGATAAGCCTGCTGCATCAGTTCGCCACGCAGGCTGACCAGCCTGACCGCGTCGGCAAAGTCCAGGGCCCCGGCAATCACCGCCGCCGGGTAAGCGCCGATGGACAAGCCCGCCACATAATCCGGCGTGCGCGCCAGCAGACGCGCATGGGCCACGCCCGCAATCAACAGACACAACTGCACGGCGCGGGTACTGGCCAAGGCCCGCGCAGAATCGAGCTGGCGCACGTCTTCACCCAAGGCCGCGCTGGCTTCGTCCAGCACCGGCGCGGGCAGATGCCCGAGCATGCCGGGCCGTTGCGCGCCCTGCCCCGGAAACACCAGCAGGCTGCTCATATCAGCGCCTGCCAGGGATCAATCACCAGATGCGCACCGCTGGCGGCTTTGAGCAGCACGCGGCGTGACGAGCCCGCCCATTCGCGCAAGGCGACGGCGCCAAACGGGGTTTGCAGTTGCAGGTCCACAACGCAGGCTGCCGTGTCCAGGATCGCCAGCAAGTCCCCGGCGTCGCGTCGTTCAAGCGGCTCTGGGGTACGCAGGATCAAATCCAGATCGCTGCTGTCATGCAGCGCTTCAATGCCCGTGGCCAATTCAAAACCCGCACTGCCGCTGACGCCCCAGTCCTTCTGCGCCAGCACCGGCCGCAATTGAGCGAGCGCGCGCAATGCCGGTACATCGCGGGGCGAGATCACCTCGCGCAGCGCTTCCGGCACCACCCGCCGTTGCACCAGCGCCAGCGGCATTTCGGCGGCGAAACGCTGCTCGCGCAAACGCCCGCGCACGCCGACCGCCACATGGCCCGGTTGCGCAATGGCGCGACGGACCACCACCGGCTGCCCGGCACCGAGCGCCGCCAGCACCCAGGCCGGCGCATCGGCAGGGACATGCGCCGGGGTCATGCCCCAGAGCAAGTCGTGAGCGTTCACCATTGCGCACGCAGCAGTTGGCGGACATGGCTGGAGGCAGAACGATTGGTGGCGCCGAGGCGACCGCTCAAATCACGGCCATCGACATCCCTGATCGCATTGACCAGGCAATCGCTGACCCGCGCCACATCGTCCTTCGTCGGCTGTTCAATCTGGCTGACCGATAGGGTCTCCCAGAGCAAACCGAGGCTGGCATAACTGTCGATGTCATAGGCCATCGGCGGCACGCTGGCGGCCAGGGCTTCGAGTTCTTCGACGCTGCGCAGGGTTACCCGCGCCGCCGAGGCCTTGCCCATGGCGTGTACCATCACGCCGGGGTCGCGCAGGGCGATCAAGCGGTTGGCCTGGTAACCGTGGGCGAGGAACGCACCGGACATGGCCTTGCCCACCAACAACCCGATCACCGGGTGCCCGGCCAGACGGGCGCGGGCGTAGCTGTCGACGGCGCCAGCCAGGGCTTGATGGATGCCGAGGGCTTCTTCGCGACGGCCGTAGGCTTGGCTCGGCACATCGACGATGGCGATCAATGGGCGTTTGTCGCCCGTCGCGATGGCTTCATCCACGGCTTTGGCCAAACCCCACCCTTCGAGCAAGCCGACTTCGCCGTTGCGTGCGCGGGGGAAGCGGTTTTGCGCGTCGGGGACCACGGCGATAAAGCGCACCTGGTGTTCACCCAATACGCCATCGGCGACTTTCAGCGAGTTCGGCAATCCTTCCACAGGTTGGGCGCCGGCACTCAATGCGTTGAACCACTGCAAACCTCTCATGAGCGTTCTCCCTGATAAAGATCGCGAACCGTCGCCGGGTCGATTTGCGGTTCGGCGTCCAGCTCAGCCAGGCGCGCCAGATAGAAGTCGGCCCGGCGGCTGCGTTGTTGGGCCGGCAAACCGAGCTGCAACAACGCGCTGACGGTCTGCTGAATCTGCGCGACATCGTCTGCCACGTAACGGTCGGCCAAGCCGCTGTTGAAGCGTTGCTCGCCGCCGGTCAGGCTCCAGATAAAGGGCCGATCGCGGGAATCGTATTCGTCCAGGCCGGCTTCCTGCTCGATCACCTGCGGACCGTTCAGGCCCAGCCGCGCTTCGCGGGTCACCACCAGGTAGCTGCACAGCCCGGCGGCGATGGACATGCCGCCAAAGCAACCGACGCTGCCCGCCACCACAGCGATCACCGGCTGATACTGGCGCAGATCGACAATCGCGGCGTGAATATCGGCAATCGCCGCCAGGCCCAGGTTGGCTTCCTGCAGGCGCACGCCACCGGTTTCCAGCAGCAGCACGGCGCAGGTCGGGATGCCGTTGCGGTTGTCTTCGGCCGCCAGCTCAAGGGCGCCGGCGATTTTTGCGCCGCCGACTTCACCGAGGCTGCCGCCCTGGAAGTTGCCTTCGATCGCGGCGATCACCACCGGCTTGCCGGCGATGCGGCCTTTGCCGATCACCACGCCGTCATCGGCCTGGGGCACCACGCCCTGAAGGCTGAGCCAGGGCGACATGACTCGCTGAAACGGGTCGATCAGTTCACGGTAAGAGCCCGCGTCCAACAAGGCCTTGGCCCGCTGCCGTGCGCCCAGTTCGACGAAGCTGTGTTTGCTGAGCAAGTCAGTCATGGCCGATCTCCTCGAAGCCCTGCTCCAGGCGCAGGCGCACCACGCCGGGGGTGGCGCCGAAGTCGTGGATATCAATGTTCAGTGCTGGCGGTGTCTGCTCCAGGAAGATCCGCTCGAACAGGTGCTGCCAGCGTTGTTCGGCGCCATTCACCGAGGTCTGCACCTGAATGGTCAGGATGCCGGGCGTGCCCGGTTCCAGCAGCACTTCGAGGTCGCCCGAACCGACACACCCCACCAGCGCGCGGCCTTTGGGCGGCTGCCCGGCGGGGAATTCAAAGGATAAAGTTTCCATCAAAACGCTCCGTCGAGGCGGTCGATAAACAGGCAGGCGGCCAACAGGTCGGCGGCGCCACCGGGGGAGGCATTCAGGGCCAACAGCTGTTGATCGAGTTCGTGCAGGTGGCGGCGCCCCGCGAGGGTGGCGCTGCCGCCGGCGTCGAGCACCGCTTGCGCGCCGTGTTGCATGGCGTGCAGGCCGGCGGGGCCAGCGCGGTAGAGCACGCAGGTGTCGGCCAGGTCGGTCATGATCGCGAGCAAGGCATCCAGGCGTGCGTTCTGCTCACCGGCCTGTTGCTGGCGGCTTTTGTGCAGTTGCGGCAGGCCGCGTTGCAGCACTGAAGGGAAACCCAGTTGGGCTTCTTCACGGGCACCGCGTGCGCCGTAACGTTGCGCCACCTGCGCGCCGTGGCTCATCGGTTGCGGGGCATAGCGATCGTCGAGCAGGGCCAGTTTTGCCGCTTTTAAGGTCACGGCATTCGGGGTGCAGGATTGCGGCTCCAGTGCCGCTGCGGCGGTGAGTAAGCCGAGGGCCCAGATCGCACCGCGATGGGTGTTCACACCGTCGGTGGTGACGAGCATCGCCTGCTCACCGTCGCGACCGATGCGGCCGAGGGCTTCGCGCAGGGGCAAGCCGACTTCGCCGATGTCGAGGGCGGCTTCGGCCATTGCCAGGAACATCGGCCACAAGGACAACGCCGAGGCGTGCATCAGGCCCAGGTGCAAGTCGCTGTGGGCGCCGTTGCCACGGCGGTCCACCAGGGCGGGTTTGGGCGACAGGTCGGCTTCGTCGATCAACGCGTCGACGGCGAGGTCCGCCAGGCGTTCGGCGAGGCTGAGTTCGTGCAGTTTGAGGGCGCGCATTTACCAGCTCCTGAACTTGGCGGGCGGGTTGTACAAACCACCGGACCACTCCACCAGATCGGCCACGCTCTTGGCGGCCAACAATTCGCGGGTGGCGTCGGTGCGGCGGATGCCGAGGTCTTCGGGCAAGGCGATCAGGCCTTCGCGACGCATGCGTGCGGTGTCCTTGGGGTTATGGCGCATGCCGATGGCGGTCACCCCGGCGACGGCGGCGATCATCGCCTGGCGCTCTTCCAGGGAACGCGCCTTGTACAGGTAGGCGATGCCTTCTTCGGTGAGCAGGTGGGTGACGTCGTCGCCGTAGATCATGATCGGCGCCAGGGGCATGCCGCTTTTACGCGCCACTTCCACCGCGTCGAGGGTGTTGACGAAGGTCGGTTTGCCGCCCTCCTGGAACGTCTCGACCATTTGCACCACGAGCTTTTTGCCGCGCTCCAAGAGTGCTTCGGGGGCATCCTCGTGACGCATATCGAGCCAGGCCGGGGTGCCATGGCGGCGACCGCGCGGGTCGTGGCCCATGTTCGGCGCGCCGCCAAAGCCGGCGAGGCGGCCACGGGTGACCGTGGAGGAATGCCCGTCGCCGTCCACTTGCAGGGTGGCGCCGATAAACAGGTCCACCGCGTATTGGCCGGCCAGTTGGCAGAACATCCGGTTGGAGCGCATGGAACCGTCGCGGCCGGTGAAGAACACATCCGGGCGGGCGGCGATGTAATTCTCCATGCCCAGCTCGGTGCCGAAACAATGCACGCTTTCGACCCAGCCGCTTTCGATGGCGGGAATCAGCGTGGGGTGCGGGTTGAGGGTCCAGTTGCGGCAGATCTTGCCCTTCAGGCCCAGGGATTCGCCGTAGGTGGGCAGGATCAATTCGATGGCGGCAGTGTTGAAGCCGATGCCGTGGTTGAGCGACTGCACGTTGTGTTTTTCGTAGATGCCACGGATCGCCATCATCGCCATCAGCACATGCACCGGCTTGATGTGGCGCGGGTCGCGGGTGAACAGCGGTTCGATGTAGAACGGCTTGTCAGCCACCACCACAAAATCCACCCAACTGGCCGGGATGTCGACGCGGGGCAAGTCAGTGACGTCGTCCACCAACTGGTTGACCTGCACGATGACGATGCCGTCGCTGAACGCGGCAGGCTCGATCAACGCAGGGGTGTCTTCGGTACTCGCGCCGGTGTAGATGTTACCGGCGCGGTCGGCCATGAATCCGGCCGAGAGCACCACATTGGGGATCAGATCCACCACCAGCCGGGCATAGAGTTCGATGTAGGTGTGGATCGCGCCGATTTCCAGCAAGCCGTCTTCCAGCAACTGGCTGATGCGCAGGGATTGGGTGCCGGCGAAGGAGAAGTCGAGCTTGCGTGCGATGCCCTTCTCAAACAGATCCAGGTGCTCGGACCGGCCGACACTGGGCATGATCATGTGCAAATCGTGGAGCTTGGCCGGGTCGGCCTTGGCCAGGGAGCGCGAGAGGAAATCCGCCTGCTTCTGGTTATTGCCTTCCAGCACCACGCGGTCGCCGGGGAGGATCAGGGCTTCGAGGGCCTCGACGATTTTGTCGCTGGGCAGCACGGCCCCATCCGCATACTGCTTGACCAGCCCGAGCCGCCGCTGCTTTTCATCGCGCCGCCGCGTCCAGCGCGAGTCGGGGGTAATTATTGTTGTCATGGTCGCTCCACGGGTTTGCTGTCGTGGGCTGTACCTTAGGAGTGATTCAGAGGGGCATCAATCAAGCTGGGCGCTGAATCGTTACGGCTGGAGTAATGAATAAGCAACAAACACGGGGTTAAGCCTAATGGGGAGCAACATGCCCCCCAAAGCAGCCCACAGTGCTACTCGAAGCGCGGTAAATGCGGAACCGCAATCGGCTTTTGCGCACTCACCCATGCGTCGAACCCTCCGGTGATCGATGTTACGTGCAGGTAGCCCATATCAAGCAGCGATACAGCCGCGAGCGCAGCGCGACCACCCGTTTTGCAGTACAGCACGACTTTAAGGTCTCGCGAACTGAGCGCGGTATCGTTGGTCAGTTTAAATTCCAGCATGCCGCGCGACGCATGCACAGCGCCCGATATATGACCTGCGGCATACTCGTCGGCTTCACGTACATCAATCAGTACATCCGCATTCTGGATAGCCAGGTCAACGTCTTCGATGGCAACTTCTTCGATACGGGCCTTAGCCTCTACTACAAGATCGTGGGCAGTTTTAATCATGGTATTTGGGAAGCGTCCAGTTGGGAGAGTGACCCGACGTTCAAAGCGGCGCCGCAACACCTGCGCGGCTCCCATCGGTATTAATCATGTGGTCGGCCATCTCGGAAAACATACGTTGCAGCTTCGCATTCAGGGCTGCGTCATCCACCTGCTCGTTGATTGCCTGACGCATGCACAGCATCCATTCGTCGCGCTCGACAATACTGACTGCAAAGGGCGCATGTCGCATGCGCAAACGAGGGTGGCCACGTTCCTGATGGAACAGTGGCGGGCCGCCAAGCCAGCCACTCAGGAACTTGAATAGACTGTCGGCGCTGCCGGCGAGACTCGGTGGGTGCATCTGACGCACTATTCTCGCCTCGGCCAGCACCTCCATCAGTTTGTAAAAGCGGTCGACCAGTTTATGGATACCCGCCTCTCCCCCTAACTGGAGATAAGTACTGGTGGTGTTCTTATGCGCGGTACTCAATAGTTCAGTCATATCGTCAGCACTCAATGTTGGAACTTTATCCCGCCGGCAAGCGCATGCGTCACCCAGCACTGCCATTGGCAGATGGCGCCGCCGTCGCTTATCGGAACGGGCCATAACCAGGCAGTTAGCACGCGCCATGCCAAGAGCGGAAATGTGTTTTTTATTGATTGATAACAAATACTTAAATATTCAAGCACGAAGATGGCAGATGCGTTGGCAGTTACATACTCTGCCAATCGGCTATGACGGCAGTGGTTGGCAGTCAGGGTTCGGGCTGAGCCCCTACGACTTGTGGCAGGCCGAGCATCCAGAGCAACCGGTCATTGAGCGATAAAGACGAGCGCTAACCTGTGTGGGAGGGGGCTTGCCCCCGATGGCAGTGGCTCAGTTACAGATACTGAGACTGACACACCGCTATCGAGGTAAGCCCCCTCCCACATTTGTTCGGTGGTGTCTTTTAAATGGCGGTCCCCAAAAAGGAACGATCAGTCGCTGTTTGGGAACGCTTCACGATGCTGGAGAAGGGCTGACTTGCTCCAGCGCTCTGTCGACCAGCAACTGCCCCAACGCCACCATTTGCTGGATTCCGAGCATGATTACGCGCTGGGAGCGACACGTTCATGCCGGGCGCAAAATATTGCAGGAAGAATCCGAACGCTGACTCATCACAACGCCATCACCACCTTGACCGCTCCAAGACCTTCGAGGGCGTAGCTGTTGTACTCATACACGCCCCCCTGAATATCCAACCGAAGCACGCCCTCATGCTCACTTACTTGCACATCGGGTTCTTTGGTTTTCAGAAATGGATGAGCCGACACCAACCCTGTGAGTATTTCCTGATCACTCCCCAGGTCCTTATGAACGTAGTACCTGTAGGAAAAGCCCACCGTCGCACCACCCTGCCCATCCCGCGCGCCGTAGATTGAGGTGCCGTTGCCCAAGGAATGTTTCAACACCACCTCATCCAGATCCGGTGTCCCGGGCGACATGACCCAACTGCCCGCGATATAAATCAGGCAGACCACTAACAGGCAGTTACGCAGGATCGGTATGAAGCCTTCAGTGGCCTTGAGAAATCGCATACTCAATACCTCTCCTTATCCAATATTGATCTCGCGGGTCATCACCAAAAGGATCACCTCCCCACCATGATCCAAAATCCGGATGGGTGGTTTTTGCGATGGTCTGAGCAACACCAGCGGCGCGCAGCAACACGTGCTCAGGAATGCCCAACACCGTACCAGTTGCACCGTAATTGAAGTTACCAAAAGCCTCGTATTGGCGCCCTCGCTTCTTGTAGTTCCATGGCCCGGCAGCTCTGACCTGAGAATAAAACCAGGAGTAGGCGAACGCCGAGCCTGACTGGAGATGAACACGCTTGCATTTGGCTATTGCCATATTTTCTAGAAGTGAAACACCAGGCGGCATTAACGGTACGGCCATGTGCCGGTCCTTGTTGGCAGTGAGGGGCGCTGAAATTAGCATCCCACTCAGGCCAGAAAACCTGCCCAATCCAAGTAAAGAACTTGCCTACATAAACAACATCCCATTCCGACAGAGGCTTGCCCCCGATGGCAGTGGCTCAGTTACAGATACTAAGACTGACACACCGCTATCGGGGGCAAGCCCCCTCCCACATTGGGATCATTGCAAGGCGTATGTTGAGGCCAGCCCAGCCTCGACCAGCAGCGCTTCGAGCCCCATCAAATCCGGCACCTTCGCCACATGTTCCCCCACTTGCACCGCCGCCAGCTCCAACGCGCACAGCGGCACATCCACATAGCTCAACTGGCTATCGAGCTTGTACGAGCGTGGAATCCCCTGGATCACCATCGCAATGAACTTCAATGACGGCCGCCCGCCCAGGGCGTTCAGCACGACGATGCGCGAGCGCTCGCCGGTCATGCTGGCTTCGCCGCAGGCCGCTTCGAAGCTGATCAGCGGCAATTGCCGGTCCCGCCAGGTCACTTGCCGCAGATACCAGGGCGGCGCATCGCTGGCCGGTTCGCCGCGCTGGAAGTCGATCAGTTCAGCGATGGCAACGTTGGGCAGCACCAGGTGGCGGTCGGCCAGGGGCAGGAGCAGGCCGGTGAGTTGGCTGGTGCGGTGGTCAAGCATGGGACTGGCTCCAATAAGCGATGCTTTCCAGCAGCACCGACTCCTGATACGGCTTGCCGAGGTAGTCGTTGACGCCGATGGCCATGGCGCGGTCGCGGTGTTTCTGGCCGGTGCGAGAGGTGATCATGATGATCGGCAGGCGCATCAGCCGTGGGTCGTTGCGCACCTGGATGGCCACTTCGAAACCGTCCATGCGCGGCATTTCGATGTCCAGCAGCATCAGGTCCGGGGTGTGTTCTTCCAGCACGGCCATGGCATCGATGCCGTCCTTGGCGGTGAGCACGTTCATGCCGTTGCGTTCCAGCAGGCGGCTGGTGACTTTGCGCACGGTGACCGAGTCGTCCACCACCAGCACCAGCAGCGGGCGCTTTTTCAGCGGGACGTTGAGCAGCAGTGGGACGTCCACCACCTGCGCCGGCAACGCCGGTTGCCGGACGCGGATGTGGGCGAGCAGATCGATGATCAAGACTACCCGGCCGTCACCGAGAATGGTCGCCCCGGAGAGCCCCTTCACCCCGGCAAACTGCGGCCCCAGGCCCTTGACCACGATCTCCCGGGTGCCCGCCATGCTGTCCACCTGCACCGCCACGTGCCGTTCGTTGTACTGCACCAGCAGCACCGGCAACGGTTGGTACAGGCCCAGCAGTTTCGGGCGGGCGACGGTGTGCAGCAGGTCGCCGAGGTAAAACAGCTCATACCGCTGGCCGGCGTATTCATACCGCGGCGGGTCGAGTTGATAGTGCCCTTCCAGCTCATGGGGCAGCACGCGCACCAGCCCTTCGATGGTATTGAGCGGGATCGCGTATTGATCGTCCGCGCACTGCACCATCAGCGCGCGGTTGACCGAGACGGTGAACGGCAAGCGAATACGAAAATGCACGCCCGCCCCCGGCGTCGAATCGATCGACATCGAGCCGCCGAGCTGGCGCACTTCTTCATGCACCACGTCCATGCCCACGCCGCGCCCGGAAATCTGGGTGATCTTTTCCGCCGTGGAGAACCCCGGCTGCAGGATGAACTGCAACACGTCACGGTCGCTGATCTCTTGATCAGGGGCGAGCAAGCCGCGCTTGATTGCCTTGCGCCGCACCGCATCGAGGGGCACGCCGGCGCCGTCGTCGTGCAGATCGAAGACGATATCGCCGCCTTCGTGGGTCAGGTCCAGGGTGATACGGCCCTTCTCAGGCTTGCCGGCCAGCAGCCGCGCCTCGCGGGATTCCAGGCCGTGATCGACGGCGTTGCGCAGCATATGTTCCAGCGGCGCGACCATGCGTTCCAGCACGTTGCGGTCCATCTCGCCCTCGGCGTTGCCGACCACGAATTCCACGTCCTTACCCAATTCCTGCGCGACCTGGCGCACGATGCGCTTGAGGCGCGGCAGCATGCGTTCAAAGGGCACCATGCGCGTGCGCATCAGGCCTTCCTGCAAGTCGGTGTTGATGCGCGCCTGCTGCTGCAACAGGTCGTGCGCATCCTGGTTGCGGCGCTCAAGGGTTTCCTTGAGGTCGAGCACGTCGGAGGCGGACTCGAACAGCGCGCGGGACAACTGCTGCAACTGTGAATGGCGGTCCATTTCCAGCGGGTCGAATTCTTCGTAGTCCAGGCGCTCGGCTTCGGCCTGCTGACGGCTGAAGAGGCGGCCCTGGGTTTCGGTGTCGAGCCGGCGCAGTTGGTCGCGCATGCGCTCGAGGGTGGTTTCCATCTCATTGAGGGCAACCTGCGCGTCGTTGACCTGCTGTTCGATCCGGCCACGGAAGATCGAGGTTTCGCCGGCCAGGTTAACCAGATCGTCCAGCAGGTCGGCGGAGATTTTCACCATGTCGGCCGTCGGGTCGCCGGCTGTTTCGGCCTTGCCCGTCACTAATGCCACCGGCACCACCTGCACCACCGGCTCTTTGCTCGGGTGGACCAGGCTTTTGATGCGCTCGATGAGTTTGTCCACCGAGCCCACCGGCAAGCCCGCCGCCACCGCGTCGATCATCTGCGCCAGGCGGTCGTGACAGCCTTGCAGCAAGGCGAACAACTCGGGGGACGCCACGAGCAAACCGGAGGACAAACCTTCGTAGAGAAACTCCAGCTCATGGGCCAGATCGCCGATCGGGCCGATCTCGACCATGCGCGCACCGCCCTTGAGGGTGTGCAGGTCGCGCAACAGGGTTTCGACTTCCTGGCGGTTGTTGGGCTCAGCCTGCCAGCGCAGCAACGCCGCCCCCGAGCTGTCGAGAATGTCGGCGGCTTCTTCGAGGAAGATATCCAGCAATTCCGGGTCGATGCCCAAGCTCTGCGCAGCAGCGGCCGGCGCTGCGGGCGGCCCGCTGTGGCGCAATGCCCGGACGCTGGCAATCAACGCGCTGGAGTCGCTCAGTGGCTGATGCTGTTGCAGTTGGTCCAACTGCAACGCCAAGTGCTCATGACTGGCCATCAGCACCTGGGACAGTTCATTGGAATAGCTGTAGCGGCGGTCCGCCAGGCCTTCGTAAAGGCCTTCCAGTTCGTAGGCCAGGTCGCCAACGGGCCCGATCTCGGCCATGCGCGCGCCGCCCTTGAGGGTGTGCATGTCGCGCTGCAACGAGGTTAACGGCGCCACGCCCTCGGGTTCCAGCAGCCAGCGTTTGAGCGACTGCCCGGCGCTGTCGAGGATATCCACGGCTTCTTCGAGGAAGATCTCGACGATCTCATCATCCACCGCCGCGTGCCGATCCAGCCGGGCCGTCGCGGCGCCCAATTCGGAGATGCTCAGCGCACGGCTGCCGTCGCTTTTGATCAGGCCGGTGGCGGACGGGTCGAGGGCGCCATCCAGCAGCTCGCGCAAGGCTTGCATGCGCGCCGGGGCCGGGCTGATTTCCTGGCCGGCAGCCAGTTGGTCGAGCATGTTGATCAGCGCTTCGTGGGCCTGTTCGGCCTCCTCGAAAAACCGCTCGCTGACCGCCAGGCTACTTTCTTCCACGGCGCCGTACAGATCAAGCAAGGCTTCGCAGAGTTCGTCGATGGCGTGCAGGTCGGCAAGGTGCGCGCCCTGCCCCAAGGTGGTCAATTCATCCAGCAGCGCGGTCAGTTCCTGGCGTTCGCCGGGGTGTTGTTGCCAGCGGCGCAGCAGGCTTTCGGCGTCGAGCAGAATGTCCATGCCCTGGGCCAGGAAGTTGGTGATCAGGTGCGGATCACGCTTGATCCGCAGGCCGGTGCTCGGCGCGTCGAGCTGGGCTTGAAACTGATGATCGAGCAGGCTTTGAGTGCGGTCGATCAGGTCGGCGGCACCTTTGATCGGCACCAGCGGGTCGTCGTTCAACTGGCGCAAGCCACGTTGGAACAGACCCTCGGCCTCCAGCAGCAGCTCTACTTCATCCAGGTCCAGCGGCAGGCGGTGGGCCTTGTACTCGCGGGTCAGGTGATCGAGCGGGCGCGCCAGTTCGGCGATCGGCAGCACGCCGGCCATATAGGCGCTGCCTTTGAGGGTGTGCAAGGCGCGTTGCAGCTCATCGCTGACTTGCAGCGGCACATGCTCGGCGGCTTGGCGCAGGAAGTGGTTGAGGCTGTCGAGGTGGCTCTGGGCTTCGTTGCGGAAGATCTCCAGCAGCATCGGGTCATGCGGTTCGGCAGCCGGCACGGCGGTGCCGCTGGCCAAGGCGTGGGCGCGCGCGGCCAGGGCGTCGACCGCGTCCCGTTGGCGCTGGGCGCCGGCGGCGAAGTCGGCGATCAATTCCGGCAGCAGGGCCACCGCGTCATCCAGCACCCGTTGCACCTCGGGGCCGGCGGCCACGCTGCACTCCAACACGCGATTGAGCAGGTTCTCCACGGCCCAGGCCAGTTCCGCCAGCACCAGGGCGCGCACCATGCGGCCACTGCCTTTGAGGGTGTGGAAGGCACGGCGCATTTCGCCGAGGGCGGTTTTATCGACGCCGCTCGGCAGATGGTGGTGCAGTACCTCGAGGACCTCGGCGGTTTCTTCGAGGAACACTTCACGCAGTTCGTCGTCGATCGGCTCTTCACCGGCTGGCGGCGGCAGCAAGCTGCCGGGGCGTTGCAGGGCGGGCGGATTCAAGCGCGAAGCAGGATTGGCCAGCGCGTCGAACTGGGATTGGCTCGGCGCGCTCTCGGTCGACAACGCGCCGTCCGGCGCCACCAGCGCCTGGCGCCAGGGCTTTTCGGCAGGCAGGTAACCCAGCGCGGCCAGGCCCTCGGTGGCCAACTCCAGCACCCGTTCGCCAGCGGCGTCGGGGTCTTGGAGCATGCGCTCCAGGTAGTACTCCAGGCCGCTGATCACGTCGGCGAAATGCGCCAACTGCTCTTCGGACGGCACTGCGTCGTTGATCATCAGTTGTTCATCGACGTAATCGGTGCAACCGCGCATCAGGCTCGCTGCGCGTGGCAGTGGAATCATCGCCAGGGCGCCGCGCACCTGGCTCAACAGTTCCGGCAGGGATTCCAGGCGCTGGCGCTCCCACTGGGCGTCGATGCAGTCGATCACCAGCTCTTTGGCTTGCTTGAGACACTGGCAGGACTCGCGGATCACCAACTGATGAATCTGCGTCAGGTCGGTGGTGGGCAGGCGGCTTTCTTCACGGCCTTGCGGCTCGACCGTACCGACCATCCCGGCCAACGTCGCTTCGACGTAGAGCAAGGCGCCGGCGACATCCATCAGCACGGCATCGTTGGGTTCGCGCTGGCCCTGGGCCAGGCTCAACACCACGGCAAGCTGGTCGATGATGACTTTGCGCGGCTGCCCAAAGCCCAGCACCGCGAGGGTGTCGGCGATTTGCCGCAGCGGCGCCAGCAGTGCATCGAGGTCGCTGGTGTGTTGACGGTCGCTGCGCACGAACAGGTCGAGGCGTTCCTTGACCCGCACCAGCTCTTCACACAACGCGCCGAGCACCGAGCCCATCGCATTGCGGTCCGGCCCGGCCAGGCGCGCACGTTCGGCATCGACCACGGCACTGTCGGGCAAGGCTTCATCGAGGCCGTAGCGTTCTTTCAGGCTTTGCATGCGCGGCGTTGGCCGGGTGACTTTGGCGACATAGAACAGCAGGCTCTTGAGCAGTTGATCCGGCGCCGGCTGGTTGATGCCGCCAATGCCCTGGGCGAGCAGGCGTTTGAGTTGCTTGTCACTGGCCTTGAGCAGGCTGCGCAGCGCCGGACTGTTGGCGATCACGCCGGTCAGCATGCCCTCGACCAGCGCCGAGGTGACTTGCCACAGCGGCAACAGCGGCGCGCCCTGGCACAGCGCTTCGAGGCGGGCGAACACCCGCGCCATGTCTTCCAGGTTGCTCGGGCCGTGATCTTCGCGCAGCAACCCGGCCAGGGCTTGTTGCAGCAGCAGATGCCACTGGCGCAACTGATCGCTCAGGTCGGGCGGCGCGCGTTGCGCCAGCGTCTCCTCGGGCAACGGCGCAATCGACAGCAATTGCGGGCTGAACAAGCTGGTTTCCGACAACAGGCTTTCGCCGCGCGCACTGCGCAGGTCGTTGAGCAGTGGCAACACCACCAGCGGCAAGTCGCGGCGGGCACTGTGGATGCGGTCCAGGTACAGCGGCAATTGCCCGAGGGCCTGTTGCAGCAGACGGATGCTTTCATCGCGCTGGCTGACGCGCCCGGCCTGCAGGGCCAGGGCCAGGGCTTCGATTTCTTCGGCGAGCAGCGCGGCGCCGTAGAACTCGACCATTTGCAACGCGCCATGCACCTGGTGAATGCACGCCAGGCAGTCGCCGAGGGTCTCGTTGTCAGTGGTTTCGACAAACGCGTCCAGCGCCGAACGGGCCTGTTTCAGGGTTTCGGCAATGTCGCCCTTGACCCATTCAAGGGCCACGTAGTCGTGCCGATCAACCATAACTGCTCCGCTTTGAATTCATGAGTTGCTGGTATCCAATGTGGGAGGGGCGGTGCGACGATTCGACTTGCTCCCGATGGCAGTGGCTCAGTCAATGAATCAGGTGACTGATACACCGTCATCGGGAGCAAGTCGAATCGTCGCACCGCCCCTCCCACATTTGGATTACATTTCAATCATCAGCCTGCTTGGGCGCCGGCAAGGTGAACCCCGACACCGAGCGGCGCAACTGGCTGGCCATTTTTGCCAGGTTGCCGATGCTCTCGGCGGTGGCGGTCGAGCCCGACGACGTCTGGGTGGTGATTTGCTGGATCACGTTCATGGTCAGCGAGATCTGCCCCGCCGACGACGTCTGTTGCTGCGCCGCGTTGGAAATACTCTGGATCAGCGCCGCCAGGGTTTTCGACACGCCTTCGATCTCTTCCAGCGCCACCCCGGCGTCCTGGGCCAGCCGCGCACCCCGCACCACTTCGGTGGTGGTCTGTTCCATGGAGATGACCGCTTCGTTGGTGTCGGCCTGGATCGCCCGCACCAGGGTTTCAATCTGCCGCGTGGCCGCCGACGAGCGCTCGGCCAGGCGTTGCACTTCATCGGCCACCACCGCAAAGCCGCGTCCGGCATCCCCGGCCATGCTCGCCTGGATCGCGGCGTTGAGCGCGAGGATGTTGGTTTGGTCGGCGATGTCATCGATCAGGCTGACGATGTCACCGATCTCCTGGGACGACTCGCCCAGGCGCTTGATGCGCTTGGCGGTGTCCTGGATCTGTTCGCGAATGTTGTCCATGCCGTGGATGGTGTTGTGCACCACTTCATTGCCCTTGTTGGCGATTTCCACCGAGCGCTCGGCCACCGCCGAGGACTCAGCGGCGTTCGCCGACACCTGGTCGATGGACTGGGCCATCTGTTCGATCGCGGTGGAGGCCTCGGCGATCTGCTGGGCCTGGTGTTCCGAGGCCTGCGCCAGGTGCATGGCGGTGGCCTGGGTGTCCTGCACCGCGCCGGCAACCTGACCGGCGGTGAGGTTGATGGTGGCGACGAGGTCGCGCAGTTGGTCCACGGAATAGTTGATGGAGTCGGCGATGGTGCCGGTGAAGTCTTCGGTCACCGAGGCGGTGACGGTGAGGTCGCCGTCGGCGAGGTCCTCGATTTCATCCAGCAGGCGCATGATCGCGTTCTGGTTGCGCTCGTTCTTCTCGGCGGTTTCCCGCAGCTGCTGGTTGGTGGCGCGGACCATCACCAGGCCGATCAGGATGATCGAGGCCAGCGCCAGCAAGCCCAGCACATAGCCGCCGATCGTGTCGAAACTGCGCCCGCTGGCCAGGTTTTCAAAGCCGGTGGCCAGGTGCGAGGCTTCATCGAGCAGGGTTTGCGAGAGGTTGAAAATATTGTTCGCTGACGCCCGGACCTGGAACAGTTGCGGCGAGGTTTCGAGGATCTCGTCCACAGAGCCTGAGACAAACTCGAACAGCTCGGCGATTTCCGCCAGGCGCGCCCGCGCATCGTGGTCCTCGACCTGGGTGATGCGCAGCCCGGGGTTGCCCTGGAGCATGCCGGTGAGCACCTGGCCGAAGCGGTTGGCATCGCGACCAAAGGCATCGGCGGCCTGCACGGCGGTTTCGTCACCGGCCAGTACGGTGTTGACCGCCCCCAGGATACGCTCGGCCAGCAGCGACTGACGCTGGGCCAGGGCCACCTGGCTGGCCGGGGCGCCGCGTTGCAGCAGGATATCTACGACCTTTTCCGATTCCATTTGCAGTTGCGGCACGGTTTCGGCCAGGGTCGCGGCGACTTGATGCAACGACAGCACGGTCTGTTCGCTGGCGAGGATCGCGTCGGTATTTTTCAGCAGCGCTTCCCAATCGGTCTGCACCGCCCGCATCTCTGCACGCACCGCACTGGGCGCGGCGGGCAGGCCGGTGTCCGGGTCGCCCTTTTTCAGGTAACCCCAGCGCTGGGCAAAGTCATTGCGCGCCTCCGCCAGCAATTTGAACGCGGCGGCCTTGCCGGCGGCCGCTTCGGTGGCGTTCTTGGCGATACGCTGGGACAGCACCCGCAACTCACCGGCGTGGCCGATGTACTGCTTGTCGTAGGTGGACTGGGTGTTGAGGTACGCGAAGTTGGCGAACAGCAACATGATGAATACGATCAGCGCAATAAACAGCACGATGATCTGCGAGCGGCTGCGCGAGACCGCCTGGGGTTTGGGCGTAGTAGCAGTGGTCATGCGGCAACATCCATGAAGCCAGGGGCCTGGGCCAGAGCGAAGGGGCTGAAGACCTGCCAGCGCTGATCAGCGTCGAACTGGCCGCGGATAAAGGACGCGCAGGGGGTGGTGCTGGGCAACAACGCGTCTTGTGCGAAATGCTGCATACCCACCACCTCGTCCACCAGCAGCCCGATAAATATGTCTTGGTAGTCCACGACCAATACCCGCCGTTGCTTACCTGTCTTGGACAGCGCATGGCCGAGGAAACCGCCGAGATCCATCACCGGCAGCAGGCGCCCACGCAGGTTAGCGACTCCTCTGATCCAGGTCTTGACCCCGGGCATTAAAGTGCAGCGCGGCTCATGCAGCACTTCGGCGACTTCGCCCATGGGCGCGACAAACCACTGTTCGCCCACGCGAAAGCCGATCCCGCTCCAGCCTTGCAGGCGGGTTTCCTGGGATGGCAGGTCGGCGGCCAGCAGGCGACAGCGGCGGTCGATGTCCAGCAGCAGCTCGAAGGCGGTCTGTGACTCGGTCATGATGGCGTGCCGTCAGCCGGCCAACACCTTGTTCAGGGTGGCGATCAGGGTTTCTTCGTCCACAGGCTTTGTCAGGTAATCCCTGGCGCCCTGGCGCTCGCCCCAGATCTTGTCGGTTTCCTGATCTTTGGTGGTAATGATGATGATCGGTATCGAGTTGATGCTCGGATCGTTGTGCTTGCTCAACTGGCGCGTGGCCTGGAAGCCGTTGAGGCCCGGCATGACGATATCCATCAACACCGCATCGGGCTTCTCCTGGGACGCAAGTGCTACGCCGTCGGCGCCATTTTCGGCCTTGAGGACCTGATGGCCGTGCTTTTCCAGCATGCCGCTCAGTTTGTACATTTCGGTCGGCGAATCGTCGACGATCAGAACACGTGCCATGGTTTTCCCCACTACATTGGTAGACGCACGCCCTTGTGAGGTTGCGTCAGTGTGCTTGTTCTACTGCGGCGAAACCCGGCACGTAGGCCTTGATCGCACCCAGCAGTTCTTCCTTGCTGAAAGGCTTGGTCAAAAACTGATCGACCCCGACGATGCGCCCCTTGGCCTTGTCGAACAGGCCGTCCTTGGAGGACAGCATGATCACCGGGATCGACTTGAACGCCGGGTTGTTCTTCACCAGGGCGCAAGTCTGATAGCCATCCAGGCGCGGCATCATGATGTCGACAAAGATAATGTGCGGGTGATGATCCACAATCCGGGCCAGGGCATCGAAACCATCGATGGCCGTGATGACATCGCACCCCACGTTCTTCAACAGGGTCTCGGCGGTGCGGCGGATCGTTTTCGAATCGTCGATCACCATCACTCTCAAGGCGTTGGAATGCTGTTCCATATCTGCTCTACCATCGCCACAGCGAATCGGTTTTCGGTGTGTACTGCCTGATGCCGCCCAGAATGAGCGCCAGAAGCCTTGGAATTCAGGGGCTGCTGCACCGTGGCAGTCTTTTTAGCACAGTCTCGTGGAGCAATCTATCGAGCGACCCGCTAGGTGGTTTTTCCTTGACCCACAACAGCCGCAGCGCCACTCTGACGCCACTTTTATGCGCCCTAATTTGCTAGAGGAAATCCCCCATGAGCGTTCGCGTCGGCATTGTCATGGACCCTATCGCCAGCATTTCCTATAAAAAGGACAGCTCGCTGGCCATGCTCCTGGCCGCCCAGGCCCGCGGCTGGAGCCTGTTCTATATGGAACAGCGCGACCTTTACCAGGGCGACGGCCAGGCGCGTGCGCGGATGCGTCCGCTTGAGGTGTTTGCCAACCCTGAAAAGTGGTTCGAGCTGCAAGACGAAATCGACAGCCCCCTGAGCGACCTGGACGTGATCCTGATGCGCAAGGACCCGCCGTTCGACATGGAATTCGTCTACTCCACCTACCTGCTCGAGCAGGCCGAGCGCGCTGGCGTGCTGATCGTCAACAAGCCGCAGAGCCTGCGCGACTGCAATGAAAAGCTGTTCGCCACGCTCTTCCCGCACTGCACGCCACCGACCGTGGTCAGCCGCCGCGCCGATGTGCTGCGTGAGTTCGCCGCCAAACACGGCGATGTGATCCTCAAGCCGCTGGACGGCATGGGCGGCACCTCGATCTTCCGCCACCGCGCCGGCGACCCGAACCTGTCGGTGATCCTGGAAACCCTGACCGCCCTGGGCACCCAGCAGATCATGGGCCAGGCTTATCTGCCGGCGATCAAGGACGGCGACAAGCGCATCCTGATGATCGACGGCGAACCGGTGGATTATTGCCTGGCGCGCATCCCGGCAGCCGGCGAGACCCGTGGCAACCTGGCGGCCGGCGGTCGTGGCGAAGCCCGGCCTTTGTCGGACAAGGACCGCTGGATTGCCTCCCAAGTTGGCCCGACGCTGCGGGAAAAAGGTTTGCTGTTTGTAGGCCTCGACGTAATTGGTGAACACCTCACCGAAATCAACGTCACCAGCCCGACCTGTATTCGCGAGATCGACAATGCATTTGGCACGAACATCGGCGAAATGCTGATGGCCGCGATTGAACGCAAGCTACAAGCCAAGTGACATAGAACAGCCGGACAGCCACCAACATTGCGTTATCATGCGCCACCTGTGAAACGCGCGATGTTGGTTTTCTTGTCATGACGCTCCCGTCCGATCTGCCCTTCGAACCCTCCCCCAGCGGCGTGCGCCCGGCTGATCGGCTCGGATTTACCCTGTTTCTCGCGGCGTTGATTCACCTGGTGCTGATTCTCGGCGTGGGTTTCACCATGGTCGAACCCAAGCAAATCACCAAGACCCTGGAAATCACCCTCGCCACGTTCAAGAGCGAAAAGAAGCCCGAGAAGGCCGATTTTCTCGCTCAGGACAATCAGCAGGGCAGCGGCACGCTGGACAAGAAAGCCGTGCCCAAGACCACTGAAGTGGCGCCGTTCCAGGACAACAAGGTCAATAAAGTCACCCCGCCGCCGGCCGCCAAGCCCGAAGTCAAGCAGACCGCGCCCAAGCCCGTGGTGACCACCGTCGCGCCGAAACCGCAAAAAGCCCCGACCCAGCGCGAAAAATCCAAGACCGAACCGCAACCCGAGCCCGTCAAGCCGGCGCCGACCTTCGACAGTTCGCAGCTTTCCGACCAGATTTCCAGCCTTGAAGCCGAACTGGCCAATGAGCAACAGCTCTACGCCAAGCGCCCGCGCATCTACCGCCTGAACGCCGCGTCCACCATGCGTGACAAAGGCGCCTGGTATAAGGACGAGTGGCGCAAGAAGGTCGAACGCATCGGCAACCTCAACTACCCGGACGAGGCCCGCCGCCAACAGATTTACGGCAATTTGCGCCTGTTGGTGTCGATCAACCGCGACGGCACGTTATATGAAGTGCAGGTGCTGGAATCGTCCGGCCAGCCGTTGCTGGACCAGGCCGCCCAGCGCATCGTGCGCCTGGCCGCGCCCTTCGCCCCGTTTACCGGCGACTTGAATGACGTGGACCGCCTGGAAATCATTCGCACCTGGCGGTTTGCCAAGGGCGATCGCCTGTCCAGCAATTGATAACCCCAATCAACACCAATCACTGTAGGAGCGAGCTTGCTCGCGAAAAACCTCAACGATAACGAAGCGCTCCAGGCAGAACCGCGTCGCTTTCAAGTTTTTCGCGAGCAAGCTCGCTCCTACAGAAAAGCCGACGGCGCTGTATTCGGATCACTCCCAGCTTGTCAGTTCGCCCCTCCAACGCCACACTAGCGGACATGAAAAATGTCAGCCCGACCTACCTCAAGCACCAATTCCTGATCGCCATGCCCCATATGGCCGACCCGAACTTTGCGCAGACCTTGACCTACATCGTCGAGCACACGGCCAATGGTGCCATGGGGTTGGTGGTGAACCGCCCGCAGGAGCTGAACCTGGCCGATATCCTTGAGCAACTGCGCCCGGAGATCGACCCGCCGGCCCGCTGTCAGGGCGTGCCGATCTATACCGGCGGGCCGGTGCAGACCGATCGCGGTTTTGTACTGCACCCAACCGGGCCGAAGTTCCAGGCCACGGTGGACCTCGACGGCGTGTCGCTGTCCACGTCCCAGGATGTGTTGTTCGCCATCGCCGACGGCGTCGGCCCCGAGCAGAGCGTGATCGCCCTCGGCTACGCCGGTTGGGAAGCCGGGCAGTTGGAGGCCGAACTGGCCAGTAACGCCTGGCTGACCTGCCCCTACGATGCCGACATTCTGTTCAACACCGCCTGCGAACTGCGCCTGGACGCGGCGGCGGCCAAGCTACGGGTCAACCTCAGCCTACTGACCAGCCAGGCGGGGCACGCCTGATGGCCTTGCGTCTGATCCTCGGTTTTGACTACGGCACCAAACAGATCGGCGTGGCAGTCGGCCAGGTCATCACCGGCCAGGCCCGCGAGCTGTGTACCCTCAAAGCCCAGAACGGCATACCGGACTGGAATCAGGTCGAAGCCCTGATCAAGGAGTGGAAGCCCGACGCGGTGGTGGTCGGCCTGCCCTTGAACATGGACGGCACCCCCAGCGAGATGTGCCTGCGCGCCGAGAAGTTCGCGCGCCGCCTCAATGGCCGCTACAACCTGCCCTTTTATACCCACGATGAGCGCCTGACGACCTTCGAGGCCAAGGGTGAGCGCCGCGACCGTGGCGGGCAGAAAGGCAGCTACCGCGACAACCCGGTAGACGCCATCGCCGCCGCCTTGCTGTTGCAGGGTTGGCTGGATGAAAACACCGCGTTATTTGAATCCTGACTGACGCGGCTTGCCGCGTCTTTTTACGTTTGAGCCCGGACCTTGCAGGCAACCCCTGCCGCGCAAGGCCTTGAAGGAGCGACCATGAGCCTGCCAAACCCCGCCGAACTGATCAGCCAGATGGCGATTCGCCTCAAGGCCCACCTGAAACACCGTGCCATCAGCGAGCCGCGCTTCATCGGCATTCGCACCGGCGGCGTGTGGGTGGCCCAGGCGCTGCTGCAGGAGTTGGGCAGCGATTCGCCGTTGGGTACGCTGGATGTGTCTTTCTACCGCGACGACTTCAGCCAGAACGGCCTGCACCCGCAAGTACGCCCGTCGGCCCTGCCGTTCGAGATCGAAGGCCAGCACCTGGTGCTGATCGACGACGTACTGATGAGCGGCCGCACCATCCGCGCCGCACTGAACGAGTTGTTCGACTATGGCCGCCCCGCCAGTGTGACCCTGGTCTGCCTGCTGGACCTGGACGCCGGCGAACTGCCGATCAGCCCGGATGTGGTCGGCGCCACCGTGTCGCTTTCAGCCCAGCAGCGGGTAAAATTGTCCGGTCCCACGCCGCTCGTACTCGAACTGCAAGACCTTGCCCTTTAAACCGCCTTGTAAAGAGTCCCCGCGATGACGCCTCTAGATGCCAAGCGCCCGCTGCAGCTCAATGCTCAGGGCCAACTGCAACACTTCTTGTCCCTCGACGGCTTGCCCCGTGAACTGCTCACCGAAATCCTCGACACCGCCGACTCGTTCCTCGAAGTCGGTGGCCGCGCGGTTAAGAAAGTCCCGCTGCTGCGCGGCAAAACCATCTGCAACGTGTTCTTCGAGAACTCCACGCGCACCCGCACCACCTTCGAACTGGCGGCCCAGCGCCTGTCGGCTGACGTGATCACGCTGAACGTGTCCACCTCGTCGGCGAGCAAGGGCGAGACCCTGCTCGACACCCTGCGCAACCTCGAAGCCATGGCGGCGGACATGTTCGTGGTCCGCCACGGCGACTCCGGCGCCGCGCACTTCATCGCCGAGCACGTGTGCCCGCAGGTAGCGATCATCAACGGCGGCGACGGCCGTCACGCCCACCCGACCCAGGGCATGCTCGACATGCTCACCATCCGTCGGCACAAGGGCAGCTTTGAAAACCTCTCGGTGGCCATCGTCGGCGATATCCTGCACTCGCGGGTCGCGCGCTCGAACATGCTGGCCCTGAAAACCCTGGGCTGCCCGGATATCCGCGTGATCGCGCCAAAAACCCTGCTGCCCGTCGGCATCGAGCAGTACGGCGTGAAGGTCTACACCGACATGACCGAAGGCCTCAAGGATGTGGACGTGGTCATCATGCTGCGCCTGCAACGCGAACGCATGTCCGGTGGCCTGCTGCCGAGCGAAGGCGAGTTCTACCGCCTGTTCGGCCTGACCACCACGCGCCTGGCCGGGGCCAAGCCGGAGGCCATCGTGATAGATCGGAAGAGCGTCGTGTAGGGAAAGAGTGTTCGCAGGGTGTAG
>ERZ1463034.107-NODE-107-length-26230-cov-40.563973_pt1 | contig 26230 bp, 28 predicted proteins | sample MGYA00564480_ERZ1463034 | MGnify/ENA primary metagenome ERZ1463034 (study PRJEB39244, sample SAMEA3635122) | Helicobacter pylori | study: EMG produced TPA metagenomics assembly of PRJEB11511 data set (Assembly of a 5300-year-old Helicobacter pylori...
TCTACACCCTGCGAACACTCTTTCCCTACACGACGCTCTTCCGATCTTTTAGCGCAGATCCCGATTCAGTAACGGCTTGCGTCGTCCGCCATTGATCACCCAGCCGATCAGCAGGAAGAAGCTCTCCACCACCAGCGCCAGCAGCAAGGCGCAGACGATACCCCAGGCGATGACCTCCGGGACCAGCAGGACTTGGTACGTGTAGGCATTGAAGGTTTCCCGACGAATGTCCGGATTGGCGGCAGAGACCACATGCCAGGCCTTGGCATACCAAGGGCCCTGCAAGGCCTGCCACTCGCGGTCGAGCAACTGATTGCGGGTCAGCAATAGGTTGAGGCTGTCGGCATCACTGCGAAACACCGGGTCTTCACTGCTACGGTAATGCGCGACCAACGCCTGTAAATCGCCCTTGAAGAAGCGTTCGGCAGTGTCGGAGTAGCCTTTGAGGCTTTGCTGCGCCTCGATCAAGTGCGCTTCCACGCGCTTGCTGTAATCGCTGATGAATCCCGGAATCTGCACACCGAGCAACAGACCCACCGTGAACAATACCAATCGCAGATAGCTTCGCAGCATAGGTCCCTCTCTTTCAGGTTCGGCCCTGGATTACGCACTCGCCGCGGCGCCAAAGGCTCCATTCCCCTGGCTCGTAACGCGTCCAGGTCTCGTTTTCGGTCAACGGCTCGGTGGCAATCACCGTCACCACGTCATTGGGGGTGGTTTCTGCCTGAAAATCGACGATCACATCGACATCTTTCAGGCGAGCCGGGCCGAACGGCGCACGCCGAGTGATGTGCGCCAGCTTGCTCGAACAGAAACAGAACAGCCAGTCGCCATCACTCAGCAGGCAATTGAATACGCCTTTACTGCGATACTCGGCACACGCTTCGACCAACGAAGGCAGCAGCTGCTCGATCTCGACCGGCTCGGGAAAGGCTTCACGGACCCGGTTGAGCAGATCACAGAAGGCCGACTCGCTGTCGGTATCACCTACCGGCCGGTAGAACGTTGCGCGTGGATTGAATTGCGCCAACTGACCGTTATGGGCGAAGCACCAGTTACGGCCCCACAATTCACGGACGAAGGGATGGGTGTTGGACAAGCAGACCTTGCCGACATTGGCCTGACGGATATGACCAATGACCACTTCGCTTTTGATGGGGTAGCGCTGCACCAACAGCGCGACTTCCGACTCACTGCTCGCGGCCGGGTCCTGGAACAGGCGCAGGCCACGGCCTTCGTAAAAGGCGATGCCCCAGCCATCCCGATGCGGACCTGTACGTCCACCCCGTTGTATCAGCCCGGTGAAGCTGAACACGATATCGGTCGGTACGTTGGCGCTCATGCCCAGTAATTCACACATGCTTAAACTCTCGCTTCAATACGTTCAGCAATACAGGTCGCGCCGGCCTCAAGGCGAGGCGCATTTGCCAACGAAGCGGAAGTTCTACAGGCGCGGTTCAACCCGTATACGGCTGCTGGCGCTGCTGCCGGGAGCCGCTGCGGGTTTACGTCCATAACGATCACCGTCAACCGGAGCAAAGGGTTCGTCATCGTCGCTCTGCGCAGGCGTTGACGGCTCGGTCCCGGCCTGAGGCTGACGGGCTGTGCGGCGCTTTTCCAGCGGCCAGCGCACCAGCACAAAAAGAAGGTAAAGGCCAAAGGCAATCATGGCGTACATGGCCAGATCCGACACCGCTCGCCAGACGTTGTTGCCAACCTTGAAGGCCAGATCCAGCGCGGTGATTGCGACTGCCGGGGCGAATTTTTCCTTCACCGGGTCGATGATGGTCGGACTGAACAGCAAAACCGCACCCAGGACCCGCAGCGGCTCGCGCAGCCAGCGCCACATCCACCCAGTCAGCTTGAACCACACCCACAGGCAGCCCAGCGCAGCAAAAGCGTAAAGGCCCCAAGCAGTTAGATAATCGTTCTCGGTCATGACGTTCGTGGTAAGCCAGGCAAAGAGGCGCTTATGATAACGGCTTTTCGCTGACCCGGCCTCCCTGGTGTCAGTAATCGGTTGCCACCCAGCGGCAATCCTCGGCTGAATCAAGGTCTTTCACGGCCCGATTATTTTTATAGAGAGCCCCGCATGCCTTCATCCGCCACCCGCCCCACCGCGCCGATCGCTCGTAAAGACACGGGTTCCGACCCTTATGCGTGGTTGCACAACCGCGACGCCGAAGAGGTTCTGGACTACCTCAAAGCCGAGAACGATTACCTGCACGCGCAATTGGCCGACCAGGATGCCCTGCGCGAAACCCTGTTCCAGGAGATCAAGAGCCGCATTCTCGAAACCGATCTGTCGCTGCCCTCTCCATGGGGACCGTTTTTGTATTACACGCGCACCACCGAGGGCGACGAATACGCACGGCACTACCGCTGCCCGCGTCCGACGGACGACTCTCTGTTTATTGATGAACAGCAACAACAATTGTTACTTGACCCCAACGTGCTGGCCGCTGGCGGTTTTTTCTCGATGGGCGCGTTCAGCATCAGCCCCGACCATCAGCGCCTGGCCTACAGCCTCGACACCAACGGCGAAGAGGTCTATCAGCTCTACGTCAAAGAACTGAGCAGCGGCCAGGTCACCCATCTTCCCTTCGAGGATTGCGATGGCAGCATGACCTGGGCCAACGACAGCCAGACACTGTTCTTTGGCGAACTGGATGATACCCATCGCCCGCACAAACTCTATCGCCATCACCTGGGCAAGGACTCGGCGGACCTGGTTTTCAACGAACCGGACGGGCGCTTTTTCCTCAATTGCTACCGCACCAGTTCCGAGCGGCAGTTGGTACTGTTACTCAGCAGCAAAACCACCAGCGAGGCCTGGGTGCTGGACGCGGAAAAGCCCGATCAGGCGTTTATCTGCCTGGCGCCGCGCGTCGAAGGTCATGAGTACTTCCCGGACCACGGCCAAATCGATGGTGCATGGAGCTGGCTGATCCGCAGCAACCAAAGCGGTATCAACTTCGCCCTGTATCAGGCGGCTGAAAAAGCCAGCGGCGCACCCTCCCGTGAAGACTGGCAAACCCTGATCGCTCATCGCGACACGGTGATGCTTGAAGGGTTGAGCCTCAATGCCAAAGGCATGAGCCTGAGTTTGCGCGAAGGCGGTCTGCCGATCATTGAAGTGCATCCCCAAGGTCTTCCGTCTTATCGCGTGCAATTGCCCGATGCCGCGTACAGCCTGTATGTGCAGGACACGCTGGAGTTCAAGAGCGAAACGATTCGCCTGCGTTATCAATCGCTCAATCGCCCGTCGCAGGTGCGCCAATTGACGCTGGCCACGGGTGAGCAGGTGGTGCTCAAGGAAACCCCGGTGTTAGGCCCGTTCGACCCCGACGCCTACGTCAGCCAACGCCTGTGGGCAACTGCGGCCGATGGCACGCAGGTGCCGATCAGCCTGGTGGTCAAGCGAGAACTTCAGGGCAGCTCGACGCCCCTGTACCTCTATGGATACGGCGCTTATGGCGAAAGCCTGGATCCGTGGTTCTCCCATGCGCGCTTGAGCCTGCTTGATCGCGGCATCGCGTTCGCCATTGCCCACGTGCGCGGTGGCGGCGAATTGGGCGAAGCCTGGTATCGCGACGGCAAGCAAGAACACAAGCAAAACACCTTCGGCGACTTCATTGCCTGCGCCGAACATTTGATCGACAACGGCCTGACCACAGCCGGGCAATTAATCATCAGTGGCGGCAGTGCGGGTGGTTTGTTGATCGGCGCGGTGCTTAATCAGCGCCCGGAGTTGTTCAAGGTGGCGATTGCCGAAGTACCGTTTGTCGATGTGCTGAACACCATGCTCGATCCAGACTTGCCGCTGACCGTCACAGAATACGACGAATGGGGTAACCCGGAGCAAGCAGACGTGTATGAGCGCATCAAGGGTTACGCGCCGTATGAAAATGTCAGCGCCCAACCTTACCCGGCGACCCTGGTGATTGCCGGTTACAACGACACCCGCGTGCAATATTGGGAAGCGGCCAAGTGGGTGGCAAAATTGCGCGCCAACAAGACCGACGACAACCTGTTGCTGCTCAGGACCGAACTGGGTGCAGGACACGGAGGTATGAGCGGTCGTTATCAAGGGCTGCGCGACGTGGCGCTGGAATACGCGTTTGTTTTAAAAGTACTGCACTTGACCGAGGGAACTCCCAGCGTTTGATGGGTCTTAGAAGTGGGTCTGCGTCGCAGGCCCTTTCCATCGCCCCCCTTCTCCAACCAAAAAAAAGACTGTCGAGCCATGTCAGAACCCACCTCCCTGAACAATGAAATCCGCGACATGCTGATGGACTGCGGTCTGTTCAATACCTTGCTACCTGCCGACTTTCAGGCGGCAGCGGGCTATTTCAGTATCAGCACCATCGAGCAAGGTCAGGATATATTTAAGGAAGGCGATGCTGGCAGTTTCATGTGCATCATCCATTCCGGCAGGGTCTCGGTGCGCAAACTCAACAGTGATGGGCAATCGATCGAGATCGCCAACCTGCGTAAAGGTCGCGCGTTCGGCGAAATGGCGGTGCTTGACGGTGAGCGCCGCTCAGCCAGTTGCTTCGCGGCCACCCCTTGCTGCTTGCTGAATATGGGCAAGGACTCGCTGGATAAAATGCTCAACGACGCACCCAAAATTGCCGCAAAAATCATTCGCGCGATTGCCGTCGCATTGTCCAAACGCCTGCGCATGGTCGACGGACAACTGCTTGCGCAGCAGGTCTGATCGCTACAAACTTTTTTGCGTGCTGTCTTTTTGCGACGAGTCTTCCGGGTGCTTGCCGTTTTGCTCAAGACCCGGCAGCGGCTGGTCCTTGGGCGGGCGCGGCATTTCTATTTTTGGCAGCAACGGCGCATTGCCGTCGTTCCCACCTGCTCGGGGGATGCTGGGCGGCATCACCTGCGGATAGGGCGTCGGCGTTGCTGTACCCGGCGAACCGGGGGCCGGTGTCGTGGGAACAGGTTGCAGATTGTCTGCACAAACGGCAGTTACCGAGAGCGTCGCCAGGACAATCGCCGTTAGAATAGAGCGCTTCATCAATGGCCTCCGATGCCAAGCAATTTTCGTCAGGCTCAGGCTACTCCTTGCGCGACAAAGTTGCCCTCTCAAAAAGCTGTCTTTCAATGAGTTCTCAATGAAACGTTTCGTTCTGCTCGACACCACTCCGATTCCCGATAACGGCGGTGCCCTGTGCCTGTTCGAGTACGGTGAAGATTTCGTGATAAAAATTCAGGGCGGCGATGGCGGCCAGTTGATGAACACGCGCATGCACGGCTCCGAAGACGCGCTCGCCGAAATCCCCTGTAAAAAAGTCACCCATCGTGTGCTTCCACGGGTATTGATTGGCGGATTGGGCATGGGTTTCACCTTGGCCTCTGCGCTCAAGCACCTGGGCAAAAACGCTGAAGTCGTGGTCGCCGAGCTGGTGCCTGGCGTGGTCGAGTGGAATCGTGGGCCGCTGGGCGAAAAGTCGGGCAATCCATTGCTCGATCCACGGGCCAAAATTGTCGTTCAGGATGTCGCTCAGGTACTCAAAAGCGAGCCCCAGGGCTTCGACGCAATCATGCTCGACGTTGATAACGGCCCTGAAGGGCTGACGCAGAAGTCCAACAGCTGGCTCTATTCGTCTGGCGGCCTTAGCGCCTGCGCCCAGGCGCTAAGGCCTAAAGGCATCCTGGCGGTCTGGTCGGCCAGCGCCGACCAGAAGTTTTCCGACAAGCTGCGTAAAGCCGGTTTCAAGGCTGAAGAGGTGCAGGTGTTCGCCCACGGTAACAAGGGCACCCGGCACACTATCTGGATCGCGGAAAAACTCAAAGGCTGATCACGCAGCAAAGCGCTAGACTTGCATCCATTACCGATCAGTAAAACAGGTGAAACCCATGAGTTCGGCCAACCCACCCTCCCACACCGCCAAGCTGGACCGCATTCTGGCCGATAACCAGCGCGACCGTGAGATGGGTTATCGCGACAAAGCGTTAAAGATGTACCCCCATGTTTGCGGACGTTGTGCTCGTGAATTCGCAGGCAAGCGCCTGAGCGAATTGACCGTGCACCACCGCGATCACAACCACGACAACAACCCCCAGGATGGCTCCAACTGGGAACTGCTGTGCCTGTACTGCCACGACAATGAACACTCGCGGTACACCGATCAGCAGTATTTCTCCGAAGGCTCGACCAGCAGTCCGAAGATTGCCAAAGCCACCCACAACCCCTTCGCCGCCTTGGCGGGGTTGATGAAGAAAGACGAGTAGCCTGTAAACGATGATCGTGCCCTACCCTCTGCGTGGGAACGATCATCTATGCCGTATAATCGCCAGCTTTCCTTCAAGAGCACCGGCACGTGGCGAATAAACGGTACAGCTGCATTGGTTTGTATAACCCAAAATCCCCGGAAAACGTCGGTTCGGTGATGCGTGCGGCTGGTTGCTACGGCGTGGCTTCGGTGTTCTACACCGGCAAACGCTATGAGCGTGCCCGTGATTTCATCACCGACACCAAAAAAGTCCATCAAGACATTCCGCTGATCGGCATCGACGATCTGAAGAAAATCCTGCCTCTAGGCTGCGTGCCGGTCGCCGTGGAACTGGTCGAGGGCGCCCGCTCGCTGCCTGAATACACGCACCCGGATCGCGCTATCTACATCTTCGGCCCTGAAGACGGGACGCTGGATAAAAGCATCCGTGACTGGTGCGAAGACGTCGTGTACATCCCCACCACAGGCTGCATGAACCTGGCTGCCACCGTCAATGTCGTGCTGTATGACCGCATGGCCAAAGGCAACAACACCCGGTCCGGCCCCAAGTTCTGAATCCACCCGGCGACCGATGACGCCCCTCCCGATTGAACAGTTGTGTCCGGGGGCAGTCAGCTTTAATGAACTCACCTCATCTCATCATGGAGAACGATCATGAGCGACATCCCAGGCAGCGAACGCATTGACTCCACTCCTTTCGAGACTCAGCCCCAGCAAAACGTGCAAGGCTGGGAGCGCGCGGCCTCTTTGGCGGGTGGCGTACTGATGATGGGTAAAGGTCTGCGCCGTGGCGGCTTTTTGGGTTTGGTCCAGTTGGCCGTTGGCGGCGCGGTGCTGGCGCGCGGGATCACCGGGCACTGCGCGGCAAAAAGCCTGATCGAACAGAGCCGCAGCGACATGAACAAGGCCCGTTCACGTATCGAACGCGTCGGCGCAAAGCTGAGCCAGCTGAAAACCAATGCTGAGGTTGCGACTGAAGCGGCGGCGGTGACCGGCAATGATTCGTTGAAGCGTTCGAAAGCCGGGGTCTGATTCAAACCTTGCTGCGCCGGACTTGCCGCTTTCGCGAATGAATTCGCTCCCTCGGAGCGCCTGCTCTGGTGGAGCGAGTTTATGTGCGAAGAGCGCGCAATGCGTCTACTGCAACAACCCGCTCGCCAACACCGTGGATGGCCCACCGATCACGCTTTCACTGAGCTGGATGAATTCTTTGGTACTCACGGTATCGAGGCGCATCAAGCCCTGACTGACGTTATCCAGCGACTTCTCGTTGCGGGTCTGCTGGCGAATTTCGCGGTCCAGTTCCTGCAATAGCAACACGGCCCGAGCAACAGCCGCCGCGCTGATCCGCTCACCGCGCAGGGTCGTCACCTTGCGGCTGACCTTGGTCATATTCGCTTGTACGGTTTGATACCGCTCTTCGCTCATGCCCCCGGCTCGGCGCATCAACTCAATGGCGTAATACTCGGCCAAGCCATCGCCGATCCATTCGCTGCGCGGGTTGCCATTGATTCGGCTAAACACATGAACCAATTCGCGCACCAACGGGCTGGTCCCGCTTTCGCTGACCACCGGCCGGGCGCTGTTGAGGTAAATGGAGTTATTACCCGCCGTCGCCCCGCGCCACATCGGGTCAGCAGCTCCCACCACTAACAGCTTGAGCGGATTACGCGGAAACACCGCTTGCAGCTGCGGCCACACGAATGTCAGCATCGTCAATACGTCCATTCGGCGCATGCCTTGGCCCTGCGGGGCGGTCACCGTGACATCGGTTTCGCCCAAGCGGGTGCGACGGCTGCCAAGGGTACCGGCCAACATCCATCCTGTGGGGCGATCAAACAGCCGCGAAATATTGTCGATCCGAAAGCGATTTTTGCCAATGCGTGGCCAAGCGGTTTCCACACTGACCCAGCCGCTAGGCAGTTCGAACTCAAGGCGTGAGACCAGCTGGGTACCGTCCTGCTGATCAAGTCGGGCCGGAGGCACCAGATCCTCGCCGCGCATCAACGCCCAGGCTGGGGTCATCCGTGTGTCGAAACTCACGACCTTGCTTGAAGCCAGGCTTGCAGGCGTGTGTGCATGGCTGATGCGCACGCGATAAGTCAGGCTTGCCTTGCCACTGGCCGGCCGCCAAACCCCGCGTTGACTACCCACCGTTTGCCCGGCATTGGGCCGCCACTCGCCGTCAGCCTTGAAAGCACTGTAGTCACCCTTGTTACCCAAATCGAAATCAAGACTGCGCACCGCCTCTCCCTTCGACAGGGTCAGGCGCACTTCAGCCTGATCGCTCTGGGGCAGTAGTTTGACGTAGTAATCCAGATCAACATTCTTCGCCGCCAGCAACGGCGTGCTCATCAGCAAAGTCAGCAACAACAGCAAGGACAACGGCAGTGGATAACGCACAGGCTTACGACTCCTTGTTGAACATGACGACGTCAGCCTGCACGGAAAATCAGGTGTTCTTCCCAATCGTCTTCGGACACGCTGTTCTCGCTGAGCATGCGCCCGGACTGAGAGATACGCTCATGGTGGACCGCGTCGCGATCACCGCACACCAAATGGTGCCAGAGCGGCAGATCCTTGCCTTCACTGACCAAGCGGTAGCCGCAGGTCGGTGGTAGCCATTTGAATTCATCGGCCTGGCCTGGCGTCAATTGAATGCAGTCCGGCACTGACGCACGACGGTTGCTGTAATCGGTGCATTGGCAGGTTTTCAGGTCCAGCAACTTGCAGGCGATGCGCGTGTAATAGACGCTGTTGTCCTCTTCATCTTCGAGTTTTTGCAGACAGCACAGACCGCAGCCATCACACAGCGACTCCCACTCGTCTTGATCGAGTTGCTCGAGGGTTTTGCGTATCCAGAAAGGTTCGACTTTAGCGGCCATGGGTTTGGGCAATCAGCATCAAAGAATGAAAGGCCGCCAGTCTAGTGGCACAAGAGACGCGGGCCAAGCGTTGGCGACTGTCGGTAAGGCCGGACTTGTCAGATGTCGACCGGCAAAGTACTTTTATCAGCCTGATTTCGACGATGCCTGCCGTCCACGGCCCATCTCGCCACGCCCGGCAAGGCCTGATGAACGCTCTGCTGAGTTGTCTATTCCTTTGTCATTTAGCCAGGATATTCATGAGCATTAATCCCCGCATCGCCGATTACCCGATCGACCCACAATTTACCGATCGTTGGTCGCCACGCGCCTTTACCGGCGAGGCCATTCCCGAGGAAACCCTGCTGAGCTTTTTTGAAGCCGCACGCTGGGCGCCGTCGGCCTATAACTCGCAGCCGTGGCGCTTCTTGTATGCTCGCCGTGACACACCTAACTGGGAGCGCTTCCTCGGCTTGCTCAATGAATTCAACCGCGGTTGGGCACAGCATGCATCGGCACTGGTGATTGTGATCTCGAAAACCACCTTTACTGCGCCCGGCGCCACGGAAGAAACCCCAGCCCTGTGGCACACCTTCGACACCGGTTCAGCCTGGGGCCACCTCGCCCTGCAAGCCAGCCTGAGCGGCTGGCACACGCATGGTATGGCCGGCTTCGATCAGGAACTGACCCGCAAAGAATTGAAAATCCCTGAGGGTTATGCCCTGCACGCAGCGGTTGCGATTGGCAAACTCGGCGACAAATCGACCCTGGCGGAATACCTGCAAGCCCGGGAAACACCAAGCCCGCGTCGTCCGCTGTCGGAACTGACAGCCGAAGGCGATTTCAGCCTGTAAACCGATTGCACATATGCGTGCAGGCTGTGTGAGAGCGAATAGATTCGCTCTCACACAATTGCGCAGCGCCCTAATAACCTCTGGAAAAGTCCACTTCTCCGCGCAACGCTTCTCCCGCCTGAAATGCCCGCACGTTATCGACAAACAGCTGGACCATCGCCGCAGGCGAAGTAGGCGCCGAGCTATGTCCTGTCAATAACAGGCCCCAGGCCGTCCAGAATGGATGACGTTGCGGCAATGGCTCCTGACGACAGACATCGATCACCGCGCCCGCCAAGTGTCCTTCCTTCAACGCTTCGACCAAGTCCGCATCAACCACCGCCACACCCCGCCCGACGTTGATAAACACGCCCGTCGGCTTGAATTTTGCGAACAGTTTCGCGTCGAACAGGTCGTGGGTTTCCGGGGTGTTTGGCAGCAGATTGATGACGTAATCCACTTCGCCGACCAGGCGATCCAGATCCGTCAGAGCGCCCACTTCAACGAACGGTGCCTGGGTACGCGGTGCAGAGGCAATGCCATACAGCTCTACGCCGAACGGCAGCAGGAACTGCGCCACGCTCTGGCCGATATCGCCAGCACCGACAATCAACGCCTTGCGCCCGGCCAGGCTCTGGCTCAATCGGTTATCCCATTTGCGCTCGACCTGGCTAACCAGCCGCGCCAGCACTTCACGCTCATGGCCCAGCATGTAAGTCAGCACAAACTCGGCCATGACCTGGCCGAAGACGCCCACGGCACGGGTCAACCGGTATTCCCGGGGCAGACCTTCAGCCAGTAATGGGGTGATCCCGGCCCACGTCGATTGCAGCCACTGCGGGGTATGCCCCTGGCGCAACAGGGTGGCCAGCAGGTCCGGTTGCCCCAGCCAGACCGGGCAGTCTGCGGCCATTCGAGACAGCTCGGCCGAATCGCCGGTGCTCATGACTTCCAGGTCGGGTGCAATCTGGCCCAGCAATTGGGTGTAAAGGGGGTAATCGTGTTCAGCAATCAGAACGCGCATGGCTCAAAACCTTTAAAAACAAAACATGCGTCTATCGACGGGGGCAGCCCCCATCGATATCAGTCGCACTCAAGAAGCAGTCCACTGCGCCGACGTGTCGGACGAGGGCTCTTTACAGAGGATCGTTACGGCGCAGCAGCTCTTCGGGAAGGTGCTCGATGTACTCGTCTTCTGCTGGCGGCATTTGCAGGTGATAGCCCTGCTTGTCGAGATTCTCAAGCACTTGATTGATGTCCTCGCGGGACAGCTTGCGCTCGGGGCTAAGCACCAGATCGAACGTATGGGTCGGCGGCCCGAAAGCGATCAGCAAGTCTGCGGGCACCTTTTTGAGCGCATCGCTTTTGAGCACGTACAGGTACATCTCGTTTTTACGCGGGCTTCTATAAATGGAGCAAATACGTTTCAAGGCTGTTCTCCAGCAGAGGCAAGGCTGTCGAGCAGCGCTTGGCCCATCAGTTCGCGGCGCCAGCCACGCAGCGAATCAGGCAATTGATAGGGACCATTGGGATAGCCACTTTTCAGCAACGCTTCCAGGGTCTTTTTGCGCAGCATCAGTTCAGGGGCCATGTTCAGCCTCTCAGCTTGTTGCTGGCCGATAACACGCAACGTCTTCAGAACCGCTGCAGCTTCGATAGGCAATGGCTCAGGCAACGCTTGAGGCCACTGATCAGGAGGCAGGCTGGCGGATTTCTTGATCAGGTCGATCAGAAACTCACCGTCCTGTCGCACGGTTTTGGGATGCATATCTTCAATTTTTGCCAGCGCAGAAAGGTTGTCCGGCTGGGTTTTGGCCAAGGGCCACAGTGAGTGCTCGCGGATAACCCGATTGCGCGGCAAGTTGCGGGCCCGCGCCTCACGTTCGCGCCAGGCACACAACTCGCGCAACACCGCCAGCTGCGAGCGGGACAACTTCCACGCCAGCTTGGCTTCGCGGTAAAGCTCGTCGGGATCGGTTTCGCGGCGCAGATTGGCGACCAACTCCGCACCGTCATCAAGCAACCAGGCGTGTTTCTCTTCGGACAGCTTGGGCTGCAGGATGCTGTAGACCTCAGCCAGATGCACTGCATCTTCCGCAGCGTAGCTGATCTGAGTCTCGGACAACGGACGCTGCAACCAGTCGGAACGGGTTTCGCCCTTGGGCAAGTCGATCCCCAGCACTTCCTGAACCAGACGTGAATACCCCATGGAAAACCCGAGATTCAAGTACGCAGCAGCCAACTGCGTGTCGAACAGCGGCGCAGGCAGACTGCCGGTCAGACGCAGGAGTACTTCCAGGTCTTCACTGCAGGCGTGGACCACTTTTATCACGGCGGGGTTTTCGAGCAGCGCGCACATTGGCCGCCAGTCGTTGATCAGCAACGGATCGATCAGGTAGGCGCGAGCACCATCACCGATCTGCAGCAACGCGGCAATCGGGTAAAAAGTATCGACCCGCATGAATTCGGTATCGAGGGCGACAAAGGGCAGTGACTGCCATTCGCGGCAATGTTGGGCGAGGCTGGCGTCGTCGCGAATCCAGTGAATATCAATGGCCACACGGCTCTCCCTTGAAGAATGGCGCGCAGTATATATCGCCCTCACCGGTTACCGCGCATCTGCACTGCAAGTCTTGAATAACTTCCTGCAATCCTGCGATGAAAACCCGACCGATGACCGGGTTGAAACTTATGATTTACGCAACACATAAACCCGCCACATCGCATAGCCGGGCAGAACATCATGATGGCCGAGGATCTGGAAACCAGCCTGTTCGAATTCAGCTTCTATAGCGGCCCGGCTTACGACAAAGCGATTCATCTTCGAGGCTATCGGTTCAGCGCTCGCGCGACCGCGCTCTAAACGCTTGCGCCGCCAGGCCTTGATGTTGCCATCCACCCACAAGGACACAATGACGGTGTCACGGGTCACCCTGTGGAATTCACGCAGGATTGCCGAGCGCTGATCACTATCAGCGACATGATGAAACAGACGCATACAGAAAATGCAGTCCACCGCATTGGCTGACAGGTCGATAGAGAGCGGCGATGTCTGAAAGGTCTTGATCCGTTTAAGCTTTTCAGCTGGAAAACTGGCCTCGGCAACGGCAAGCATTTCCAAGGAGGGGTCCGCTGCCAGGACCACCCGATTGGTATGTTCGGTCAGTACCGGCCAGAAACGGCCTGCCCCCGTGGGCAGAGCCAGAACCAACCCAGGGTCGCCAGCCACCTTCAAGGCGTGCCTGGCCAATTGCTCATCACGCCAATGGCCAAGTTGTCCTGAAAACCCAAGAGGATGTTTTTTCAGAGAGTGCCGAGCGAGTTCATGCTCGCGCCGCCTGGAAAATTCACGATCAATGGGTGGGGGTGGTTGCGCAGACATGGCCAGCAGACTCTTTATAAATGATCAGCAGATAAACGGCCAAAAGCCAAAACCAAAGGTATCCATTACAACGCTACTGACTGGCCAGCACACCGTCTGTCATCACCCCACGACAGCCCGCGAACATATCGAGGCTGGGGTCGTAGACGGTGCTGTCGACCTGCAACAAGCCGAGCATGGAGTGAAACAGGTTGTCTTGACTCAAGGGCGCATTTCGCTGTTGCTGCACACAGTTCGCATTGAGCGAAAACGCGTGTTGATACGCCTCAGAAAACCAGGCCACCATCGGCACATGTTTCTGTTGGTCCGGCGCCAGCAGATAGGGCGTGCCGTGCAGGTACAAGTTGTACTCGCCCAATGACTCGCCGTGATCGGACATATACAGCATGGCGGTATCCACCTTGCCCTGATTGCTGCGCAGGGTATCGATCAAGCTGGCCAAGACATGGTCGGTGTACAACAAGGTGTTGTCGTAACCGTTAACGATGCTTTCACGACTGCAATTATTCAGGGCGTTGCTTTCGCATACCGGCGTGAATTTTTCAAACGCCTTAGGGTAGCGTTTGAAATACTCGGGACCGTGACTGCCCATTTGATGGAGCACCAGGACCGTGTCCTGATCCAGGTTATCAATAAAATGCTGCAGCCCCTGCAGAAGGATTTCGTCGCGGCATTCGTTATTGGCACACAGCACCGGGTCCTGGAGCTTGCTCACGTCCTGGACGGTGACTCGATCACAGGTACCTTTGCAGCCTGACTGGTTGTCGCGCCAGACAACGTTCAGCCCTGCATGCTTGAGCACATCAAGAACGCCCTCTTGATTCTTGGCCTTGCTGGCGCTGTAGTCCTTGCGCGCCATGTTGGAAAACATGCAGGGCACCGACACAGCTGTCTCGGTCCCGCAAGAATGTACGTCGCTGAAAGCGATCACACCCTTCTCTTTCTGAAGCTGCGGTGTTGTATCGCGGTTGTAGCCAAGGATCCCGAAATTCTCGGCTCGCGCACTCTCCCCCACCACCAGTACTGTCAATGATTTTCGGGTGTGCAGGTCCCAGCCGGTTGACCGTTTGGCATCTTCGCCAATTTTCACGAACGGGCGTTGTGCCGAAACGACCTGCTCACGCAAGTACCCCACCGATGCACCGATATAATTGCTCGGCACCACCATCAAGCGCAGTTCGTGATGATTGCGAAACAAGGAAGACAAGCCCTGATAGTTCGCCATCGCGACCACACCGATCAGCCCGGTGCAGGCCACGGTGACCAAGGCTTTACTGATCAGATCATGGTGCCAGCGACGGTAGTTGATCGTGGTTTTCCAGAGTATCAAAGAAGGCACGATACCCAACAATACGATATACACAGCCATCTTCACCGAGAGCAAGTCACGCACTTCAGTGGCATTGGTTTCAGCAAAATTCCGCAGCATCCCAGTGTCGATCATGACGCCGTACTGGCTCATGAAATAAGCCACGCTGGAACTGACCAAAAACAAGAATATCAAGACGGGCTTTAATACACGTTTGAACGCCAAAAACGTCAATACAATATTAAAAATGCAGAGCACCATGACGCCGAAGGCAACGCGCATGGCGATGCCTTCCCAGTCCGCAGCCGTGATTGCAAAAAGATGCAGCCACAGGGTTACGTTGAACCCGAACAGCAAAAAACAGCTGGCAATCAGGGTGACAAGCTCAGGGCGTACAGCTTTGACGTTCAGAATGAGGCCTGCTTGATCAAAATAAAAAATACGCCGAAACAAACCTGATCACTGGCCACCTCCGACGTGAAAAATATTAATCAATCAAGCATCAATTTTTTGTGAAAAGGATGCGAGCGAAGGGTTCAGGATGGTTTCTTTTCCTGTAGGAAAACAAACCATGGCAGGCCAGAACCTTCCTTCACCATGCCTGTTGGCTACATTGCCTGCCTAAGCCTGATGTAAATACCAGCGCCAATCCTGTTCACCTACTTCACCCATGAACTGCCGATACTCGGCGTGTTTGACGGCAAGATAGACCTGCAGAAACTTGCTGCCAAATACATCTCGTGCCCAGCCAGAGGCTTCCAGCGCACGTAAAGTCGTCAGCCAGTCTGTCGGCAATAATTGCGCGGCCTGCGAATAACCATTGCCTTCGACCGGTGCGCCGGGGTCCAGTTGCTGGCGGATACCCAAATGAATACCCGCCAGAATCGCGGCCGCTGCCAGATAGGGATTGGCATCGGCACCGCAGATACGGTGCTCGATATGGCGGGTGTATGCTGGACCGCCCGGTACGCGCAGGCTGACCGTGCGATTGTCTACCCCCCAGGTCGCCGACAACGGTGCGTAGCTGTTGGTCTGGAATCGACGATAAGAGTTGGCGTTCGGACAGAACAGCAATAACGAATCAAGCAGCGTCGTGAGCATCCCGCCCACGGCGTGGCGCAACAGTGGCGTGCCGTCAGCGGCCTCGCTGGCGAACAGATTGTTACCCTGTTCGTCCGCGAGACTGACATGCATGTGCATGCCGGTGCCGGCCAGGTCATCGAACGGCTTGGCCATGAAGCAGGCAATCATTCCGTGCTTGTGCGCGATGCCTTTGACCAATCGCTTGTAGCGGACTGCTTCGTCCATTGCCTGCAACGCATCGGCACGGTGCTCAAGGGTGATCTCTACTTGTCCCGGCGCATATTCGGAGATCGCTGTGCGCGCCGGAATCCCTTGCAACTTGCAGGCACTATAAAGATCGGCGAGAAACGGCTCAATCTGTTCCAGTTCACGCAAGCCGTACACCTGAGTCGCCACAGGCCGGCCGCCATCCACATCCCGGTGCGGCTGCGGACGGCCATTGCTGTCGCGTTGGCGATCAAGCAGATAAAACTCAAGCTCCGCCGCCATCACCGGGTAATACCCGTCAGCCTTGAGCCCATCGATAACCTTGACCAACAGGCGGCGCGGGTCCGCTACCGATGCCGGCATACCTTGTTCCGGGTGCATGCTGACCTGCACCGCCGCCGTGGGAATCTGCCTCCAGGGCATGCGCTGCAGACTGCCGGACACCGGATAAGCGCGGCAATCGATATCGCCCACATCCCAGACCAGCCCGGAGTTTTCAACGTCTTCACCATTGATGGTCAGGCCAAGAATCGTGCTTGGCAACGGCCGGCCGCTTTCATACACCGCGAGTAATTCATCACGGTGCAGCAACTTGCCGCGAGGTACGCCGTTGTTGTCGAGGATGAACAGTTCGAACATCTCGATATCGGGATTCAGCTCAAGAAAACTCAGGGCTTCTTGCAGGGGAGCAAAACTCATGGCGATTCACTTTTTCTTCCAGGCACGCGCTCGGGCGCTTGCCGGTTGGTAAACACACACGTTGCCGCACGCTAAAAAACGTCAGGCAAATGCGAATGAAGGTTTAACCAGAAAAAGAGCCATCCGGTGGACGCGCATGGCGACAATGCCACAACGCCCAAAAGTCCAACTCGGAAGGGAGCGCGCAGGTACCTTGCACCGACATTGGCCGGGGGTGTTGAGACGGAACGCAGGTCACGGCTGTACCAGCCAAAAGTCCGTGCCTGATCCCTCCGTTCAACCCATCCATAAAAAATGCCGCCGACAATAGATGTGTTGCAGCGTCACACAGCGCTATAGGTCATTCAATCCAGTTTTAACAATGCTTGGTTACCTGAGGACTAAACATTCACCCTCTCCACCCTCATCAAATGCCCTACAGGACAAGTTCACTTTGATGGGGCAACGTCGTGGGCTACGATCACGCTTCCTGAACAGACGTTGATAGCGTTTCAGCGTTTGTCGAATGAACGAGAGTACGTGATGAGCAGCGAATTACAGGTCGTGGACATTCAACCCGGTGACGGCAAGGCAGTGGTCAAAGGTGCCCTGATCACCACCCAATACAACGGTTTTCTGGAGGACGGAACCACGTTCGACTCCTCCTATGATCGCGGCAAGCCTTTCCAGTGCGTCATCGGAACCGGACGCGTGATCAAAGGCTGGGATCAAGGACTAATGGGCATGAAAGTCGGCGGTAAGCGCAAACTCTTTGTGCCGGCCCACCTCGCCTACGGCGAAAGGCAGGTCGGCGCCCACATCAAGCCGAACTCAAACCTGATTTTCGACATTGAGTTGCTGGAAGTGCTGACGCGGGATGATTAATGACGCGACGTTCAGATCATTGCCAGCCGCTCGACGCAGGGTTGCACCTCTTATGGATTTGCAGACGGAAACCACCCAGTCCGTAAAGCAAATGATCGCCACTCTGCGCGGGACGTTGCTGTGGGTGAGCGCCTGACCCGCTTTGCTGAGCAGATCAGCGGCGACTCCCGCAATATCTGCAGATCACGATTGATCGAGTGAACCGCGACACCAATGTGTTCAGCCGCATCAAAACCCGAAAATGCGGAACGCCGCCTGGGCGTAATTGCGACTCTCGTCTATATCACCAACGGCTCTAGATCAAGCCTTTTCGGTCAAAAGCTGTGTCACCTATCTGCTATAACCCTGCCACTTCTCTGTAATGATCTCCGGTAATACTGGCGCCAGTTTTTTGAACAAGGGGTTACCGCCCCACATGGCGCGAGCGGAAAGCGCCAGCTTTTCCTGAGGAGACGTATGTCACCTCATCATAAATTTGGAGATCATTATGCGTTTTGTTTCTACACGAATTGCAGCGGGACTTTGTGGTGGCATGGTGTTGGCCATGAGCGTTCCAGCCAGTGCCGCAGTCGATGCAAAACTGCTCGAAATGCTCAAGGCCAATGGTTCCATCTCGCCCGCACAGTATGCTGAGCTGCAAGCCGAGCTGAGTAAAGATCAACAAGCCCAGCAACAGGCTGTCTCCCAACAGGTCAAGAAAGAAGACCTGAGCGCGTTCGAGAAAAAAGTGGCTTGGGCTTCCAAGACCCAGTTCAAGGGCGATGTCCGTGTGCGCCAAGAGACCGTCAAGATCGACGGCGAATCCAACAACGGCGCCGACAAAAACCGCCAACGCATCCGGGCCCGCTTGGGTGCTTACAGTGAAATCAACCCGCAGGTTGACACCGGCATCCGTATTGCCACTGGTGGCGGAGATGATGCTCGCTCCACCAACCAAGACCTGAATGGCTACTTCGACAAGAAACAAATCTGGTTGGACCAGGCCTATATCGACTTCCACCCCAAGGCTGTGGAAAACCTTCACCTGATCGGCGGCAAAATGGTCCAACCATGGGTGAGCATGGGCGATGTCATCTGGGATAGCGACATCAACCCAGAAGGTTTGGCGGCCACTTATAAATACCCGCTTGGCGGCAAAACTGAGCTGTTCGGCAGTGCTGGTTACTACACGCTCAAAGACAACGTCGATGGCGAGGGCGTACAGTTCAGTCACGACCTGCGCCTGTACGCAGGCCAACTCGGTGCACGCTTTGCACCGACCGACAACCTCAAGGTCACCTTGGGCGGTAGCCTCTATACCTATGACAACGGCAGCGACAGTCGCTGCCCGACCACCGGCGCGGTAACCACGCCTTGCGCACTGGCAGTCAACGGCAACTCCACCAGCGACTTCCGACTGTACGAAGGCTTCGGTCAGATCGACATCAGCGGCCTGCCAGTACCGCTCACCCTTTATGGACAATATGTTCTCAACAACGGGACCAGCAGTGACCAGGACACCGCCTGGCTGACAGGCTTCAAGACACGCCTGTATGTCTTCAACCTCGATTACAACTACCGCGATGTTCAGCGCAACGCCGTGGTCGGAGCCTTCACCGACTCCGACTTCGCCAACGGCACCACCGGTTCGCGTGGGCACAAGTTCAAGGTGGGTTACGACATCGACAAGAACTTCGCAGTCGGCGCCACTTACTACATGGCTGACGCAGATTACGCCAGCCGCACCCAGACCGACGCCAAAACCAACACCCTGCAGTTGGATGTGGAAGCTAAGTTCTAAAGCCTGATCTCTCGTTGTGATTGGAACGCTGAAGTCATTCAGCGTTTTCCCTACAGGCTGGCGCTGGCGCGTTGATCCCCTCTCATCCGTCGGTTGCGCCATTCGCGCCAGCCTGCCTTTCAATCTCCCTTTTTGTTCGGCCTGGCGCGGGCGTTGCACCTTTACCCTGCTCTGATCGCGGCCCCATCAGCAAGAATCATCTCGGCAGCCTTCTCGGCGATCATCAGGGTCGGCGAACAGGTATTGCCTGACACAATCGTCGGCATGATCGACGCATCTACCACGCGCAAGCCACTGATACCCCGTACCCGCAGACGCTCATCGACAACAGCATCACTGCCCTGCCCCATCTTGCAGGTGCCGACAGGATGAAAAATCGTCGTGCCAATGCTACTGGCGGCCTGACGCAGTTGTTCTTCGCTTTGCAGATTCGCGCCAGGCAGATACTCCACCGGCTGAAAACTCGCCAATGCGGGCGCAGCGACAATCCGCCGGGTCAGGCGTATCGCATCGGCCGCCACATGGAGGTCGGCTTCATGGCTTAAGTAGTTCGGGCAAATCGAAGGCGGCTCATCCACAAGAGCAGAACGAATTTCGACCGTCCCGCGACTCAGGGGTCGCAGATTGCAGACTGAAGCAGTGAACGTGGCAAAACTGTGCAACGGCTCACCGAAGCGCTCCAGCGATAACGGTTGCACATGATATTCAAGGTTGGCCGAGCGCTGCTCAGGGTCCGAGCGGGCGAAGGCGCCCAATTGGCTTGGCGCCATCGCCAACGGACCGCTGCGATTGATCGCGTAACGCAGGCCCATGTTGATCTTGCCCCAAAGGCTGCCAACCATCTGATTGAGGGTCTTACCGTTACTGATCTGATAGATCAACCGCAGTTGAAGATGGTCCTGCAGATTGCTCCCTACGCCTGGCAGCTCATGACGCACACCGATACCGAGCTTCTCAAGCAAGGGTCTCGGGCCGATGCCGGATCGCTGCAACAACGTCGGCGAACCAATGGCCCCGCAGCACAGAATGATCTCTCGGCGAGCGCGCAAGTGTTGCTCGCACTGCTGAACATGCGCAACAACGGCACTCGCGCGGCCATTTTCGAATTCGATACGTGACGCTTCCACGCCTGTGAGGACTGTCAGATTCTTGCGCTGCGCAATAGGCCGCAAAAATGCCTTGGACGCATTCCAGCGTACGCCGCGCCGCTGATTGACCTGAAAGTAACTGCAACCTTCATTGTCGCCGCCGTTAAAGTCGTCGATAGACTCGATGCCAGTCTGCGCTGCGGCCTGGCGAAAGGCATCAAGAATGCCCCATGACAGCCGTTGCGGCTCCACCCGCCATTCACCCCCCGCGCCATGCATGGCAGAGTCGCCGGCGTAGTGATTTTCTGAGCGTTTGAATAACGGCAATACCTCTTTCCAACCCCAGCCCACATTGCCTTGAGCCGCCCAGTCATCATAGTCATGGGCCTGGCCGCGCATATAGATCATGCCGTTGATGGATGAACTGCCGCCCAGCACTTTGCCCCGGGGGTAGTTGAGCGAACGACCATTAAGCCCGGGCTCGGCTTCAGTTTTGAAGCACCAGTCCGTACGTGGGTTGCCGATGCAGTAGAGATAGCCGACCGGGATATGAATCCAGGGGTAATTGTCCAGCCCGCCGGCTTCGAGCAACAGCACGCGGTGTGCAGGGTTTTGCGAAAGCCGATTGGCCAGCAAGCAGCCCGCAGGTCCGGCGCCCACAATCACATAGTCATACGGCTCACTCGTCGCTTGCATGCAGCCCTCGCTGGTCTTCTTATTGTTTTGTTGTCCGAGGCCATCCTATGCTTTCTTCAAGAAAACGAAAGGCCGCTGCAAGTTGCCTTGCAGCGGCCTTTATCAACGGTTTTTAAGCCGGGTGACGATCAAACCGACTTGCGGCGATAGTCCCGGTAGTTAGGCATCCAGAAGTTGCGCTCGATAGCCGCAAGTAACATGTCTTCTGAGGTTTCCAGCGCCACGCCATCAGCTTGAGCTTGCTTGGCAACTGCCAAGGCAATTTTCCTGCTGACTGCCTGGATATCCTTGATCGGTGGCAGTACTGCATCACCCAGCCCCGTCACCATTGGCGAGCACTCCGCCAAAGCGTTGGACGCGGCCATCAACATCTTATCGGTGATTCTCGAGGCCTTGCTTGCGATGACGCCCAAGCCAATCCCCGGAAAAATGTAAGAGTTGTTGCATTGAGCAATATGGACCGTGCGGCCATTGATCGATACCGGAGCAAACGGGCTGCCGGTGGCGACCAAGGCATTACCATCGGTCCAGCGCAGGATTTCCTCCGGTGTGGCCTCGACTTTGGAGGTTGGGTTGGACATCGGCATCACCAACGGCTTGGCGCAATGCTTGTGCATTTCGCGGATTACCTGCTCGGTAAACAAGCCCCGCTGGCCCGACACACCAATCATGACGGTGGCATTGGCGTGGCTGACAACATCGAGCAATTGCGGGAATGCCTCGTCGCCTGCCCAGCCTGCTACATCCTCGGTTTTCTGTGCCAGGCGCTGTTGAAATTCCAGCAGGCCAGTCATGTTCTCGGTCAGCAAGCCATAACGGTCGACCATGAAAATGCGCTTGCGTGCTTCGCTCTCACTCAGCCCTTGTATCTGCATCGCTGCAATGATGTGTTCGGCAATGCCACAGCCTGCCGAACCGGCACCGACAAACACCACCACCTGCTCTCCAAGGGTCTCGCCTTTGGCTTTACAGGCCGCGAGTAACGTACCCACCGCGACCGAAGCGGTGCCTTGAATGTCATCGTTGAAGCAGCACAATTGGTCCCTGTACTTATTCAGCAATGGCATCGCATTCGATTGGGCAAAGTCTTCGAACTGCAGTAGCACGTCAGGCCAGCGACGCTGCACCGCCTCAATGAACATCGCGACGAACTCTTCGTACTCCTGACCGGTTACCCGCTCATGGCGCCAGCCCATGTACATCGGGTCGTCCAGCAACTCGCGGTTGTTGGTGCCAACGTCGAGCACAATCGGCAACGTGTAGGCCGGGCTGATCCCACCGCACGCGGTGTAGAGCGACAACTTACCAATCGGGATGCCCATACCGCCAATGCCCTGGTCGCCCAGGCCGAGAATTCGCTCACTGTCGGTGACGACGATGATCTTGATCTGATCCTTGGTCGCGCTGCGCAGAATGTCGTCAATACGGTCGCGCTCCGGGTACGAGACAAACAGCCCCCGATGGGTGCGATAGATTTTCGAGAACTCCTGACACGCTTGACCAACCGTCGGTGTGTAGATGATCGGCAGCATTTCATCCAGGTGCGAGTCGAGCAGACGGAAGAACAACGTCTCGTTGTTGTCCTGAATCGAGCGCAGGTAAATGTGCTTGTCGAGGTCGCTGGCGCATTGGTTGTATTGGCTGAAAACCCGAGCCACTTGCTCTTCTATCGTCTCCACGTTCTGCGGCAGCAGCCCGATCAAGTTGAACTCGACCCTCTCCTGCGGCGTGAAAGCACTGCCCTTGTTCAGCAGCGGCATCTCCAGCAGGGAAGGTCCAGCGTAGGAAATATATAAAGGACGCGAGGTTTTGCTCATTTTCAGTGATCGCCTTTTTCTGTTTACTCTGAAATTTCGATACGGAACCAAGACGGACAGCCGGAGCCTGACGGCTCTCTATTCAACCCGCCTCAGCAATCTCAAGGGACGAGATTGCGCTGCCTATCTTACTCGCGGTCGAGCCATTGCAGCAGGGTGATCATCGTACAACTTGATGACAGCGGAGATGGCACCCGCAACGGCAAGGTCGCCGATGCTCGAATCGACTACGGTGGTCCATCAAACAGTAGTCTTTTATACGCAGCACTGTCAGCCAGGCAGCGCGAAAAGTGCGCGCTAGAGCGGCAAAAACCGCCTATCGCAGAGAGGCTAATAACCGTTCAATTTTGTTTAATTCAGTGTAAAAATAGTGACTCATCGGGCGTCGCTTAGGAGCGAGTTGTCGTCTTTTACCAGGAAGATTCAACGGGTGGAATTTTTCGCCCAACGAAGGGTTTAACCCAAGTTAGAACGCCCTTCGAGATTGAAAAAAGGAGCTCAGAATGATTCACGATAAATTCAAGAAAGTCACCGGTGTCAGCTGGGAAGAAGCAGCAACAAGGAGCAACCAACTTTTCTTTGAAGCGGATCAACTTGATAATCATGCGTATTCGCTTCTAAAGAAAGAAACGCTGAATCCAGACGTCTGGAACGAATTTTCAACTGCAAAAAGAAGGGCCGAAAAAAAATACGTCGAAGCTCGCGTAGAGTGGCAACGCATTAAAAGCATTCTCGGTTCTATCAATAAGCCCGCTGGGAAATCTGCCAGGCAATCGGTGCATTAAAGGCATTCAGAGTGGAAAGGTTTAACGGGGCTGCACGCCGCACGTCACCTTTCCGCTAAAGACATTTTCAGGCCGGCACGGGGATGTGTCGGCCTCGCTTGATTATCCAACGCCAACGCCCCTCTCTCAGGTCAGGCTGCACGGGTTGCAGGTGTTCTCTACTGTCGCCAGAGCAGGCAACGACATTTTCGACGCAAACAGCCGTCGTCAATCTCAATGGAGAAGCCAGCATGTCCAGCAATCTGCCCAACGACCCCACCCTCGCCCTGCTCAACCGACTCAATCAAAACATCACCGCCCTCGGTTCTGCCGTGAATGAGATCCGCGCATGGATTGATCAGCATGGATCGACAGAGGTGTCGGCTGCCATCATGACGCAGCTCGCCGTGATTGAGGGAAACGCTGGCTTCATCGCCGCCGCCATGGCCGATCTGCAAGCCAGGCGCGAACCGGAAGACGAAATCGACCCGGAAGACTGAAGCTTGTCACGCGATGCCGCATCAGTGCCGACTAAACGTAGTGACGGGTCGACAGACCTAAAGCCGGTCTGCCTGATCAATCATATTGGTCGCCAATTTGATGCCTTGTTTTTTTGCGTCTTCAAAGCTCTTGTAAAGCGCTTTTTCATGAAGATTATGAATATTGTCCTCGGCGTATTTCACAGTAATACGAAGCCCTTTCGGGACTGGATCGCCTGGGTCGCCCCACTCGAAATCAATCATCGCGTCCCTGCCGTTTGGATGGACGTAATTAATCGAGTGCGGCCTGTCTACGAATGCCATTTCGCTCTCCCTGATCGTCGGTGATGTGCTCAACCTTAATCATTAGCCCACAAACTCGAATCACGCCAACCGGCAAGTGACATCCTCTCCGGGCGCAATCGTGCGGCGTTGCCAGGAGGAAGGGAAGGAAGGAGTAAAAGAGATCAATGAGCCCAATGCCCGCGTGCTGGAACAGCAGTTGGCCAAATGCGCAGCAATTTACCCTCGGGTCGGCATTCGGGCCCATTGATCATCACCCAACTCAATGTTGGATTGTTTCCATTTAGATAAATGGAGGTTGCTCGCCCGCCTACCACCCTGTTTCCTACCAGCTAGTTCAAGATGGGGCCGGGCAGGTATATTTTTAACAAAACACGTTTTAAGGGTCTAGTAACCTTTCGTCCTACCTTTATGAACGTAGGTCATATACAGCCTTAGGGCTGTCAGTGGGTGACTGCGCCCGCTCCCGTGCGAGAAAAACTCATTATTTTTTACCGGAGAGTCGCGTAAAATCTCAGCTAGACTCCGCCTGCTGGAGGAAGTCGTCGCCCTCTAAAACGCGCTTTCGCTGGCGCTCCGGGCTAACAATAATCATCTCAGCTGCAGGTAGAGAACCCTTTAAAAAAAACCTATCATTCCAGCTCACAGTCACCATAAACGACCGCCGTACATAGCGGCTCAGCTCAGGATCCTTTGTCCACTACCGAGATTTTCCGAGCGTCGCTTGGTGTTTTCCGGAGAGTGGAGAAACCTTACTCTTTAGGAAAAAACTTTGACAAACGTCTGCTCCAGCGGCCTTGATATCGGCTTTGCTTCTCTGGATTACATGCAAATTGGCATCCTGGGCATCATTCAAGGCATCACCGAGTTATTACCCGTTTCATCCACTGCTCACATGCGAATCGTACCGGCCCTTCTCGGCTGGCCGGATCCCGGTTCGGCGTTTTCCGCCGCCATGCAATTGGCCGCACTGGCTGCGGTAGTCAGCTATTTCTGGCGTGACGTACGGGAAGTCGTCACTGGAAGCATCGGTGCCGTGCAACGACGTGACTTCAGCAACCAGTCATTCAAGCTGGCAGTTGCCATTGTGCTTGCGACCATCCCTATTGGCATCGCAGGCCTTGCCTTGTCCTCGACACTCAATGCGTGCGACTCACCATTAAGAGGCTTGATGGTGATTGGTATCTCATGCGTTGTGATGGCCGTTTTGCTGGCTGCGGCCGAACTCAGCTGCCGTCATCGCCGCACAGTGGGAGAGATGCGCCTGCGGGACGCATTAATCGTTGGCATTGCACAGGTTGGCGCGCTGATACCCGGTGTTTCCCGCTCAGGTTCAACACTCACCGCTGCGCTTTTCCTTAATTTCAAACGCGAAGAAGCCGCGCGCTTCTCATTCCTGCTTGGGCTGCCCGCTATCGCGCTGGCCGGGCTGAAAGAGCTGTGGGTGCTGTTTCATGCGCATATTCCGGCCGAAGCGTGGTCTCACCTGATTTTCGGCCTGGTGATCGCCAGCGTGTCGGCATTTTGCGCCATCTGGGGCCTGATGAAGTTTCTGGAAAAATTCTCTACTTGGCCCTTCGTTATTTACCGGGCAGCACTGGGTATCTTCCTGATTGTCGCGGTCAGCACCGGCTTTCTGAGCTAAATAACCTTTAAACGCCAATAGAGCCCAGCCCTGAGCTGCATCTCGAAAACCAGGGCGGGCGTCCAACTAAATGGGGTTACCCCATGAGTTCGACAGAAACGAAAAAGCCCCTGTAATCTTTACGATTACAGGGGCTTTGTCTTATTCAATAATGGCGGAGAGATAG
>ERZ1463034.108-NODE-108-length-26172-cov-41.397481_pt1 | contig 26172 bp, 18 predicted proteins | sample MGYA00564480_ERZ1463034 | MGnify/ENA primary metagenome ERZ1463034 (study PRJEB39244, sample SAMEA3635122) | Helicobacter pylori | study: EMG produced TPA metagenomics assembly of PRJEB11511 data set (Assembly of a 5300-year-old Helicobacter pylori...
CTGTTATAAACCACCTCATGAATTCCTGCGAATTTGAATCCAGTCAGTGAAGGTTTAAACAACACCTCCGGGCACCGGAAACGTTCGTCACCCACAGTGATTTCTTGGCCATCTGCCAGTTCATACGATTCCTGAAGACTGCTGGAGGTCGCTGCGCCTTCCATTTCAGCCTCAAAATCCATTGCGACGTAACACAGCTTTTCTTTGATCTCCTGAACAATTGAAGACTCTGCCGTTGTGGCAAAAGAGTAGCTGCGTTCTGATAGTATTTTAACCAGGTAGGCCGTCAGGTTTCGCCCTCCAATGTCCGTCCGCAAGACTGCGTGAGGTAAAGCATAGCCTTCGTAAATCGGAACAGCATGAGTAACGCTATCGCCCACCTCCAAAACTATCCCCGTTGTACGTCCTGAGGCATACAGAGCCAAAACCGCTTGAATCGAGACATAACAAGCGCGGCAATTAAATACCTCAAATAATATTCTAACCATTTTCTCCCGGCTACTACGTGGGTTAAGCGGCGGCTCCGTCAAGAGTATGTCATGCTCGGCAGGTTTCACTTTTAATACGTTGTCAAATACATGGTGTAGAATGAGCTCGAAATCGTCCCAGTCAGTGATGAAGCCATACTTTACCGGCCAGCTAAGTTTTAATGTATCTTTTTTAGCTAGCGCTTCCTCACCCACGTACACTGCCTTTTGGTTTGCATCAGCCGATTCTGGCCTGCCTACTACGGTGGGAAATACCGCTGGACTGGCGTCACCGGCGAAACCTACCTTCATCGTGCTACTGCCAATATCAATAACTATCGCGCAGACTTCTTCACTCATGATGTATTGCTCCTATTATTGAATAACAGCGGGCAGTCGCAATGATATTTGCATTAGCCCCAGTGATTGAGCGCATGGTCGTCATCATGCTGCCCGTTGCTCACGTACAGTTTCTCCAATAAGGTTTTTTCCGTCTACTGTCATATATGACAGTGATCTATTCTCTTTTCGAATACTTTCTTATCTTTTTATAGTCATATTTATGAATGCTTTCGAGCATTCCGAATTCCGTGATCTGATCTACCGCGGCCAGCGACCCGTCCGGTGGAAGCTTGAGTTAGGGAAACTCTGAAAAAGGTTTCCAAATATGGTTCATCTAAAAAAGCCGGTATTTCCGATATTTCAGTGAATTACTTTATTTCTGAGCGCTTGACGCCCGATTTTCCGGCAAAAAGAAGGGCCTACTTCAGACCTTCCCTAGCAGGGTAAACACGCCGCGCTGATCAATCGCTTAAACGAAGATTTTATTCGCCACAAGAAGGAAAAATATGGCCTTCCGTTGGCGGTCTGGAGGGCGTGCGAGGTTCAGGATAGTTATTGCCGCTGCGAATTTTCTTGAAAAGTCGTACCGGGGGCGGAAAGAGATTGGCCGCAGCGTACTGTTCATCCGAACGAAAAACCGCATTGCTCAAGAAACCCCGGCGTCCGCCGACCTCTAGGTACGACCTTCAAGTTCGGGGCAATCCCGGCCTTGAAGAACAGGGATGTCTTTGCCGCACCCGTTCCCACGTGGAATGCCTTCTTCTTGGCCATGAGAGACCCCCCATGTTCTTGCAAAAATCGCTGAGAGCCCAGATTCTGGCGTTGCTCGGTGGCAGCCTGTTGGCGATCCTGCTGATCGCGCTGGCCTGTTTTCATTTCCTCTCCAATAGCGTGCAGAACTACAAAGGCCTGATCGACGGGCCGTTGCACACATCCCAACTGATCGATGAGGCCAACCTCCAATTCAAAATTCAGGTACAGGAATGGAAGAACGTCCTGCTGCGTGGCAAGGAACCGGCAGAGCTGAATAAATACTGGGGACAATTCGAGGAGCGCCAACGTGAGGTGCAAGACATCCTTGGGCGCCTCGCCAACCAGACGCCCCCCGAGTTGAAAACCCGGATCGAGAAACTGCGCGAAGCCCATCAAGTGCTGGGCACCGCGTACCAGAAAGGCCGCGATGCATTTATAGCCTCTAACGGCGACCCTGTTGTAGGTGATACGGCAGTCAAAGGCATGGATCGGCCCGCCAGTGAACAAATGAGTGAGCTGGTCGCCCAATTACGCGAGCAGGGCAGCCAACAATCCGAGCACATCAGCGCAGACGCAAACCAAACAATTCTCCTGGGTATTGCGGTGATGCTGGTGTCCGGGCTGTTGATCGGACTGCTGAGCCTGTGGCTGGTCAATCGCAATCTGATCGATCCAGTTCGACGATTGATCGAATACGTCGCCCAGCTCAGCCAAGGTAAATTCGGTGACCGCGTCAGCACCGAGCGTCAGGATGAGCTAGGCCGTCTGGCCGTGGCCGCCAACACGCTTCGAGACTTTCTGGCAGAGACCTTCAACCGTTTGAAGGTCAGCGCTACGGACCTGGATAGCGCCAGCAGTGAGTTGAATGCGATTGCACAACTGATCGCTCAGGGCACCAACGAGCAGTTCGAGCGCACCGATCAGGTCGCCACGGCCATGAACGAAATGTCCGCCACCGCGCAAGAAGTGGCTCGACACGCAGAGCAGGCCGCCACTGCGGCAGACGCCGCCGACCACAGCGCCCAGCAAGGCGAACAGGTCATGCAGACAACCATTGCCGCGATTACTCACATGCGTGGCGAGATATCCAATACAGCCTCGGTCATCCGTCAGTTGGAAACCGACAGCGGAAGAATTGGTAAAGTACTCGAAGTCATTCGCGGTATCGCCGAGCAGACCAACCTGTTAGCCCTGAACGCGGCCATTGAAGCGGCGCGCGCCGGCGATGCAGGACGCGGGTTTGCCGTTGTCGCCGATGAAGTCCGCAGCCTGGCACAGCGCACCGCGGCCTCAACTGCCGAAATCAATCAAATCATCCACACCGTACAGACTGGCGCCCTCGACGCAGTGAAAGCGATTGAGGGTGGCCAGTCTCGCAGCGAAGAAAGCGTCGAGCAGGTCACCGAAGCAGGCCATATGCTGCATCGCATCACCGAAGCGGTCGAGGCGATCCGCGACATGAACCGACAGATCGCCACGGCGGCCGAAGAGCAAACCTCGGTCGCCGAAGATATCTCGCGCAATCTGGTAGAGATTACCCAAATCGCCAGCGCCAATCAGGACAATGTAAAACGCACCGAAACGGCCAGCCGTAACCTGCACAGCGTGTCGGGTCAGTTGAATGAGGTGACAGCACGGCTGAGTGCCTGAGACACCGATTGAACTGTAACAAAACTGTCAAAACAGATTGCCATGATGCGGTTTTAGCAATCCTGCGTCCCTGACAGGCGTATTCAGGTCAGCGAGCATCCATGAACAACAGCATCGTGCACGATCATCAGGATTCAGACTTGTTCGGCTTGATCTATGGGTTTCGTTTCCTCCCCGGTGAGCGGGGCCGGGAAATCGATTCGGCCGCCGCCCTGGAGTGCCTGCACACTCCGGGCGACCCCGAAGAATTCATCTGGCTGCACCTGAACCTGGCCCATGCAGGCTGCCAACGCTGGATGAAATCGCATCTGGAGCTACCGGAAGAGTTTTTCGAAGCCCTGCATGAAGGGTCGCGCTCGACACGCATCGAACACATCGACTCGTCGCTACTGGCAGTGGTCAACGATGTGGTGTTCAACTTCGGCATGGTGTCTTCAGACATCTCTACCTTGTGGGTCTGCACCCGCAGCCACATGATGATCAGCGTCCGCTTGCAGCCTCTGCATTCGGTAGACAGGCTGCGTCACTCGGTAAAACGCGGGGAGTTTTTCCGCTTGCCGCTGGAGCTTCTCGTGCATTTGCTGCGCGATCAAGGCGAAGTCCTCGAACAGATTGTGAGGAAAACCACGGTCAGCGTCGATCAAATCGAAGACCAACTGTTGTCTTCACGCCTGAGCGATAACCGCGCAGACCTGGGTGCCATGCGCCGGGTGCTGGTGCGCCTGCATCGGCTATTGGCCCTGGAACCCCGGTCCCTGTTGCGCCTGCTCAACCGCCCACCGGCCTGGTTCCAGAAAGAAGACGTGCAAGAGCTGCGTAAATCCACCGATGAATCCGCACTGGTGATCAGCGACCTCACCGCACTGGGCGAGAGGATCAAGCTGCTGCAGGAAGAAATCGCCGCCAAGCTCAACGAGCAGAGCAGCCGCACCCTGTTCACCTTGACCGTGGTCACCGTGCTGGCGCTGCCGATCAATATCATCGCCGGCTTCTTCGGGATGAACGTCGGCGGCATTCCACTGGCCACTGACCCCGAAGGCTTTTGGGTACTGGTGGCGTTGGTCGCGACGTTCACCCTGCTCGCGGGTCGCTGGGCCTTTCGCAAACGCGACGACTACTGAAGCGCGCAAGCATTCAGTGCACGGCTCGCGCCAAGAGCCGTTCACTCAGCGGCGTTGATCGGCTCGTTCCGGGGCTGAATCGTCATCAACCTGATCAGGCGGTACTTCGCCGCTCTGGCGGGTGTCGATGCTCACCACCACTGACATCCCCGGTCGCAAGCGTTTGGCCTGGGGTTGATCGGGGTCAACGACGATCCGCACCGGTATCCGCTGGGCAATCTTGACGAAGTTCCCCGTGGCATTGTCCGCGGGTAGCAGGCTGAACTCCGAGCCAGCGGCGGGCGAGATTCGCTGTACCCTGCCCTGCATCTTCTGATGGTCGAGGGCGTCGACGCTGAAGGTTACCGGCTGACCGAGACGTACGTTGGCCATCTGGGTTTCTTTCATATTGGCGATGATCCACAGCCGATCCGGCACCAGCGCCATCAGTTGCGCCCCCGAATTGACGTAAGCGCCCAACCGCACGCCGATCTGCCCCAACTGACCATCACGCGGGGCTGTAACCCGCGTGTTGGACAGGTCGATACGCGCCAGTTCGATGGCGGCCTCGGCATTGGCCACCGACGCTTCCAGCGAGCCACGATTGACGATCACGGTTTGCAGATCCTGGCGGGAAATCTCCAGCGAAGCTTGCGCCTCGGCGACGGCGGCGACAGCTTGGGCATTGTCTGCGCGGCTCAGGTCCAGGTCGCGCCTGGACACTGAGCCATCGGCGACCAAATCCTCGTTACGGCGCAAATCAGCGGCGGTCTTGCGGCCCTGGGCAATAGTGTTGGCCAGCGCGGCCTTTCGCAGGAGGATGGTCGCTTCGGCACTGCGACGCTGCTGCAGGTTGTTGGCCAGCGCCGCTTTCTGCACCGCCAGTTGGGCCAGCGCCTGATCCAGGTGCTGCTTGTAGATCCGATCATCGAGACGCACCAACACATCGCCGGCCTTGACGAACTGGAAGTCCTGCACGGGCACCTCATACACATACCCGCTGAGCTGAGGCCCGATGATCGTCACCTGCCCCCTGACCAACGCGTTTTCCGTACTCTCGATGGCACTGCTGAACGGCGGTAGTTGCCAGGCGTAAAGCACGATCAATATGCCGATGAGCGCAATCGAGCCAAATATCAATGAAGAGAAAATCCGTACCCGCAACGGACGCGGCTGAGTACTCGGCGGTTCCGTGACGGGCGCCGGCGGCGGGCCTGAAGAGGCCGCTGGTGTGGCGTTTGCCGGAGTATTGGGCTCAGTCATGAAAGTTCAGCGCCACTGGAGGGGTCGGAGGACGTCGTTGTCGGGGCAGGAGCAATTTTTTCGGTGGTCATCTTCAGCCAGAGACTGCGCAGGAAAATCCAGATAAGGGTCAGCACCGCGATCAGCGCGATCATCATGAATACATCGTTGTAGGCGAGAACATTTGCCTCTCGGGTCGCCGCCGCTGCAAGGGTGCGAATCCCCTGGTTGGTACGCAGCGACGGGTCGGCAATGGCGGAGGCATAACTGCCACTGGCGATTTGCAGGCTCGATTGCACCTGGGCATTGATCAACGTCAGGTGTTCGACGATGTGACTGGAGTGAAATTTCTCGCGCACAACCTGCAGCGTGCCCAACGCCGCCGACCCGATCAGCCCGCCAAGGCTTTGGGTGATACCGAACAACACCGAAAAGCTCACCAGATTACGCGGGTTGCCAATCACCCCGCTCATCCCCTGTACCAGGGTCGGACCGAGGAAAAAGGTACCCCCGAAGGCCAGCAGAAACTGGCTCAGGTACATGTTCTCGGGCCGGGTCAGATTGGTCGAGCTGCTGTCCATCCAGGCACCCACGGCCATTGTCGCCAGCGAAATGATCACCGGTTTGAACAGGTGCTGCGGATCGATGGTCAGCGCACTGGCCGCCAGCCCCACCACGCTGCCCAGCAACATCACCAGATACAGGCTGTGCATCTGCTGGCTGCTCATGTTCAACACTTGCAAAAAGCCCACCGCGCCGATGGACTGTTCCGACAACACGATACGAATCAACATCACGGCCAAACCCAGACGAAGGATTCGGCCGCTGCCCAGCCAGCGAGTGATCAGCAAGGGGTTGGTGCGGTTATGTTCGATCGCCAAGCCAGCAAAGACCAGGGCGATCGATGCAGCCGAGGCGATACCGATCCATGGCGCCTCAAGCCACCAGTCAATCCGTCCCAACGACAGCACGGCGCACAATAAGGCAAAGCCGCTGGCGAGCAGGCCGAAGGTGAGAAAGTCGAGTGTTTCAAACGCCTTGAACCGGTCGCCCGGGGGCAGTTTCAGCAGGAGCACGCAGCCCAGCGAGAGCAACGCCATGCCCAGTTCAAAGAGATAAAGGCCGCGCCATTCGGCGATTTGCAACAGGTCTTCGGACACCAGTCGCGCCAGAGGAATCGCCAGCTGCGAAGTGCCCAGGCCAAGGACCAGCGCCTTCATTCGCCATTTCTGCGGGAAGGCCTGGATCATGTAGTACAGCCCCAACGAACTGAGTGCCGCGCCGACCATACCGTGGGCCGCACGCACGGCCACCGCCGACCCCAGGTCGTTGACGAACAGGTGCGCGAACGTCACCAGCGCATACAACACCAAAAATACTTCAGTGAATGCACGCAAGCCAAACTGCTGGCGAAACTTCACCAACAGCAGGTTCATCGACACGTTGGTCATGACATATGCGGCGGGCAGCCAGGCAATTTCCGCAGTCGTCGCACCCAAAGCGCCTTGCAAGTACGGCAGATTGGCAACCACCAGTGCATTACCCAGACCGCCGGTCAACGCAACGATCACACCGACGATTGCAAACGCCCAACGTTTGCCCGTCGAGTGCAACGGCGTGGACGGGGAGCCAGGCAGTACCGGGCGCTCGTGGGGCGCCCAATGGCGAGGGGTGTACTCGTTCATCGAGTGGACCTGATGGAGTATCTCCTCAAATGTTCATGAACCGAGCGAGTCCAGATCAGTAAAGCGCGCGGTCAAGGCGTAGTAAACCGTAGGACAGGAGTTCTTGCCAGCGTTGGGTGAAACCGATTGAAACGAGCCTTGGACTCGCTGATTTCAAGCGGACAGGAATACCCGGCAGCCTTTTATATTCCGCGATCCGACATTCGGTTTGAACATTACGCGCGCACTGCACATCACAGTTATTACCCCTGTCAGGGTGACCTTCAAAGCCTAAGGTGTACAGGGCTGAACAACGTACCAGCCATTGAACTGCCGAAGAGAGGACCTGATGATCAGCACCTCAAGCGAGCGACGTAATATTCCCACCGGTAACGCACGTCTCAAGCGCTATCTGTCTATTCGACGCAGGACCGAGAACCTGATCGCACCACTGAGTGCCGAGGACATGGTCGTTCAGTCAATGCCTGACGCAAGCCCGACAAAATGGCACATGGCGCATACCACGTGGTTCTTTGAAACGTTTCTGCTGGCCGAGAACGTTGTCGACTACCGCCCTTTCGATCCGGCATTCGGTTACCTGTTCAACTCGTATTACGAAGCCGTCGGCCCGCGTCATCCCCGACCGCAGCGCGGGCTGATGACACGTCCGAGCGTGGACAGAGTACTGGACTACCGCAAGCATGTGGACGAACACATGCGCACGCTGCTTGAGGCAGACATAACCACGGCCACTGCCGATTTGCTTGAGCTGGGTCTGGCCCATGAGGAACAACATCAAGAGTTGTTGCTGATGGACATCTTGCACCTGTTCAGCACCTCCTCGCTCAAGCCGGCCTATGACCCACGTTGGCCCAAAGACCTTCCCGGGCGGCGCGGCCGGTTCAAGCCGCTCAAGGGGGGACTGACGGAAATCGGCCACAAGGGCCAAGGCTTTGCCTTTGACAATGAAGGCCCCCGACACACCACCTACCTGCAACCGTTCGAAATCAGCGACCGCCTGGTGACCAACGGCGAATGGCTGGCGTTCATGGCGGACGGTGGCTATACCCAAGCCGGGCTATGGCTATCGGACGGCTGGGCCGCGGTCCAGGAACATGGCTGGAATGCCCCACTTTATTGGCAATACGACGCGCCCGGCTGGCGCCAGCTGACCTTGCGCGGGCTGGAAGCCATTGACCCGACAGCGCCAGTGATCAACATCAGCTATTACGAAGCGGCCGCCTTTGCCCACTGGGCTGATGCGCGACTGCCAACAGAGGCCGAATGGGAAGCTGCCGCAGAGGCCGGACTGCTGGAGCAGGTGGATGACGTCGCCTGGCAATGGACGCAAAGTGCCTACAGCGCCTACCCGGGGTTTCGTCCGGCTGCTGGCGCGGTGGGCGAGTACAACGGCAAATTCATGATCAACCTGATGGTCCTTCGCGGCGGGGCCAGTGTCACCGCCCCTGGCCACACCCGCACGACCTACCGCAACTTTTTCCACCCGGAAAAGCGCTGGATGTTTTCCGGCCTGCGCCTGGCCCGTGATGCCCGCCAGCCTGGCGCAGTGAACAGCCACGACAGCGAGTTCGCCCGCGACGTGATTGCCGGGTTGTCGGCGTCGGTGAAAAGTCTGTCGCCCAAGTATTTCTATGACGCTGCTGGCTCCGAGCTGTTCGAGGCCATTTGCGAGACCGCCGAGTACTACCCGACCCGCGCTGAAACCGCCCTGTTGACTCACGTGGCCCAACAGCTTGCCAGTACCATTCCAGACGGTGCAGCGCTGGTGGAGTTCGGCAGTGGCGCCTGCGAAAAAACCCGTCTGTTGCTCGATGCAGCGCCGCAGCTTGCGCTGTATGTACCGATCGACATCAGCGCCAACGCATTAAAGAAGGCCGCCGTACGACTGAGGAAACGCTACCCGCACTTGAACATCGTGCCTCAGATTGACGATTTCAGCCGCGCCCTGCAATTGCCGACCGAGGTAGCCGGGCACACCTGTGTGGGATTTTTCCCCGGCTCGACCATTGGTAACTTCACTCACGATCAAGCCGTGAAGTTTCTGCGTTCAGCCCGGACCTTGTTGGGCGATCAGGCACATTTCATCGTTGGAGTGGATCTGCTCAAAGAGGCCGACATTCTGGTGGCCGCTTACGACGATGCCGACGGTGTCACCGCGCGTTTCAACAAGAATCTGTTGACCCGTATCAACCGCGAACTCGACGGCGACTTCAACGTCGAGGCCTTCGACCATCTGGCGCTGTGGAACGAAACCGAGGAGCGCATGGAAATGCATTTGGTGAGCCGCCGCGAACATGTAGTCAAGGTCGCTGGACACACGTTCCACTTCAACGCTGGCGAACGCCTGCACACCGAGAATTCACACAAGTTCAGCATCGAATCATTCACCGCGCTTGCGGCGGACGCCAACTGGTCGGTGAGTGCTTTCTGGGTGAGCGAAGCCCCCCAAGTGGCGCTGTTCAGTTTGAAGGCTTGAGGCCTATTTGGCATGTCCTCTCTTTGGCCCATGCAAAAATGCCCAACCGCACTGCAGTATTCTCGATTGTCATTTGCAAATTTGCACTGGTAGCATCCGTGGGTCATTTCTCGCACCAGATGAGAAGCAGAACAATAAAGCAGCAGGGAGATAGCCATGACTGCCCAGGAATTACCCGTTGGAACTGGCAACGCTGTACTCGCCACGGTGCGTAACCATATCGGCCATTTGACCCTCAACCGCCCCGCTGGCTTGAATGCCCTCTCCCTGGACATGGTCCGCATCCTGCAAAAACAGCTCGATGCCTGGGCTCAGGACGATGAGGTGTACGCCGTGGTCTTACGCGGCAGCGGCGACAAGGCCTTCTGCGCCGGTGGCGATATCCGTTCGTTGTACGACAGCCACAAAAATGGCCTGACTGTGCATCTGGACTTTTTCGTCGAGGAGTACGCCCTCGACCTGGCCATCCACCGCTACCGTAAACCCGTGTTGGCGCTGATGGATGGCTATGTGCTTGGCGGCGGAATGGGCCTGGCTCAAGGCGCCGACTTGCGGGTGGTCACCGAACGCAGCCGACTGGCGATGCCGGAAGTCGCCATCGGCTACTTCCCGGACGTGGGCGGCAGTTATTTCCTGTCGCGGGTACAGGGCGAGCTGGGGGTTTACCTTGGCGTCACCGGCGTACAGATTCGTGCGGCGGACGCACTGTATTGCGGGTTGGCCGACTGGTACCTGAACAGCGAAGTTTTACCGCAGTTGGACCAGCAACTGGACAGCCTGCTGTGGAATGACAACGCACTGAAGGATTTACAAAACCTGCTGGCAAAAAACGCCGTGCAGCAATTGCCCGATGCCCCGCTGGAAAAACTGCGTCCGGTCATCGACCATTTCTTCAGCCAGCCGAACGTGCAGAGCATCATCGAACAACTGCGTGAAGTCACCGTGGCTAACAGCCACGACTGGGCGATGAGTACGGCTGCCTTGATGGAAAGTCGCTCGCCGCTGGCGATGTCGGTCACCCTGGAAATGCTGCGTCGAGGTCGCCATTTACCACTTGAAGCCTGCTTCGCTCTGGAGCTGCACCTCGATCGCCAGTGGTTCAAGCGCGGCGACCTGATCGAAGGGGTCCGCGCACTGATTGTCGACAAAGATAAAAATCCACAGTGGAACCCACCCACCGTGCAGGCGCTCAGTGCCGAGCATGTCCAAAGCTTCTTTAACGGCCATGAGGGCTAAGCCATGCACGACCTCGAACTGACAGAAGAACAGGTAATGATTCGCGACATGGCGCGCGACTTCGCCCGTAATGAAATCGCACCCTATGCCCAGGCATGGGAAAAAGCCGGCTGGATCGATGACGCCCTGGTCGCCAAAATGGGCGAACTGGGCCTGTTGGGCATGGTGGTCCCGGAAGAATGGGGCGGCACTTATGTCGATTACGTCGCCTACGCCCTGGCCGTGGAAGAGATTTCCGCAGGCGATGGCGCGACAGGTGCGCTCATGAGTATTCACAACTCGGTGGGCTGTGGCCCGGTGCTCAACTACGGCACCGAGGCGCAAAAGCAGACGTGGCTGGCCGAGCTGGCAAGCGGTCAGGCCATCGGCTGCTTTGCCCTGACCGAGCCTCAGGCGGGCTCCGAAGCACACAACCTGCGGACCCGTGCTGAGTTGCAGGGCGACGAATGGGTCATCAATGGCGCCAAGCAGTTCGTCAGCAACGGCAAACGCGCCAAACTGGCCATTGTTTTCGCCGTGACCGATCCCGAATTGGGCAAGAAAGGCCTGTCGGCGTTTCTGGTACCAACCGACACTGCGGGCTTCGTGGTAGACCGTACCGAACACAAGATGGGCATTCGCGCATCAGACACCTGCGCCGTGACCTTGAGCAATTGCCGCGTTCCCGCCGCCAATCTGCTGGGTGAGCGTGGCAAGGGCCTGGCCATTGCCCTGTCCAACCTTGAAGGCGGACGCATCGGCATTGCCGCACAGGCACTGGGCATCGCCCGCGCCGCGTTCGAAGCCGCATTGGCGTATGCACGTGAGCGGGTGCAGTTCGACAAGCCGATCATCGAGCACCAAAGCGTCTCGAATATGCTCGCCGACATGCACACCCAACTCAACGCTGCACGCCTGCTGATCCTCCACGCGGCGCGCCTGCGCAGCGCGGGCAAACCCTGCTTGTCGGAAGCGTCACAAGCCAAGCTGTTCGCGTCGGAAATGGCTGAGAAAGTCTGCTCCAAGGCGATGCAGATCCATGGCGGCTATGGCTACCTGGAAGACTACCCGGTGGAGCGTTATTACCGGGATGCACGGATCACCCAGATCTACGAAGGTTCCAGTGAAATCCAGCGCCTGGTCATCGCCCGTGAGTTGCGGCACTACACGATTTGATTCGCCGGTATAAGAGCTAAGACGAGCCGCTTTAAAAAGCGGCTCTTTTTCAATGCAGCCTCGATGCACCCGACAAGCGAGTCAAGCGGCGAAGCGTTGGCGCCCCAACAACGTGACGAGAAGGCCCAAAGAGTCAGCATTTCCCAGGATGATTTCGCTGCGTTTTTCAGCATCGGCCAGAAAAACCGGGCGAGCGTCTGCCAGGGTTGTCTGTCCGGTGATGTTCAGAACGAATTGCTTACCCTCCCCTTCATCATTGATGTCTTGCCACTGGCCATTTTTAAAGTGCTTGAACAGCTGACTGATGGGGGTCCGATGCGAAAGATAGCGGTGATGCAACTCCTCCAGATCGGATTTGATCCGAATCTGGTCCGGCGTATCGATGGCCAACAAATCGAGGAAAGGGGCCGTGGCCTCCAGGTAAGCGATGTCGTGCGTGTCATTGCTCAGGTGAGACAGTTCGTGGATGAGTGCAGCCGCTCGATAGTGGGACCTCAGATTGAAACCCGCGCTGCCAACGGCTGAAGGCTTGAGGTGATATTTCGACGCTTCAAAAAACTGCTCGCTCAGGTAGATACGCTGGAGTGGATCAGCTTTTAGCGTGAACGCGACAGTGGTTTCGTACCCTGCCCGATTCACCCCCAAGACAAAACGGGGTGAAGAATAAGGTGCCAACGAGGCATCCATCACGGCGTTGAACAAGCCCGTTGTCGACTTTTTGATTGCATCGACAAGTCCGGCACTCGGCGTCTGTACACCGAAGAACTCACCAATGATTGTGTTGACCTGTGCATTGAGCGGTGCAGCGGGCGTTCGCACGTTCAGATTTTCCAGGCAGGTCTCGATATAGCGTTTGGTTTGCAGATGGGCGCGACCAATCCTGCGCGCGTGGTCTCGATACCCCAGACGTATCGCAGGCATTCCACTGGCCAGAACGTCGAACTCATGATTGACCGCTGCGTCGATCTCACTCGGGGTTAAAGCATCAGGAGATTTAGGCCGAGTAAGAAGCCCGCCTCCCCCCCTCAACCCCCAACGCACATTGAGTTCCCATTGCTGATGGTCATTGAGTTTCAGGTTCGGCCCGACATTGTCACCACTGACAATGTGCCAGGCCCCCTCATCCTGCATCTGTACCTGATAGACCTTGCCAGCGACAGCCGCATACTTTTTCAGCGTCAAGGGCGCCTGGTAAAGGTTGTACAGCTCATCTTTCATCAAATCGCTCAATGCGATATCGGACACTTCGAACGCCTGCAAACGGACTTTTACGTCTGGGGGCAATTGGGCATTTCGCCAAGAGAATCCCAGCGGCGCGTCAAGGTCACTCAGCACCTCAGAGGCTGAATCGTCGACCTCCAGCGCCTTCAAGGCTGAATGTTTGGCCGACACAAAAATGGCCAAAGCAGCGGTAAACTCCGACACTGCCTCGCCCCAGTGTCGACTGGCGGCCGAGGTGGCTGATGAGTGAAACAACGATAGCCCTTGCCAGCCAGCAGCCATCAGGCCGAGATCGCCGGGCAGAAAAATAAGGACTTGCTCGGCCTGAAGCGTCATCAGGTACGTGAGCGACTCCCAATCAGCCTGGGCAGTAGTGACTGTCTGCGTTTTCGCTATTTCCTTGAATACGCTAACGGCATCACGGAACAGATACTGCAAAACATTGCCCTCAACAGGTTCGCTGTCCAGGGTGATAGGCCCCAATGAAAACATTGGGAAATCCGTATAGAACTCGGTACTCCACACCGGAGGCAGAAGGAAGCTGTGATGGCCATAACGCGTTTGCACGTCGGGCGTGACACGCTGCATGAGCTGAGTTTGCAGGCTGCTTGATGTACGTATGTCCTGCAGCAGGCTGGCGTTGTCGGCGTACTCCTTGAAGCAAAAATTCTGGTTAAAAATCGAATAAAGGATCACCGGCCCCTGAGATGGGTCCTTTGGGCCTATGACGTAAAAGCCGGGCACACTGTCCGCCATGGCGCCCGCCTGCGCGATCAGTCGAAGCGGACACAGGATAATGTCCTCTTCATGTACAGTTTGCCGGGCAAGACTATCGGGCATCTCCATGAGGCCCTCGATGTAATCGTAGGCGCTGGCACTGAGCTGCCCTTCAAGCTTTTTCTGAACAGCAGTTTCGATCATCAGCGCTGGCAACTGCTTGAAAAATAAACGTCTGCGAAGGCTGTAGTCTGAATGACTGCTGTCCAGCTTTTGCGTCAGCAGTTTTTGATAATGTGCTCCCACATCCAACGTGTGGATCAACTCACTCAGGTAGGCGGGCGTCAACAGAACGGTAGCCAGGCTCTCTTCAGCAGAACTCACCGCCAGGCTCGCCCCCTGGATCGTCGAAAAATGATTAAGCGAGTATTCGGTCAATGTTTCGGTGTTGACATCGGTCACTGCGGGCAAAAAAGAAGGCGTCTGTCCCGTGCCCACCGGGGCTCCAACGTATCGCGTAAGGGTTATTCGCAAGGTGTCCGGGTCAAATGACTGGCCGGGGAAGTCGATACCCAGCTGGTCGAGTATTTTTTCGCGGGCGTACGCCTTTAGATACGGAATGCCGAATAGAAAATCATTGATCGGATCACCGACCCGAAAGTAACGCTTGAGTACGTCGGCATAGCTCTGCAAGTCGTCAATCGAGGCTTTTTTTAACCAGGCCGGCATTTGCGCTTCGAACAGGGCACTCTGAATGGCCCCTGACATCGCATCCAGTGCTGCATCCATCTGGTCATTGGCCTGGGCAGCGGTCACGAGGTTGCTGAACAGTTTCGTCTCTAGACGGCAGTCCGTTGCGAGTTGAACCGCGTGCTCGACAGCCTTGCATTGCCGGTCCTGCTCGACCCGTTGCAACTGCTCAATGAAATGCTCATTCAGCGGAATAGTATCGATAGACAATAGATTGCCATCGGGTTGCTCCAGGTGTTTGCGGATCATGCACTTTTCAGGCTCGGGAAAAAGATCCAACCATTGCTCGCGGTGATGAGTGTTCGCCAGCTTCGCAATCAATAACCGCTTGAGACCAACAAGTGAGTCGAATCGTCGTACACCCAACAATGAAGACCAGAGCACTACACCCGTGGGGGCGAGTGAGGGTTGATGCAGCATGAAAAGGTTGGTCATCTGCACCGATGGGCGCTTCTCGTCATAGGTGCACGACAGGGCGCAGACTTCGACGATAGCGTCGCCAAATACCCGGCGCAGACTACGCACAGGGTAATCCAGTACTTGCTCAAGCATGACCTGCGCTGGCTGATCGAGGTCGTCCAGACGTCCCTTCAGGTTCAGCTCCAGGCGAAGCAGTGCTGCCGTTATCTCGCACGACAACGCCCGAGGGTCCAATCGGGAGTTGACCTGACGCAGAGCATGCGTGTGGAACCGCCTGGTCTGACGTGCCAGCGCTGCGGGAAACTGGGCATGCGCGTATTTCAGCAGATGATTGACCAACGCAGGCGTCAGCAGTGTGCTGGGGTCTGTCTGCGCAATCGTTGCCGGAGCAAGGATAATCTGATTGTCGACGTGCACATCGACTACTCGATGACCGCTCACCCGGTCGAGCAGCAGGGTGATCAGATCGACTGGGGGCATTGTCGGACTGACTGCGCCAGCTCGGGCTTCTGCCGTGTTTCTCAGCACCTCGACAGGCAATGCCTCAATGAGCTGCACGTGAACATCCTTCGCATCCAGACGGCCATCACACAGGATGGCCAACTGCCTGTTCAGCACATCGCGGGCGCAGGATTCGATACCCGGGTGCGCTTTCCAGATAAGCCGGGATGCATCATCAAGCGTCTGCATCCGCTCTAGCCAGGATGGACTGAGCGTGGCCGCCACGGCCTTGGCAGGTGGGAGTGCCAGTGGGATCGAAGGTGTCAGGCGCCATGCTTCACCGAACGTGCCCGGTACATCACGCCATCGACCACCGCCACCCAGCCGCGACAGGCGATGGTCAATCAGATGACGAATATCCAACGCATCGTCAATCATGACGGCTGCCAGATCGCGGTCTCTGCGAGGCTGATCGATAACGAAAGCCAGATTGCGGTTCTGCAAGGCGATGACCGAGTCGACTCGATCCAGAAACAAGGGCCGGTCGATGTTTTCAAACGCCAACTGCAACCTGGCCGCCGTGCGCACCCGAGCGTGATCATCCAGCGACAGGTAGTGAAGGAGTTCTGTGCGTCCTTCGCCTGTGGAGAAGTGATCGCTCAATTCCCTTCGATTTCGAAACGAACGCAGTCCCTTTCCCACTGAGTAAAGCAGCAGTTCCGACAGCGACGGCACAATCCACTCCACCAGAAATACGCCCGCCAGCTCCGACGGATCTCGATGATCAAGAGACAGTGTGAGCTTCCTGAGGCGAACCTGACCACCATCGCCCCATTGCTCAAGAGACGGATCTAACAGTGAGCTGACTCGTCGAAACTCATGAGCGTCGAGCTTAGCATCGTGCCTGCGTGCCAGCAGCGCCTGTCGGAAGCATTCGGACAACGCAGCGGCAACGTATTCACGACGCGTCTGGCCATGACCTACCGGAGACCACCAAAAATGACCCAGTCGATTATCAAAAGACGTTTTCAGTTCCTTGACCGTATCAGACAGTGCTTGTCGTTGAGGTTGCGCCTCCAGTGAGTCAAGGGTCGTACCCGACGGCCCCAGAAAGCGGTGCTCAGCGCCTTGCGGCAATTCCCGGTCGATGTACTCGTCCAGTGCCTCATCCACGAGCGACTGGACGGCCGTGACGTCTTTCATCGACGACCGCGTTGTTGACTGGATGATCTGCAGAATGTGCGTCGAAGGATCGATTGACGTCTCGGGTATTGCGGTCTTGATCTGCCCTTCCAAGCCGTATTTCAGTATCGATTGCAATGAGGGTGTTTGCTCAAAATGCTGGGCCAGCTCAACGAGTTCTTGTACTTGGTGATCGATGATCTTGAGCATCCGAAACTCAAACAACGGCTCATCGATCAATTGATTTTCGAACGCCGGCACGTCACTTGTTTGCGATCCGAAACGCTTTAGCAATTTGACCAGCAGTTGTTCCCTATCATCGAATCGCTCCAGGCCATACAGCAGGGTACTCAGGTAAACGGTGGTGTCGCTCGATGGGTAGCTGATTAACACGGCCGCAGCCAGTTCAACGTCAGTGGGCAGACCACCGGTTTTGATCACGCGGTCCAGCCGCGGTGGTATCACCGTCCCGTCCAGAGCAGAGGGACCCACCAGCGTTCGCAACCAGCGCGCTTCGTCCTCGTCTATACGTTCGGCGAGGACGGCGTCCGTCACGTCGCGGGAAAATCTTTCTTTGAGCGATTCGGTATGGAAGTACGGGCGGGAGGGGGATGTCATGGCAAGTTTCCTTTTGCGCTGAAAACCACCCCGCCGAACGAATTCCGCGACGGTGGTTGAACGTGAAAGAGAAACTTACCGAATTACCTCGCCTGCCCTGCGTTACATAATGCAAGGCAGGCGCTGACGCACCGCCTTTAGGCGTTAAACCTTCTTATGCTGCTCAACCCAGGCCGCAAACGCGTTCATGAACGTTTGCAGGAAGGGCTTGGTTTGCTCGGACACCGTACCGGCGGCATCGAAAAAAGTCCCCGCGTTGCCCAGGTAGGCTTCCGGCTGCTGCATGCACGGTACGTTAAGAAAAACCAGCGATTGACGCAAATGATGGTTGGCGCCAAAACCGCCAATGGCACCCGGCGAGGCACTGACTACTGCGCCTGGCTTGCCGTCCCAGGCACTTTTGCCATACGGACGCGAACCCACGTCGATGGCGTTTTTCAGGACACCCGGTACCGAACGGTTATATTCCGGGGTGACGAACAGCACGCCATCGGCTGCGCTGATTTGCTGGCGAAAGGCCGTGTAAGCGGCCGGAGGAGAGTCACTATCGATATCTTCGTTATAGAGGGGCAAATCGCCAATTTCGACGATATTCAGCTTTAGGCTGCTGGGTGCCAACGCCACCAACGCGCGCGCGACCTTACGGTTGATTGAGTCCTTTCTCAGACTGCCAACAACAACAGCGATCGTATAGACCTGGCTCATGAAGATTTCCGCTCACTGATTAATGGAGGTGTAAGTTATAGATGAAGTCACCTATTTAGTCTGGTTTTCGGGTCCGACCATTACGATTGAACTGTTGAAAACGCCACGCACAGCCACTTGCTACCCGCAGTACCAACGGCTCAGACTATTTTTTCAGCACTGGAAAACTAGCCTGCAAAACAGCGGTCTGACAAATATAGGTGTAGCAGCTGAATCAATTCGTTCAGACTTACCTTACAAGCGGGCATCGATTGTCAGCGCGTGGTGTTAGCATGTCAGCGCAAATGAGCGGTTATCTCCAGAGGTTACAAAGCAAATGGCTTCAGTTCTCGTCCGACATTTTCATGCAAGAGATGCGGAAGGCCGCGTCTACTCGGTGCATGAATTCCAGGAATCACAGCCCGATGCGGCCAGCGGCACGGAGCCTGTTTCGACCTACCGTCTGGCCATTGGCGATCGAGTCAATCATTTGGGCGGAGATGACTTCGAGTTGCTTCAGTCCGGCGTAAAAATGACCCGCACTCCCTGATCCGGGAGCGTGCATCGTTAACTGTGCTGAATCGTCAGGTTACCTGTGCGCCGTTTTAACGCCCCGCACTGACGTGGCCGCAAGCGGCGATTCAGGTCCGTTTTTGGACATAATTAAATTGCCGCGCTTGCGCTTTCTGTAAATCCAAATCGCTACCCCCTCCCCGCACGCCCCAAGAATAACGTTCAGTAACTTCTGACGTTAGTCTTCAAACACCAAGTACCAGAAAATCGCGGCTTCCCGTGTTTCAGGGTCGATAGCCCGATACAGCATGTGATCGATGCCACCCATCACAAAACCGCAACGCTCGTAGAGCTTGCAGGCTGCCAGATTATTGTTTTGAGTTTCAAGCATAAGGCCCGGCAGGCGGTGCTTGCGGCTCCAGAACTGCGCAACATCCAGCAGTGACCTCGCCACCCCCTGGCGACGCGCCGAAGCGTCCACAGCCAGCTCGTCCACATGGGCAAAGCCATTCCAGTGAGTGCTGAGCACCACATGGCCCACTGCCCGCTCGCCTAGCCAGGCCACCAGTACCGTGCTGCCAGCAGCGTCCCGATAATGGCAAAACTCTTGGGAATCGATCCCGTAATTCTTGCGATAAGGCTCGACGGGGTCGATTTCCCAGGAGTCGACACGCTGACCAACCTGCGCCAACGCATAGCCGCTGACGGTGAAGGTGAACTCGCTGTTGAGGATGTAATCCTCGAAGCACTCATCCGCGACTCGAATGGACAGTGCCGGGTTTTCCTGAGTCATGACACCACTGCGCTATCTGAAAATGAGTTTACTGGGGAGTTTGCGCTTGAGCCTCTTGCAACTGCACCCACAACGCTGGCGCACCGGCAGATTTCGCGATTGCCGCCATGCGCACGTCGTGCTCAGCCATTTCGCTGTCGCTGGCCCGGATCACCCGCGCCGGTTGCCGATCCGCTGGCAAGCGGCGAATTTCACTGGCCGTGTTGCCCGATCCTTCTCCCGAGCCGTTGCCATCGGTCGCATTGCCTGCCAGAGACAGACTGGTCTGCCCGCCGGTCATGGTCAGATAAACGTCGGCAAGAATCTCGGCATCGAGTAAAGCGCCGTGCAATTCACGGCCGGAGTTGTCGACACCGTAACGCTTACACAGTGCATCAAGGCTGTTGCGCTGGCCAGGATGACGCTCCCGGGCCATCGCCAAGGTGTCGAGGATGGTGCAATGCTGAGTAATATCAGCCTTGTCACGCTGCCCCATCAGGGCGAATTCGTTGTTAATGAAGCCGACGTCGAACGCTGCGTTGTGGATGATCAGCTGCGCGCCCTTGATGAACTCGAAAAACTCTTCCGAGACCTCATTGAAGCGCGGCTTGCCCACCAGAAACTCGTTGGTGATGCCGTGGACCCCAATGGCGCCCTCATCACTCTCGCGATCCGGTTGCAGGTACACGTGGAAATGCCGCCCGGTCAGGCGGCGGCCGATCAACTCCACGCAACCGATCTCGATGACCCGGTGGCCATCGGTAACGGGCATACCGGTGGTTTCGGTATCGAGTACGACACTACGCATGTTTGATGCCTCTCACTTCCTCTACACCGCGGTTGGCCAACTGATCGGCGCGCTCGTTGCCGTCATGGCCGGTGTGCCCACGTACCCACTTCCAGGTCACGGTATGGCGATTGACTTGCTCATCGAGCAACTGCCACAAGTCGGCATTTTTCACCGGTTGTTTAGCCGCGGTTTTCCAGCCGCGTTTCTTCCAGTTGACCAGCCACTCCTTCATGCCCTTCATGACATATTCGGAGTCGGTAACAACCAGTACGTTGCAGTGCCGTTTGAGTTCTTCAAGACCACGAATGGCCGCGGTCAGCTCCATCCGATTGTTGGTGGTATTGGCCTCGCCACCCCACAGTTCTTTTTCGACCCCCTTGCATACCAACAAGGCGCCCCAACCGCCAGGGCCAGGATTACCTTTACAGGCGCCGTCGGTGAATATTTCAACGCTTTCGCTCACTACAACCGTTTCCATCAAACCTTCCATCGAGCTTTCCACCGAACTTTCATCGACAAACCATCAACCGGCTTGTCTTGCGTAACGCTTTACGGCTGCGGATTGCGCCGATTGACCTTGGCCATCGGCAATGGCAGCAGTTTGCCCATGGTCTCACGCCGCACCTGACGCACAGGACGCAGACCGACCACGATCTTGCGTGCAACCAGTAAGTAGAAGCCGCCGCCGGGACTTTGCCAACCGTCGCCGAGGCGTTCCAGCCCGGCCAGTCGTGCTTGCCAGGCCGCTGAAGCAAGCGGCGGACGATAGCACCCGAAGCGTCGTTTCTCCAGCGCAAAGCCCAGCAGGTTCAACCAGTCCACCACCCGCGACGGCGAAATGCAGCGGGCCTTGCGCAGGGCATCATGAGCGAAAACATGCCGCAGCCCCCAGGCGCTCCACGGGTTGATCCCGATAATCAAAAGATGTCCACCGGGGCGCACACTGCTGGCCGCTTCACGCAGCAAACCGTGAGGCGACAGACAGAAATCCAGACCATGCTGCATGACCACAACGTCGGCGGCGTGCTCGCTCAGGGGCCAGGCCTGTTCTTCACAGACGATTTCCACGCCGGGCAAAGGTGCACCCAGACGTACGTTACGCTGGACCTGTTTAGCCGCTGGCGGCGCTTCGGCAGAAGGGCCGTAATGCACCAGGTAGCCGCCAAAAAAACGGCCCAGCTCATCTTCGAGCACCCGCCGCTCCTCCTCCAGCAGCAGTTGCCCTACCGGTCCGGACAACCACTCACGGGCTGAGCTGATCAGCGCAAGCCATTCAGAATCAGCCTGGGCGAAAGCTTTATCAGTCATTTCTGTTCTCCATGAGGGCACTCGCGTAGAACCTCTATAGACCCTAAGATGCACCATTGTTTCCCGCTTAGCGAACTGCGCCATGATACAGATTGATGCCCTGCCCGCTTTCACTGACAACTACATTTGGTTGTTACAAAACACTGCCAGCCGGTGCTGTGCGGTGGTCGATCCTGGCGATGCTGCACCGGTTCTGGCCTGGCTGGAACAGCATCCGGGTTGGCAGCTCAGCGACATTCTGGTCACCCACCACCATTTCGATCATGTGGGCGGCGTCGAGCAACTGAAAAAAGCCACTGGTGCCCGGGTACTGGGTCCTGCGGCCGAAAACATCCCGGCGCGAGATGTCGCGCTCAACGACAACGACCAGATCAGCGTACTCGGCCTGACCTTTGCTGTGTACGCTGTGCCCGGTCATACCCTGGGCCATATCGCCTTCTACCACGACGACCCGACCGCACCGTTACTGTTTTGCGGCGACACGCTGTTCGCGGCAGGTTGTGGCCGACTGTTTGAAGGCACACCCGAGCAAATGCATCAGTCATTGAGCCGTCTGGCGGCGCTGCCGGACAGCACACTGGTGTATTGCACACATGAGTACACCCTGAGCAATCTGCGCTTCGCCCAAGCGGTAGAACCGGGTAATTGCGACATCGCCGAACGCTTCGCCCAAGTGAGCCAATGGCGCAGCGAAAACCGGATCAGCCTACCTTCAAATTTAGCGCTGGAACGACGCACTAACCCATTCATTCGGACCCATGAAAGATCCGTTAAAGAAAAAGCAGACGAACGGACTGGCACGGACAATCAGTCGCCAAGTGCTATTTTTGCTAGCTTGCGTGCTTGGAAAGATAAGTTCTAAGCACCGTCTTGATCAGCATAGAAATTCTGAAAGGTTGACCGTTGGCTGGCTGGTTCCTAGAATCGCCCGACATTTTCGCCTGGAACTACCCCCCAGCCAATGTCGTCATCCATACGCAAAGTCATCAATTCAGACGCATTGACCCGACTGGTCCAGGCTATCGCCGTGGCCCTGAGCGCTACGCTGGCCGGCTGTCAGACCACCAGCCAAATCGACTCTGTCAGTACCCATCACGCGCCGAATCTCGCCGCCGGCATCAAGCAAAAACCGATTTTTCTCAGTGACAAACCGACCCCACTAGTACCTCAGGATGTCTGGGAGCGGATGCGTCAGGGCTTCCAGTTGCAAGAAGGCAACGGTCAGAACCCACGTATCGATCAACAACGTCTATGGTTCGCCAACAATCCATCCTTTCTGGAAAACGCTGGCGAACGCGGCAGCCTCTACATGCATTACATCGTAGAGCGCCTCGAAGAACGCAACATGCCGCTGGAACTGGCCTTGCTTCCGGTAATCGAAAGCGCCTACAACCCCTTGGCCTATTCACGCAGCGACGCGGTAGGCCTGTGGCAGTTCATTCCATCGACCGGGCGTTACTTCAACCTTCGTCAGACCAGCTTTTACGACGGCCGCCGCGACATTACCGCCTCGACCATCGCCGCCCTGGACTACCTGACACGCCTGCACGATATGTTCAACGGTGACTGGCTTTTGGCGCTTGCTGCCTATAACGCTGGCGAAGGTACCGTCAGCCGGGCCATCGAACGCAACCAGAAACTTGGCCTGCCCACTGATTACTGGAACCTGCCACTGCCGCAGGAAACTCAGGATTACGTGCCCAAGTTCCTCGCACTGTCCCAAGTGGTGCTCGCACCGGAAGCCTACGGCGTCAACCTCAATCCGATTGCCAACCAGCCCTACTTCCAAGTCGTTGAACTCAACCAGCGCATGGACCTGTCAAAGGTCGCCGCCATGGCGGATATCGACGAAGACGAGCTTTTCCAGCTTAACCCGGCGTTCAAGAAACGCATGACCGTCGACGGTCCACAGCATTTGCTGGTGCCAACCGCCAAGGCACAGTTGCTGACCGCCAGCCTGTCGAACATGAAACCTCAGGAACTGGCGGGCTGGCAACAATACCGCGTGCGCACTGGCGACACGCTGGCCAGCCGCGACAAACCCACGCGAAGCCGCAACTACAGGGTGAAAAAGGGCGATAACCTGGTAGCCATCGCCAAAGCCAACAAAGTTGAGGTCAAAGACCTGCAGCACTGGAACCAACTGTCCGGGCGAAACCTGAAAGTCGGGCAGACCCTGGTCATGCAGGACATGATCAGCCCCAAGGGTAAAGGCAAAAGCAAAGGCAAAAGCAGCGACAAGAAGTCGACCCAGTACACGATACGCAAAGGCGATTCGATGTACATGGTGGCCAAACGTTTCAACGTCGAGATGGAGCATCTCCAACGCTTGAACCCACGTAGCGGCCATGCCCTCAAACCAGGCCAGACCCTGACCGTGTATCAGGCCCCTTGAGATCCACTGGCTTGCACCCCTGAATAACCAGACGGGATACACAGCAAAGGGCCACCCTGGAGGTGGCCTTTTTCCAACGGATACAAGCTGTTACTGTACCGACCAAGAAGCCCAAGCCTCCTGGATCGAATCTCTGACTTGATACGCCTCCTCCTGTTATTCACCTTGGTCTTGAGCTTTTCCGCAGGCGCAACCATCAGCGAAAGCCATGGTTACGCGCAGTTCGGTGTGCTCAAGTACCCAGCCAGCTTTACCCATTTCGACTGGGTCAATCCCGAGGCGCCGAAAGGCGGTACCTTGCGGATGATGGCATTTGGCACTTTCGATACGCTCAACCCTTACACGTTCAAGGGCAGCAGTCCGATTTCGACGCCAAATTTTCTGCAATACGGGGTCAACGAGCTCAACGAACCGTTGATGGTCGGCACCGGTCAGTACGACCCGTCCGGTGATGAGCCGACCTCCAGCTACGGCCTGATCGCGCAAACCGTCGAATACAGCGAAGACCGCAGTTGGGTGGTCTTCAACCTGCGCCCGCAGGCGCGTTTCCATGATGGCAAACCAATCACCGCGTATGACGTGGCGTTCTCCTATCGGTTACTGCTCAAGGAAGGTCATCCGCAATACCGCACTGCCCTGCAGGAAGTGCAGCGGGTCGACATTCTTGGTCGCCATCGCATCCGCTTCGTCTTCAAGCGTGCCGGCAACCCCTTGCTCATCCTGCGTCTCGGCGAACTGCCGGTATTGCCGCAGCACTACTGGAAAGATCGCGATTTCAAAGCCACCACCTTCGAACCACCCGTGGGCAGTGGTCCTTACCGGATTACCAAGGTGCAACCCGGACGGCAACTGGTGTTTGAGCGGGTCAAGGACTGGTGGGGCAAAGATCTGGCGGTGAACCGTGGCAAGTACAACTTCGATCGGGTCAACGTGGAGTTCTACCGCGACAGCGATGTGGCATTCGAAGCATTCAAGGCTGGTGAGTTCGACATCTACATCGAGCATCAGGCCAAAAACTGGTCCAACGGATACAACTTTCCGGCGATCGCCCGTGGCGACGTGATCAAAGCGCAGATCCCGCACAAGATTCCAACCCAGACCCAAGGGCTGTTCATGAACTCCCGGCGCGGCACCTTCTCGGACGTCAAGGTGCGCGAAGCGCTGGGGCTGATGTTCAATTTCGAGTGGACCAATCGCGCGCTATTCAGTGACGCCTACACCCGCTCGGCGAGCTACTACCCTAACAGCGAGTTCTCAGCCACCGGCCTGCCGTCAGGTCACGAGTGGCTGATGCTGTCGCCCTGGCGTGATCAGTTGCCGCCGAACCTGTTCACCCAGCCGTTTAGTGTGTCTAAAACCGAGGGGGGTGATATTCCCCGGGAAACCCTGCGCAAAGCGCTCGGGCTGTTTGCCGAAGCGGGCTGGAAGTTGTCGGATCAGCGGTTACTCAATCGCAACGGGCAGCCCTTGCGCTTCGAAATATTGCTGGTCAATCCCAACCTTGAGCGGATTCTGCAGCCTTACATTGAGGACCTCTCTCGCCTCGGGATCGACGCTCGCTTACGGACGGTAGATCGCGCCCAATACAAGCAGCGCCTGGACCAGTTCGATTTCGATATGATCTTGATGACCTTGAACCAGAGCCTCAGCCCCGGTCTTGAGCAATGGCAGTACTTTCACTCCAGTCAGGCTGGAATCAAAGGCAGCAAGAATTACGCAGGCGTATCCAGCCCGGTGGTCGACAGCCTGCTCAATCAATTGCTGGCGGCACAATCACGCGACGAACAAATCGCCGCAGCCCGTGCCTTGGACCGGGTGTTGCTTTGGCAGCAGTACTGCATCCCAAACTGGTACCTCGATTATCATCGCCTGGCGTACCGCAACCGGTTCGCCCAGGTCACCACCCCAACCTACACTCTGGGTTTGCGTGCGTGGTGGCTCAAGCCTTCGGAGAAAACCCAATGATTGCTATGCGCTCCCTGCTGATGCGGGCCAGCGGCATGTTGCTGATGGGCGTGGCCTGCATAGCCCTGGCCGCCCCCGAACACGCAGTGACCCTGTACAACGAGGCGCCGAAATACCCCGCCAATTTCAAACATTTCGATTACGTCAATCAGGACGCCCCCAAGGGCGGCAGCTTTCGTCAGGCCGGCTTTGGCAGTTTCGACAGCCTCAACCCCTTTATCAATAAAGGCGTGCCAGCTGACGACATCGGCATGATTTACGACACCCTGACCCGCCATAGTCTGGATGAG
>ERZ1463034.109-NODE-109-length-26156-cov-15.595341_pt1 | contig 26156 bp, 26 predicted proteins | sample MGYA00564480_ERZ1463034 | MGnify/ENA primary metagenome ERZ1463034 (study PRJEB39244, sample SAMEA3635122) | Helicobacter pylori | study: EMG produced TPA metagenomics assembly of PRJEB11511 data set (Assembly of a 5300-year-old Helicobacter pylori...
TTGAGACTCGTGTGATCGAGTATCAGACTGGCGGCGCGTTGAGCTGGGACTGATTCTTTAGCCCGTGAAATCGCATCAAAACCTGAACCCGCCTCATCAACAATGAAACGGGTTCTGCAAAAAGGGCTGCCAACTGGCAGCCCTTTTTTGTTTTTGCGTTGGCGCAAATGCGCGCCTTCACCCAGTTGATTCGCAAAGCGTCCTGGCGGTGTATCTCGCAGGTGAGTGAGCCAGTGCGTCGGACTTCTTTAGACCGGCCTCTCCTCCAACTCTCACTTACCGGGTAGATCGAGGTCTACATAAGCGAACAAAGGCAGGTCATACAGATCACCGAACAGCTGATAGATCTTCGCAGAAGCGTCGATCAGTTTTTTTACACTGCCAGCGTGATGCATCAGGTTTATATGCTTGTTGTGGTCCCGGCTCATTGCACTTAACGCCTCATAGACCCGGGCATCCGGTACACAGCAGAACTCGCCTGGAATTGAGGGATAAAGCTGACAACGCAACTCTCGCATGATCAGCGGGATCTTTATCAGCATACTTTTCTGGCTAGTCCCCAAGCCTTTTAATGAACGCATATAGTCGAAAAAATCCGCGTATTGGCGAGTGGTGATCATGATGTCGATCTCACGTTTGATACTGTCCCAGTGTTGGGCAAGTATCCCTACACTCGCGTAAACATCTTTCCTGAAACTGACCTGCTTGCGGGTCTCGGGGGCCAGGCACTGACCTAAGGTCTGCGCCATGGAGACCTCGCGGTTACTGCACTCTACTTCTACAAATGCATTGTTTTTCCATAACGCAGGAGTGTCTTTGTGAGCCAGCTTCATCCAGGCCACAAAATAGACGGCATTCTCCCAAGGGCCTGTCCGAGACCACACCACCGCCAGGACAAACAGGAGAAACAGATCCTTTTCCTTTCGAAGATCCAGGCTCAGTGAACGACCATCCAACAGAGGAATTTTAAAGTCAGCAACCCAACCTCGATAACTTCCGGCCGCATTGAGGTTGGCATAGGCAAGGTTCGGCGACGCAGCCTTGAAGCGGTCGACCAGCCATGCGGCCGCCTCCATTTCTTCACAATCAGGCACAGTAATCGTGGATGCCTGAGTGTGCTCGGCGTGAGGCTTTGAAATCACGCTCAGTCCAGTGCAACGATGCCCGGTCGATGGACAGTTCATTTTGACGCGATCAAAACGACCGGTGGCGACCAACTGATCGACCACTTGCGTTTCCGCTTGCATCTGGTCTTTTCGATGAGCCCCATTGGTTCTAATCCAGTAATCCAACGAGTCCGGCTTATTGTGCTCGGTCAACACGACCGTGATGGGACCCAACACCATGGAACCCCCCAACCCCTCAACTTTTGCAACCAGAGCATCAATGCTGAAGGAGCCGCCGTCTCTCAACGTAATCATTACCCGTCCTTAATTTTTTTCATTTAAAACACTGTTGAATACTGCGACCTACGCCCACGTTATCGGCACTCAAGTGCATCTCGCAGACCTTCGGCATATGAGGCCCAAAATAAACGCATACGTCCCTGAGGATCCGGCATGTACAGCCCATCCTCATAAAAATATTCCAAGGCATCCGCCGCCGCCGCATCACCACTGAGCGCAGCGCGCTGCAACCAAAAAAGCCCCTTTGAGACGTGACGCGAAACGCCATTGCCCTCCAGGTAACTCTTCCCAAGGCGTGCAAACGCCGCAGTATCGCCGGCACGAGCAGCTTTTCGGTACCAACGAAATGCCTTCCGGTTATCGGCCTCAACCTGTGAAGCTTCACAACTGCCTTCTCGATTCCGCGCGTCGTAAAGCCATGCAACCTCCAAAGCAGCCTCGCGGATACCTGCTTTAAACGCCTTTTTCAGCCAGCGCTGGGCCATTTGCTCATCGACGGCGACACCTATTCCGTAGGTATACAGCTGCCCTAGATTGAAAAAGGCTTCAGATAAATCGTCCGCCGCAGCCAGCCGGAAAAGGTGCAGGGCAATCGCGGGGTCCTCGATCAACGTGCGCCCATCCAGCCATAACCAACCGAGGTCATTTAGTGCCTCTGCATCATGGTCGAGTGCTGCTCGTCGAAGCTGCGCGTAGAGCAGGAGAAATGATTCTCGTGCCAAGGGCGCATTCAAAGGATTCATAGCCTTCGCTTCAGCGTATGACACAGCCCCGTGACGCTCATACATTTCAACAATCCGCAGAGTCGGCATGCCCAATCCCGCCCCCAGACCGTTATGTGCACTGGATTCACGGAACTCCAGCACTTCAAGCTCGGGCAGAAAAGCCTCAAGTATGTTGACGACATTTGCAGGCTTGGGCGTGGCCATTTCTCGGCTCCGGCATCAGATTGATTTCTCGAAAGGAATCATCCACCCTCTGAACGACAAACTGTGTCGCAATAGAGGATGCATGAGATGTCAGGAAAACGCCTGGAAGAGAGGTTTCGCCTCGATCTACTCCTGGCAATGATTCCCACACGGGGCGGCACGGCAACGCCGTGCGGCTTGCGCGTGGCACAGTTCCAAGAAAGACTTCGAGCCCAGTCCATCGAGGTGGACAACCGGACGATTCAGCGCAACCTCAAAGCCCTGCTAGAGGACAAACGCTACGGTATCAAGCGCAAAAAGGAAGGCCGGGAATACGTGTATTGGGCAGACAAGGAGTTGTCGAGGTTCGTGCTCAAACCCACTGACGCAATGAATTTGATCATGGTCATCGACCATGCCCGCCCGTACACCAGCCGCACGCTAGGCGGTAATCTTCAGGAGCTGTACGAGCACGCCCAGTCGATTTTGAATAAACATTCCCACCGACTGTATGACTGGACCAAGAAGGTGGTCAGCAACACCCGTTTTCTGAATTTACAGCCGGGATTGGTCGAGCCTCAGGTCTTTCAAACCATCCAGGACGCGTTGCTGGAGGGGAGCATGCTGGACGTGCTGTACCAGCCACGCGGCGCGCCAACCCCCAAGCCTTATCGGTTGACACCATTGGGCCTGTCCTTTCAGGACGCTAACATCTACCTGTCACTCGTCGTGGATGGCAGAGACCCGGACACGCCTTATGCCTGGCCAGTACACCGATTCAAATCCGCGAAAGCGGCAGGGTTTGAACCCGCTCAGGTACCCGCTGAGTACGACATTCGTAATACCCGTTCATTGAAGAGCTTGATTGGGCTGGAGAACGAACATCCCATCCAGCTGGAGTTGCTGATCGATGAAAAGATGTATCAGCGCCTGAGCGAGAACTGGCTCAGTTCACAACAGCATTTACAGCCCCACGACACGGAACGCTGGCACCTGAGTTGCGAACTGCATTTGAGCCAGGGCTTGCGACTTTGGATTTTGAGTCAAGGCGCCAGCGTTGAGGTTCTTAAGCCAGCAGCACTCAGGGAGGAGATCCTTGCAGAAATCGAACAGATGTCGGCGCTGTATCGTGTAAAAAGCGCGGAGACCTAACGCTTGTTCGCTCCACATCAGACCGCGCTTGCGCCACAGCAAACAAATACTTTCACCTTGCAGGCATACACGTCTCACGACGTTCATTCCTATGCCCGACCGGGTAAACTGCCCTGATCATTGCGGGCAAAAGAACAACAGCACTGCCCATGGCTGATCTGAATTGCATAACCGTTATTCGCCTGAACCCCTGTAATGGGTGCCAGTCACATCGTTATGAGAACCCGCGCCACCTGATCAAGGACCACCCGTGAAACCAGACATGCTCGAAGCCGGCCCCGTGGATGCCAAAGTACTTTCCGTCTTTGACTTCGACGGCACCCTGACCCATCACGACAGTTTCGTGCCCTTCCTCAAGTTTGCCTTTGGCGCCCGCGAATTCTACGGCCGGATGGTCAAGCTGGCGCTGCCTGGGCTGCGGTTTCTTGTACGGCAGATCAGCCGGGATGAGTTGAAGGCGCAGTTGATCCGTACCTTTATGACCGGGGTCGAGAAGACGTGGGTGCAGCAGAAGGCCGAGGAGTACTGCCAGCGCAATTGGGCGCGGTTGATGCGGCCGGCGGGGGTGCTTTCGGTGGAGCAGGAGCTGGGCTCGGGGGCGGTGGTGACCTTATGTTCGGCGTCGCCGGCATTGGTGTTGCAGCCGTTTGCCGATCGGCTTGGGATCAAGTTGATCGGGACCGAGCTTGAGGAGCTCGACGGCCTATTGACCGGCAGGCTCACCGGGAATAACTGCCGGTGCGAGAACAAGGTGCTGCGGCTTGAGGCGGAGTATGGGGACCTGGGGGAGTATCGGCTCCGGGCCTGGGGCGATACGCGCGGGGATCGGGAGTTGCTGGCGGCGGCGCAGGATGCACATTTTCGGCATTTTCACGGGAAGAAGAAGCAGGCCAGGCTGCAGCGGTGATACGGGCGGCGGGTTAGGCGGGAGATCGAATCGGTCCCATCGCCGCCTCGCTGGGGCGCGACAGGTTGCGGTTTCCTGCTGATATCTGCGTAATATCCGACTCTCTAGTAGCCAAACTTCTCACGGACCCGAGCCCATGAAATTCGACACGGCCTACAGCCTGAGTCTCGACGACAAGCTGTCGATCTATGACGTGCGAGAGTTGAATTTCGACGAAACCGACGCCTACGACTCTGACCAGGACAGCTTCCTCTGTCCCAACGCTGAATGCCGCGCGGCCTTTGAAGCGGGCAACGTGCTGAGCACTTTCAACGCGAAAAACGTCAATTACCGGCGCACCCCGCATTTTAAAAACACCCCAGGCACCCGGCATATCGAGGGTTGCCGTTACGTCAGCCGCCACAAGCCGGCTACGGACGACAGCGAGGACGAGCGCGAGGAACACTTCCCATCGGAATTTGTCCTGACCCGGCGCACCTACCCGCGCAAAACCCCGCTGGCGGGCACTGAAGGGCAAGCGCCACAAGACCCGGCGAATCCCCCTTCAGCCCGCACCAGCGTGTCTGTCGGTTCCAACGACACTACCCCGGATAAAACCAGTGTGTTCGCCCACCCGGTGGAATGCTATGTGTCGAACCTCGACGACAAGGACAAGCTCAAGGCGATGCCGCTGAAGATCGGCGAGCATACTGCGTCTTATGCGGCGTTTTTCAAGAAGATCGAGTACCTGCAGGACAACCACGGCCTGATCTATTGGGGCAGGATCAAAGCGATCAAGGACTACACCAGCAGCTTTCGCATCGACTTCGAAAAGAAGGTATGGCTCGACAAGAAGCCCTACTCGGTCAACGTCTACCTGAACAAAAAACTCATCGAGAGTTACCGCAAGCGCACAGCGTTCCTCGAGCAGATCAAGGCTGCAGCCAGCAGCGAACGGCCGTTATATTGCTTCTTTTACGGGGTGACGCCGCAGTTCAAGCAGGTACCGAGCAAGAAAAACCCCGAGCAGACATTCGGGGTGTTCAGCGCGGATATCGAGAATCTGGATCATTTGATTATTCGCGAAGTGCCGGGGGCTGAGGCGAGTTAGCCAATGCAGCGTTCGACCCGAACAGGAATACCACCGTGCTAGCCTCAAAACAGAGCGGTGTCGGCGCCGGAAAAAATTCCAGTTGATGAGCGGTCAAAACAACTGTACAAAAACACAGTATAGTTTGCCCTCCCCGTCGAACCCTGGAGACAACCCATGTCCTCTCTGGCAATGAGCTCTTTCGTAGAACAGCAAATCGTCCTGCATCAATTCACCGCCAAGCACAGCGTGCAGGCCCGCGTCATGCTGGGCTGGAGCCGCGAAGAGCTGTCGCGCCAGGCCGGCGTGGCGGTGGATGCGATTCAACGGTTTGAAACCCAGGGCGACGTGGAGGATGACGTCCGCCTGACCCTGGCGTTTCGCCTGGAGGCCGAAGGGTTGGTGTTTTTCCCGGGTTTTGCGCCTGGATGGGGGATGAGTGCGCGCAAGTTTGACACTCCGCCAAGTGAACCCGCGGCACAAAACATCATGTCTCGATTGATGGGTTCGGCAGCGGCATCAATTGATTCACCAACCCCTCAACCGACACGTGCGTAGAGTCCAGAACAGAGTGTAAGCATTGCCTGGCGGTTTAGAGGCTGGGTCTGGAGACCTTCTGTGCTGCCTGCTCATAGCCATGGCCCACAGCAAGCAGTGTGGGTTCAGCCCCACGGGCACCAAAGAAGTACGCACTGGTCGGCATACCGTCCTCATTCTTCCCGGACGGCACGCAAATCCCTGGGTAGCCGGCCACCGCCACTGCGAAGTAGCTGTTCGTATCAAAGTCCGAGACCACGGCGTCGAGGTTTTCCCGGTCGATCAGTTCATCCACCGTGCCACGAAAATCCTGGATCATTGCGTCCCATAGCGGCTGGCGCTCGTCGGCGGTGAGGGTGGACGCGTCGATCTCCTTGAGTGTCGGTTGGTGATCGGTTTCGGTGCCATCGCGTTTTTCGTTGAACGCGATCAACTCGGGCACGGACTTGACCGGCAACCCCTCGCGCTTGCCCAGGTAGTCGTTCAATTCGTCCTTCACATCGGCGAACAAAAGTTCGTCATAGCGTGAGGCGTCGGCCAATCGCATATCGACCGGCACCAGAACCGCGCCTTGCGTGCGAAGCACTTCAAGCGTTTGGCTGAATTGCGGACTGTTATCCACCGTTAAACGTTCGCCATTCGCGGAAAAGGTCACGGGATAACCGATACGCCTGTCCTGCAAGGCACCAGGCTTGAGCAACGCGGTGTAATCAATACCTTGGGGAGCATCCACACCCGCAGAATCGAGAGGGTCGCGGCCCGACATGGCGTTAAGCATCAACGCAGCATCAAACACCGAGCGCGCCATCGGACCTGGCGTGTCCTGTCGATGGCTGGCTGGAATGATGCCGCTGCGGCTCAACAAACCCACACCAGGCTTGAAACCAACCACCCCGTTGAACGCCGCGGGCACGATGATCGAGCCATTGGTCTCGGTACCCACCGCCAAGGGGGCGAAGCCTGCGGCGACCGCAGCGGCCGACCCCGAACTTGAGCCGCCCACCTCTGCGCCTGCTTGATGAGGGTTACGCGTTTGCCCGCCCCGCGCACTCAAACCATCGGGCCCACCGCGAAAGCCAGCCAGTTCCGTCAAGTTGGTTTTACCCAGGATCACGGCTCCCTGTTGGCGCAGTCGCTCGACGATAAAAGCGTCCTTGGACGCCGCCCTACCCACCAACCCAAAGGCGCCGGCACTGGTTTGCTGGGTGTCCCCCGTCTCGATAGTGTCCTTGAGCAACACGGGAATGCCATGCAGCGGCCCACGGACCTTGCCACTGGCGCGCTCCAGATCAAGCGCGCGGGCAATCTGTAACGCCTCGGGGTTGAGTTCAATGATCGAGCTTAATTTGGGGTCCAGCTTACGAATGCGCGCCTGCAGATAACTGACCAGATCTGCCGAAGTGAGCCCACCGGGCCGGGCCATTTGCTCGCTGAGCTCGCGAACGCTGGCATATTCCGTTCCCGGGGAAACCGGCGCTGAAGCTCCCGATGAAAACTGCACAGGCAGCAACCGCTGCACCTGGTTAACAAACACACCCATGCCATAACCAATACCCAACATGAAGCACCTCCTGGAAGGGGTAAGAAACGATGAAGGACCAACATTGATCCGCACACCAGTCTAAAAACCCCACTCCACCCAGGCTGCGCGACGCAGGTCGTTCAAACCGTAGGATTGTTCAACGCAGCGGGTAGCGTTGCCTACACCTCAGTCAAGCGACGCGCGCTGCGATAACCCTGCACCAGCACCTTCAGCGAGTCTTTCGCCCACTGCGCGCCATAGAACCACAGCATCGCCCCGCCCCCCAGTGGCTCACCAAGGCTCGGGTAGCCGCTCCAGCACGCGGCATGGAACGCAGCGCTCTGGCTCTCGGACACCAGTGCATCGAGCCGATACTCGCTCACACGCTCGTCGATTTCATTGCGCGAATGCAGGGTGAAGCGCAGGGTGTCATCAGCCCGCTCTGCAGGCACCGCCACCAGTTGGGCCCCGGCCCGACGCAGCATGTCCAGCGCTTCCAGGAAGGCTGCGCTGTGCTCAATCGGCGTCTGATCATTGCCATGCACAAGCCGATCGGCGAACCCCACGCGACTGCCGGCCAACGAGTGGGTGACGGTGGGAGTGCCGGTGTGCGGCACCAAGGGGGCTTCCACCCTGCCCGCTTCACTGGGGTCGACACCACTCAAGGCGATCAGTGACAGCGCGGCGTCGCGCACGGGTTTTAGCGGCAGGGCCGGCACGTTATAGCCGGGGATTACGACGCCAGCACCAAGATGCGCATCAGGGACGTAGCCGATGCCCAGTGCAGTCGTGGTCCCCGTTTCGATGTGAGTGTTGGAGGGGCCATGCGCCAAACTCGCCGGTTCCGCACAGGCGGGTAAAAACGCTTCCCGCCGACAAGACATAGGCGACTGCAAAGACTTCCCACATTTATTGTCCATCAGAGCCGACTCCCGGAAATTGACTTTCCCGAGATCATCGCACTCTCATCTGGCGTTTGTCGTAGGCCTGAAACACCTTGAAAATTCCTTTTTCCGATTTCCCCGACCGTCAGTTCGCAAGCGCTTCTTCGCTGCCCTGAACCTCCACCTCCAACCACCACGCAACGCCTCGCTCGGGCTGGTTCAAACTGAACGCCTGCCCCATGGCCGGTGTGGTAATCAGCACGTTGCGCTCCCATGCCAACGCCATGATGCGGTCGAAAGGCTCGTGCCAGGCGTGGAAGGCCAGGTCGAAGGTGCCATTGTGAATCGGCAGCAGCCAGCGGCCCTTAAGGTCGATGTGCGCCTGTAGGGTTTGCTCCGGTTGCATGTGTATGTGGGGCCAGTCGACGTTGTAAGCACCGGTTTCCATCAGGGTCAGATCAAACGGTCCGTACTGTTCGCCGATGCATTTGAAACCGTCGAAATAACCGGTGTCACCGCTGAAAAAAACGCGTCGCGCGCCATCGATCATCACCCAGGAACACCACAGCGTCTGGTTGCTATCAAACAAGCCGCGCCCGGAAAAATGCTGTGCAGGGGTGGCGACAAAATGAATGCCATCGACTTCACTGCCCTGCCACCAATCCAGTTGCCGCACCTGGCTGGCATCCACACCCCACTTCACCAGGATGTCGCCAACGCCCAGCGGTGCGAGGAAGTAGCGGGTCTTGTCGGCCAGTTGGATCACGGCCTTGCGGTCGAGGTGGTCGTAATGGTTGTGGGAAAGAATCACCGCTTCCAAGGGCGGCAGGTCTTCGAGGCTGATCGGCGGTGCGTGGAATCGCTTGGGGCCGGCCCAACTGAACGGCGAAGCGCGCTCGGCGAATACCGGGTCGGTCAGCCAGAATTTGCCGCGCATTTTCAGCAGCACGGTGGAATGCCCCAGGCGATACACACTGTGATCGGGAGCGGCCAATAGCTGTTCGCGGGTCAGCGGTTGCACCGGAATCGCCCCTACCGGCCGCGTATTGCGCGGCTTGTGAAACAGCATCTTGTAGAAAATGCCCAAGGTTTTGCCGAAGCCGGCGCGCTGCACGGGGGCGTGGTTACTGAAGGTGCCCTGTTCCTGTTGAGCAGGCTTGGGTAGCACAGGCGAAGGAGCGAGACGGGTTGAAATCGTGGCCATTACCAGGTAACTCCTACGGACCGCTCATAAAATTACACTACACAGTGTAGTTTCAAGATTGCAACAAAACCCGGAGCAAGTAAACTACCGAGTGTAATTTTCCTCTTAGAGTCGATCCCTGTCCATGTCTGTCCCTCAACGTCTCACCGACCGCAAGCGCGAAGCCATCCTGGCCGCCGCTATCGCTGAGTTTCGGGTCAACGGGTTCGAGGTCACCAGCATGGACAAGATCGCCGCCACCGCCGGCGTTTCCAAGCGCACGGTGTACAACCACTTCCCCAGCAAGGAAGAGTTGTTCGCCGAAATCCTGCATCAACTCTGGGCCAGCAGCGTCGCGCAACTCGACGTGAACTACGCCAGCGATCGCCCGCTGCGTGAACAACTGCGCGGCTTGCTGCAAGCCAAGATGAAGATGATGTCGGACGCTAACTTCCTCGACCTGGCCCGGGTCGCCATCGCCGCCACCATTCACTCGCCGGAACGCGCCCAGGACATGGTCAACCGCTTGAGCCTGCGCGAAGAAGGCTTTACTCAGTGGGTGCGCGCCGCCCAGGAAGATGGCCGGCTCACGTGTACCGACCCGGCCTTCGCCGCGCACCAGATTCAAAGCCTGCTCAAGGCGTTCGCATTCTGGCCGCAGATCACCCTGGGCCAACCCACCCTCGACGTCACCGAACAGGCCCGAGTGATCGAGTCGGCAATCGATATGTTTCTGGCCGGCTACGAAGCTGGCGCTCCCCGCTCGCAGTAAACAACCGTTGCATACGCGACATACCAGGTCGCTTTTGGCCTATTTGCCCTCTGTTTTGCGCGAATGGCCTGGAAGGCCACTGATTATTCCTACGCAAATAACTGACAATATTCACAAGTATTATCCGATCAACGGTTCTCCCTGCACGCGCGCGCGGCCGAATCTGCGAAAAAGAGCTGACCCGGAAATCTATGGAAAACAGACGAGGCAAAGGGCTTTCATTTGCCAGGCGTATTTACAAGCCAAGGATCATCGGCCTGGGTATCGGCTGCATCAGTGTCATCGGCGGCTTGTACCCGCTCGCGATGCCGAGCTGGGTGTGGGCGCTCCTGCTGTTCAATGGGCTCGCGTGGGCACATGTGGCGTACCAACTGTCAATCCGCTCCCCCTTCCCTTACCACGCCGAACAGCGCAACATTTTGTATGACTCGTTGTGCGGCGGCTTCTGGGCCGCCGCCGCCCAGTTCACACCGCTGACGGCCGTGACCATCCTCTCGATGATGACCATGAACAACTTCGCCGCTGGCGGCAGGCGCCTGTTCCTGCGCGGTTTGCTCGCGCAGGGCGCAGGGATCGGGGTGGCATGGGCGCTGTTCGGCATGCGCTTCAACCCCGACGTCAGCCCGCTCCAGGTCTACACCTGCCTGCCGATGTTGACGTTGTACCCCATGGCCATCGGCTGGGTCTGCTACGAATTGGCGATCAAACTGTCGGAACATAAACGTGCCCTCAGCGCACTGAGCCGCACCGACAGCCTCACCGGCCTGCTCAACCACGGTTCGTGGAAAGATCTGCTGCACCTCAAGTTCCACAAGTGCCAGCAGCAACAAAGCCACGCCACCATCGCACTGATTGATATCGATCACTTCAAACAAATCAATGACTCTCACGGCCATATCGTCGGCGACGCCGTGCTGCGGCAACTGAGCGTGGAGATACGGCGCAACCTGCGGAAAAACGATTTGGCCGGCCGTTACGGAGGCGACGAGTTCTGTGTGATTCTTCCGCAAATGCCCTTGGAAGAAGCCGCACGGGTCATGGAGCGTATACGCGAAACCTTCAGCAATTACCGTAACCCGCAAATCCCCGAGCTGCGCGTGAGCCTGAGCATCGGCCTGGCCGATTTCCAACTCGTCTTCACCGATGCCGCCACCTGGCTGAATGCGGCGGATCGCGCGTTGTACGCGGCCAAAGACACCGGGCGTAACCGGGTCAATGCCAGCAACTACGCGATCGCCCATTCCGCCTGAGGTTTTCACCCTACTCCTCGTAGGCAACCATGTCGTCCCCAGGTTATTCATGCGTAAGACAGATCGCCAAGGCTATAGTGGACACCTGTCTTAAACATTGATGACCTGAGTTCTCCATGACCCCCACACCCGACAAACCCAAAGACGTCCCCGTCGATTATCTGCGCTTCCATCGACGCCACGCCCACCTGGCGCCGACCTTTGGCAACGACACCTTCGCCCTCAAGGCCGAGGCCTTCGCACGCTTCTTCGGCACACCGACTTTCCTCGGCGCACAAACCTTGATCGTGGCCGTGTGGATTGTGCTCAACGTCACCGGCATCACGCACTTCGACGTCTACCCGTTCATCCTGCTCAACCTGGCCTTCAGCCTGCAAGCGGCCTACGCGGCGCCGCTGATCCTGCTGGCCCAGACACGCCAGGCCGCTCGCGACAAAGCCCAGTCCGAGGCCGACGCGCAGCACCGTGAAGCGCTGGCCGTCGCCAATGCCGAGCGCCAGGCCGAGACGCAGAACACCAGCAAACAGCTGTTGGAACTGCTGGAGCAGAACACCCGGCTGACGGAAATGACCAAGCAACTGACCGAGCGTATCGAGACCCTGACGTGTGAGATGCATGAGCAGTTTGTGCGAAAACCGTAAATCCACCAGACATTCAGCCGGCGGGGTGTCAGGGGCTCAAGCGCACATGCCGCCCCAATTGATCAAACAGCGTGACCACCGAGCGCAATGCCCGGCAATCGGGGCGCGTCAGCAGCCATAGCGCCGTGTCATGCCCCGCCAAAGCGGGGCCCAGCGGTTGCAGGCGTTCATCCAACAGAAAATCCGGCAGCGCCGCCACGCCCAGCCCCGCCCGCACCAGTTCGGTGACCGACAACATGCTGTTGCAGCGATAGCTGGGACGCACGCCCGGCAACTGCGCACGGCGCCAGGCGACGGTGGGGTGATCGGGCAGGAAGTCATCCGGCGCGATCCAGGCCAGCTCCGCCAGCTCGCGTCCTGCGTGCTGACGCGCAAAATCTGTGCTGGCGCACACTTGATACCGCACGGTGCCGAGGCAACGCCCTACCAGATGCCCCGGTGGTGTGCGGGTCAGGCGCAGGGCGATGTCGGCATCGCGGCGGCTGAGGTTGGCGAAATCATTGGAGGTGCTCAGTTCCAGGGTCAGCGCCGGGTAATCCGGCATGAACTGCGCCAGCGCCGGCAGCAACAAGCCTTGCAGCACCGAGTCGGTGCAGGTCAGGCGCACGGTGCCGCTGATCACTTCACCGCCCTGTTCCACGCCGATGCGCGCGGCCTCCAGGGCTTGTTCGGCGCGTTCGGCCTGCTGCGCCAAGTGGCTGGCCAGGCTGGTAGGCAGGTAGCCGGCGCGGCTTTTTTCAAACAACGTCTGGCCCAGCGCAGCCTCCAGCCGCCGCACGGCGCGGAACACCGTCGACACATCCACCCGCAACAACGCCGCCGCCCGCGCCAGGCTGCCACCGCGCACCAGGGCGAGGATCAGCGACAAGTCGGGGTAATCAATCTGATAGTGCGCGACTGCATTGAACATGTGGGTAAACGCCAATATTGATTGCGTGAGCGCCAATCTATAGTGCGCACCAGGACACGACAAGCCAGGGGAAGCCTCAAATGAAAGCCACCACGCTGCACCTCGCCCTGATCGGCGATTACAACCCCGATGTGATTGCGCACCAAGCCATTCCCGTGGCGCTGCAACAGGCCGCCGACGCCTTGGGCCTGACGGTTCACCTTCAATGGCTGGAGACCGACACCCTCAGCGCCACCTCCGAACTACAAGGTTTCGATGGTTTTTGGTGCGTGCCCGCCAGCCCGTACCGCGACACCGACGGCGCACTGCACGCGATCCGTTTTGCCCGCGAACAGCGGCGCCCTTTCCTCGGTACCTGCGGCGGCTTTCAACACGCGGTGCTGGAATATGCCCGCAATGTGTTGGGCTGGGCCGATGCCGAACACGGCGAGTTGGTCCCGAATGCCCAACGTGCAGTGATCGCGCCACTGAGTTGCGCTCTGGTGGAGGCCAGCGACACCGTGCGCCTGGTCGCCTACACCCGTATCGCCGACGCCTACGGCACACTCGATATTCATGAAGGCTATCGCTGCCGCTACGGCATCAACCCCGACTTCGCCAGCGCGCTGCTGGAAGGCGCTCTGATCCCCAGCGGCCACGACTCGGCCGGCGACCTGCGCGCCGTGGAGCTGCTGGACCATCCGTTCTTCGTCGCCACCCTGTTCCAGCCCGAACGCGCCGCGCGCCAGGGCGTCACGCCGCCACTGGCGATTGCCCTGCTCAAGGCCTGCCAGGAGACCTCGGTATGATTGCCCACACCCCCGCCCCGCCTTACTACGCGGTGATTTTCAGCTCACTGCGCACCGCCGGTGACCACGGTTACGGCGAGGCTGCCACGCGCATGCTGGAACTGGCGCGTGAGCAGCCGGGCTGTCTCGGGGTTGAATCGGCGCGGGAGGATGGCGTGGGAATCACCGTATCGTACTGGCGCAGCGAGGCCGACATCCTCGCCTGGAAACAGCAGGCCGAGCATCGGGCGGTACGCGAGCAAGGGCGTTCCACCTGGTACTCGGCGTTTCACACTCGCGTGTGCAAGGTCGAGCGCGCCTACGCATTCCAGCATTGAGAGGCGGCCGCAAGCCCCCGCACAGGTGATCCTCAGCGACGAGACACAGGCTGTCGGGCTAGCTGACGAGGCTGCGCAACGCACTGATCTGCGGGATCTCCACCCGCCGCATGTACACACGCAGCGGCTCGGTGATGTTGATGCGGTCGTCGATGTTCTGATCGAGCAGCAATTGCAGGCGCTCACGGGACAACGTCATGGCGTGCTCGGGGGCCGGTAGCCAGACAAATTCGGCAGTGGGAATGATGCCGTCATCGGCCACGTCCATGCCGAAGGAGTCTTCGCTGAAACGCACGATGTACTGGCCAGTCTTGCGGTTGAGGCCGACAAAACCGTGAAGCTGGTCGGCGGCCTGGCAGATAAGCTCGGAGGTGATGCGCATGGTAAACCTCACTGAAAAGTCCTACGGGGACTGGAAAGATGGTTTACACGCGTGGCGGAAAGTACTGCCCTCTTACGGGGCGGTTTGCGGCAAGAGTACTGCAAAGCCGCGCAAAAAAACCCAGAAAATTGGCGCGTGCGCACGTTAATGTCGGTTTGGTGATAGCGCCTTTGATCATCAGTTGTTAAAAAGGAAGCCTTCTCAAAGCTACCGACACGAAAGGACTCCGCATATGCCTGTCACGTTTACCAACGGCCCGGTGCCCGCCACTATAGGGAGCGCCTTGCTGCTCGCCCTGATGCTCGGCCTTGGCCAGGCGCAGGCTGCCGACCCGATCAGCCCGGCTGAATTGGCAACTAACGAAGGCATCCCCTACCCTGCCGTGATCGCCCACCGTGGTGCGTCCTACGACGCCCCCGAGTCCACCGCCGCCGCCTACAAGGTCGCACGCGACCTGGGCGCCGACTACCTGGAGTTGGACCTGCAGCGCAGCAAGGACGGCGTACTGTTCGCCCTGCACGACAACAACCTGCAACGCACCACCGACGTGGGCAGCAAGTTCCCCGAGCGCAAAGACGCCCCGGCCAACGAGTTCACCTGGAAAGAACTGCAAACCCTCGACGCCGGCAGTTGGTTCAACGCCGCCTACCCGGACCGCGCTCGCCCCGGCTTCGTCGGCCTGAAAATCCTCAGCCTGGACGACATCATCAAGATCGCCGAAGGCAACCCGCAGCACAAACCGGGTTTGTACATCGAAACCAAAGAGCCCAAGCAATTCCCGGGCATCGAAGCCGACCTGAAAAACAAGCTGCTGGATAAAGGCTGGTTGAGCTCCGCCGGCTCCAAGCTGGGCAAGAGCAACACCGGTGTCGGCCAGGGCAAGGGCCGCGTGGTGCTGCAAACCTTCGAAACGGCCAGCCTGAAAGAGCTGCAGAAAGAGATGCCGAACACCCCGAAAATCCTGCTGCTGTGGGTAGGTGAAGGCAGCATCGAGCCGAAATCCAAGCAAACCTTCGCCGAATCCGGCGAACCGACCAAGGCGGCTTACTACGCCAAGCAAGAACCGAAAGACGCCGCCGAGTTCGAAAAATGGGTCGACGAAGCCAAGAGCCTCGGCGCCATCGGCACCGGCCCGTCGGCGGAGCTGACCGCCCACGGCGACCAGAGCTACACCGACCTGGTCAAGCCTGAAATGAACACGCTGACCCACGACAAGGGCCTGCTGGTACACGTCTACACCGTGGATGAACCCGTGGACTTCGAGAAAGTGATGAAGGCAGGCGTCGACGGCATCTTCACCAACCGCGCCGCTGAACTGCTGAAGTTCTACAAGCGCTGGCCGTCGTCCAGCGTGCAGGATCTGCTGAACGACCATAAATACTGAATAAGTCAGTGTGCCATTAAGGATGAATTAAGTTGCGCCGGTTAATCTGGCGCCACTTAAACAGCTCACCGAAAAAGGATACACACCATGAAAACCTTGACCGCCCTGTTCGCCGTGACCGCCCTGACCTTGACCGCCGGCCTGGCCCAGGCCGATGTCCGCCCGGATCATATCGAAGGTCTGCTCAAATCCGGTGCCGTAATGCCTTTCGAGAAACTCAACGCCGCCGCCGTGGCCAAACACGCAGGCGCCAAGATTACCGACACCGAGCTGGACCACAACAACAGCGGCGTACTGGTCTACGAAGTTGAACTGACCGACACCGCCGGCAAGCGCTTTGAAGTGAAACTCGACGCCAAGACCGGCACCGTGCTGGAAGACAAGCAAGACACCTGAGTAAAAACCTGAAAAAAACGCGCCACCTTCGGGTGGCGCGTTTTTTTATGGCCGCCTGATCAAGCGCCCAGTCGCGCCGTCACCTCGTTCAACTCGCCGGACAAGCCGCGCAGATTCTGGCTCGCCGCTTCGGTGCGCTTCACGTTGTCGAGGTTGGCGGTGGCCACGGTGGTGATCTGGGTGATATTGCGCGAAATATCCTCGGCCACCGACGTCTGCTCCTCGGCCGCCGTGGCGATCTGACGGTTCATGTCGCGAATCGCTTCAATGGCCTGGGTGATGTGAGCGAGCATCGCGCCGGCCTGGGTGACTTTTTCCACGCTGTCATCGCTGCACGACTGGCCCGTGACAATCGCCTCGGCCGCATCGACCGCGCCGGTTTGCACGGCCTGGATAATCTGGTTGATCTCGATGATCGACGCCGCCGTGCGTTGCGCCAGGCTGCGCACTTCATCGGCCACCACCGCGAACCCACGCCCCGCCTCGCCCGCCCGTGCCGCCTCGATCGCGGCGTTAAGCGCCAGCAGGTTGGTCTGCTCGGCGATCCCGCGAATCACTTCCAGCACTTTGCCGATGCGCACACTGTCAGTTTCCAGACGGCGGATGATGGTGCCGGTGTTGAGGATTTCAGTGCGCATCTGGCCGATGGTGGCGATAGTGACTTTCATCACTTCACCGCCCTCGCGGGCCGAGTGATCCGCATCATCTGCCGCACGTGAGGCACTGGCGGCGTGGCGCGCCACTTCCTGGGCGGTGGCCGACATTTCGGTCATGGCCGTGGCCACCTGGTCGGTGCGGCTGAATTGATCATGGGTACCGGTCGCCATCTGCCCGGCTATCGAATTCAACTCACTGCTGGCGCCGACCAGGTCGGTGGCACTGCGCTGCAGGCGGCTGAAGGTTTCGGCCAAAAAGTCGCGCAAGGTGTTCGCCGCCTCCGCCAACTGCCCCAGTTCGTCCTGGCGACGACTGGCGACACGCTCGGCAAAACGGCCGTGGCTCAGTTGGCTCACATAATCGATCAAACCACGGATCGGCAGGATCAGGTTGCGGTTGATCAACCACAGGCTGAACAAGCCAATCAACACGCCGGACAGCAACATAATCGTCAGGCCCACCATCACCGTGCGCTCGACATGGGCGCTGATGGTCTGGGATTGTTCGGTGCTTTGGGCGCGCAGGTCGCTGACCAGGGCGCTCATCTGCTCACTGGCGGGGCGGTCCACGCCCTTGACCGCGGTGTCACCGACGCTCGGGTCGGCGCCGGCGGCCACGTAGGCATCGCGGCCCTTCTGGTAGGAAACGCCAAGCTGCTGGTGTTCTTGACGCAGGTTCTGGATACGCTGGTTCAGCGCCGGGTCACCGGCAGTCTGGGTGACCAGCCGCGCGAGAATGCCTTGCACATCGCGTTGCCGGTCCTGGAACTGGCCCCAGTATTTCTCCAGGTCCTGAGGCTGTTTGCCGCGCAACAACACGTTTTTCCATTCCTGCACCTGCACCTTGAATTGCAGGTTGGCCTCATCGATCAACTGTGAAGTGAGCAACGGCCCTTCGAGCAAACTGCGGTAACTCTGCACCCCGTTGGAGAGGAAGTTGAAACAGGCCAGGGCGATTAACAACATCGCCAGCAGGCTGCCACCGAGCAGCGACAGGATCTGTGCGCGCAGGGATGTTCGCAAAAAAGTCATCGAAAAAAGCCTCAAAACAAGGAAAAGGTACGAATACGTCATGACCTCCCTGTCGTCGAAGGCGCCACCACCTACAGCGGTTCTTGTGTCCTGAATCGGCCGTGCTAGGCGCTTCTTGAGCCCATTTCGACAAGCGGTCAATAAAGTGTCACCAAAGCGAAACACGTCGAAAACCGTCACAAAACTGTCAAACTTCCTTGCAATGATTCGCCCACGCGAACCTGTGAAACGTCCTACAGGTCCTTTCTCTGTGAGACTCCATGAACCACAGCATTGACCACAGCCACCAGGATTCCGATCTGTTTGGCTTGCTTTACGGTTTCCGTTTTCGCCCTGGCGAGAAGGCTGAGCAAATTGACTCAGCCACCGCCCTCCAGGCCTTGCAGCAACCGCAAGACCCGGAGGAGTTTCTATGGCTGCACCTGAACCTGGCCCACGCCGGATGCGAGCGCTGGATGCAGGCGCACCTGGCCTTGCCTGAAGAGTTTTTTGAAGCCCTGCATGAGGGCTCGCGCTCCACCCGTATCGAACACGTCGACTCGGCCTTGCTGGCGGTGGTCAACGACGTGGTGTTCAACTTCAGCAGCATGGTCTCGTCGGATATTTCCACGTTGTGGGTCTGCGCCCGCAGTCGCTTGCTGATCAGCGCGCGCCTGCAACCGCTGCATTCGGTGGATAAGTTGCGCTCATCGGTAAAGGCCGGTGAACGCTTCCGCTCGCCGCTGGAGTTGCTGGTGCACCTGCTGCGCGACCAGGGCGAGGTACTGACGCAGATCGTGCGCAAGACCAGCATCAGCGTCGACCATATCGAAGATCAATTACTCTCCTCGCGCTTGTCCACCAACCGCTCTGAGTTGGGCGCCATGCGCCGGGTGCTGGTACGCCTGCAACGCCTGCTGGCGCTGGAGCCGGGCTCGCTGCTGCGCCTGCTCAACCGCCCGCCGCAGTGGTTGCAAAAGGAAGACGTCAAGGAATTACGCAAATCCACCGAGGAATTTGCGCTGATCATCAACGACCTGACGGCCCTGGGCGAACGCATCAAGTTGTTGCAAGAAGAAATCGCCGCCAACCTCAACGAACAAAGCAACCGCACGCTGTTTACGCTGACGGTGGTGACGGTGCTGGCATTGCCGATCAATATCATCGCCGGTTTTTTCGGCATGAACGTGGGCGGGGTGCCGCTTTCCCAAGATCCGGAAGGCTTCTGGATTCTGGTGGCACTGGTCGCGACCTTCACCTTGATTGCCGGGCGCTGGGCCTTCAGAAAGCGCAAAGACTACTGAGCCCTCTCGACCTGAAACGGGATCAACCGTGGGAGCTGGCGTGCGCAATTGATTGCAATCTGACATCAGCTTATGGCCATTTTTCAGATCGGCGGCACATCCATTTCACGAAATAATGACCTATCGCAGCATCGCTGTAACATTCTGCAATGATCATGGGCGACATCCTCCCCGATACTGGATGCTCCGGCATGGCCACCCCGTCCCTGACTGCTTCAACGCATACGTCATCCGTCGATACCCAACCCAGGCTGGACAAAAAACCCGGCCTGGTAACGGTGATCATTTTCTTCGCCGTGCTCGCCATGGGCCTGTTGTTCACCGCCTACAGCCTGATGCACGACATGCACGAACTGGGCACGGTGGTCACCACCTGGACGCCGTTCCTGCTACTGGGCGTGGCGCTGCTGATCGCCCTGGGCTTCGAGTTCGTCAACGGCTTCCACGACACCGCTAACGCCGTGGCGACGGTGATCTACACCAACTCGCTGCCGCCGCAATTCGCGGTGGTGTGGTCAGGTTTTTTCAACTTCCTCGGTGTGCTGCTCTCCAGCGGCGCAGTGGCGTTCGGCATCATTGCCCTGCTGCCGGTCGAGCTGATTTTGCAGGTGGGTTCCTCGGCCGGTTTCGCGATGATCTTCGCCCTGCTGATCGCGGCGATCCTGTGGAACCTCGGCACCTGGTGGCTCGGCCTGCCGGCCTCGTCCTCCCACACCCTGATCGGTTCGATCATCGGCGTCGGCGTGGCCAATGCCCTGATGCACGGGCGTGATGGCACCAGCGGCGTGGACTGGAGCCAAGCGATCAAGATCGGTTATGCCCTGCTGCTCTCGCCGCTGATCGGCTTCGCGTTTGCCGCGCTGCTGGTGCTGGCCTTGCGCGCTTTCGTGAAAAACCGTGCGCTGTACAAGGCGCCGAAAGGCAACACCCCGCCACCATGGTGGATTCGCGGCATGCTGATCCTCACCTGCACCGGTGTGTCGTTCGCCCACGGCTCCAACGACGGGCAAAAAGGCATGGGGCTGATCATGCTGATCCTGGTCGGCACCCTGCCGATGGCGTATGCGCTGAACCGCGCCATGCCCGCCGAACAATCGCTGCAGTTTGCCGCAGTGGCCGAAGTGACCCAGGTCGCGCTGATGAAAAGCGCGCCGCAAGCGCTGCCGGGCGACCCGCGCCCCATCCTCTCGACCTACGTGCGGACCAAGGACGCCACGCCCGAGCTGATCCCGGCCCTCGCCGCCCTCGCCGGCCAGATCGGTGACGAAGTCAAAGGCTACGGCTCTTTGGCCAAAGTCCCCGCCGAGGCCGTAGGCAACGTGCGTAACGACATGTACCTGACCAGCGAAACCATCCGCTTGATGGACAAGGCCAAGGTCGGCAACTTCGACGCCGACACCCAAGGCAAGCTGCAGTTGTTCAAGCAGCAGATCGACAACTCAACGCGCTTTATTCCGCTGTGGGTGAAGATCGCCGTGGCCATCGCGCTGGGGCTCGGGACCATGGTCGGCTGGAAGCGCATCGTGGTGACCGTGGGCGAGAAGATCGGCAAGACACACCTGACATATGCCCAAGGCGCCTCGGCCGAGACGGTGGCGATGCTGACCATCGGCGCTGCGGATATGTTTGGCTTGCCGGTGTCGACCACCCATGTGTTGTCGTCCGGCGTGGCGGGGACCATGGTGGCGAACGGTGGTGGTTTGCAGATGAAGACCATCCGCAATTTGCTGATGGCTTGGGTGTTGACGTTGCCGGCGGCGATTCTGCTGTCGGGTAGCCTGTACTGGCTGTTCACCCAGATCTTCTGACACACCGCAGAATCAAATGTGGGAGGGGGCTTGCTCCCGATAGCGACGGGTCAGTCAGCTTATTGGTAGCTGACCCACTGCAATCGGGAGCAAGCCCCCTCCCACATTTCGCTTTGGGGTGTTTCAGGTATTGAAGAGTCCGGCCATTGCCTTCAATCGCTTCTTGTACACCCGCCGCGCCTCCAACGCTTGCTCCAGGCTGACCGCGACAAACCCCGCCCGCTGGTTCGGCTGCATCTGCCCGATCAAGTCCAGGTCTGCACTGATCACCGTGCCGATCATCGCGTACCCGCCACCCGACACCGCGTCCCGATGCAGCACGATCGGTTCCAGCCCGGCCGGCACCTGGATCGAGCCGATCGGGTAGCAACTGTCGACGATGTTCGACGGATCGGACCCCGCACCAAACGGCTGCTCCCGTGGCTGAAAGCTCAATGCACTGCCGCCCTTGAAGCGATGGCCGATACGGTCCGCCTCGGAACCCACCGTCCACGGCTCGGCAAAAAAACTGCTTTTGGCCGCCTCCGTCAGGCGTTCGTAATACAGGCCGGGCACCACGCGCAAGGTCACATCGCCGCCGACGGAGCGGCGCAAGGCCATCGGCAAACTGTTGCCCGCCCGCCCCTGCCCAGTGGGCTCGCCGATAGGCAACTCATCCCCCGCCTGCAAGCGCCGCCCGTGAAAACCGCCGAGTGCGCCGAGGGTGTAGGTCGAGCGACTGCCGAGCACCAACGGCACGTCGATGCCGCCGGCGACCGCCAGATAAGCGCGCGCACCGGCCTTGGGAAATTCGAAGCGCAACACCTGCCCGGCGCGCACGTGGAACGCGGTGTCCTGGTGGACCACTTCACCGTCCAGGCGCGGCGACATCAAGGCGCCGCTGAGTGCGACCAAGGCGTCCTGTTGAAATTCCAGCTCGGGGCCGATCAGCGTGCATTCCAGGCCGGCCGCGCCCGGTGGATTGCCCACCAAATGGTTGGCCGCGTTGAGCGCGTACTGATCCAACGCGCCCGATGGCGGAATGCCCAAGTGGTAGTAGCCTTCGCGGCCAAGATCCTGCACAGAGGTGGCGAGGCCGGGTTTGAGCACCTTGATCATGCCAGCGCCTCCTGCAGGGTTTTCGGGTAGCCGACGGGGTCGGCGAGAAACGCATCCAGGGAAAATTCCAGCGGGCGGATGCGCAGGTCGAAACGTCCTGCGTCGACCTCGGCGACGGCCAGGTCGTAGGCCTCACGGTCGATCGGTTTGAATTGCACAATGTCGCCCGGCCGGAAGAACACCATGTGGTCCTTGAGGTAGGCCAACTGCTGCGCCGGGTCGTAGATCGGTGCAGGGGTGACGCCGAACATCTGGTAGCCACCGGCGCCGCGCACCGAGTAGATACAACCAAAGCAGCCGCCATGGCCGAGGGTCAGTTTCGGCGTGTCGGTGCGCGGGCGCAGGTACTTGGGCACCTGCAACTGCCGTTCGCGCTCGACCATCTGGAACATGAACGGCAAGCCCGCGACAAAGCCGACCATCGACACAAACCACGGTGCGCCACTGTGGGCCGCGATGAAAGCGTCGACATCGGCCAGGCCGTTGATGCGCGCTGCGTATTCCAGGTCGGTGCCGCTGGGGTCTTGATGGCGGTCGCGAAAGCGCATCAAGGTTTCGTGGGTCCAGGGGTCGTTGTAGAGCACCGGGATTTCGATAATGCGCGTGTGCAAGGTGCGTTCGGCCACGGCCTGGGCTTCGGCGCTTTGCACCGCGTCGAGCAGCACATGAGGCGCAATGCGGTCCGGGTCGAAGCGAATCTGGAACGATGCGTTGGCCAGACACACATCCAGCACACCGTCCAATGCCAGGCGTTCCACGGCGCGGGTCACGGCCATGCCTTTGAAAAAGGCCTGCAGGGACATGCTGTCGCTGACCTCGGCAAACAGGTGTTCATCGGCGCCGAAGCTGTAGCGGATGGGGGACGTTTCAGCCATGTCTGTTCCTCTTGGAGTCGTTATAGAAAGGCAGACAAAAAAGTAAGGGTTCGATCTTATTTGGGTGTTCTGACCACAATGCCCGCTTGGTCCAGGGCTTCACGGGTCGCTTCGACCAATTCCAGGGCGCCGGGGGTGTCGCTGTGCAGGCAGATGGAGTCGAATTCGATAAACAGGTCTTCGCCTTCTACGGTGCGTACAAGACCCGTCTGACAAGCCCGAAGGACCCGCGCCGCGACGGTGGCAGGGTTCAGCACGCGCACCGTGCGGGTGAACACGATGGAGCCGGTCAGATCGTACTCGCGGTCGGCGTAAAACTCGCGCACCACCGGCTGCCCCAGCTCCTTGGCAATGCGCCAGATCACCGAATTCGGCATGCAGTACAGCAACAGCGTCGGCTCGATGACTTGCAGGTTCTGCACCAACAGCCGCGCGGCGTCTTCATCGCGGGCCAGGTGCATGTAGAGCGCGCCGTGGGGTTTGATATGTTGCAGGGGCACGCCCTGGGCCCGGGCGATTTCGCGCAGGGCGCCGAGCTGGTAGAGCATGTCGTCCACCAGTTCCTGGGCCGGTGCGTTGATATGGCGGCGACCGAAGCCCACCAGGTCGCGAAAGCCCGGATGGGCGCCGATGGCGACCCCCAGTTGCTTGGCGCGTGCAACGGTGCGGCGCATGGTGCCGGGGTCGCCGGCGTGGAAGCCGGTGGCGATATTGGCCGAGCTGATATAAGCCATCAGCTCCGAATCGACGCCATCGCCGATGGTCCAGGGGCCGAAGCCTTCGCCCATGTCTGAATTGAAATCCACTGCCCGCATGAAAAGGCGCTCCGCCAAAGGTGATGCTGAAAAGTAGGCTGCGGCTTGACCCCTTGGGAAGATCTATTATCAGATGACCTATCTTCTGAAAAACAGATATCGCCATGTCACTGACCTTGCGCCAAATCCGCTACTTCGTCGCCACCGCCGAGATCGGCCAGATTTCCCAGGCGGCGATTCACCTGAACATCTCCCAGTCGGCCGTGACCACGGCGATCAAAGAGCTGGAAGCGATGCTCGGCGTGCAGTTGTTCGTGCGCACCGCGCAGGGCATGAACCTGACCGACGCCGGGCGGCACTTTCTCAACCGCGCCTATGTGATCGTGCGCAGTGTCGACGACGCGCTGAACAGCCCGCTGCCCGACTACCGCGCCAGCGGCGTGCTGCGGGTCGCCGCCAGCTACACGGTGCTCGGTTACTTCCTGCCGCACCACCTGCAGCGCATGGAACACTGGCACCCGGACGTGACCATCGAGGTGTTCGAGCAGGAGCGCCAGGCTATCGAACACGGCCTGCTCGACGGCCAGTTCGACATGGCCGTGGTGCTCACCGCCAACCTCACCCACACGGATATCGTCTCGGAAATCCTCTTCAACTCCGAACGCCGCCTGTGGCTGCCCAGCCATCACCCGTTGTGTGAACGCGGCGCCGTCAGCCTGGCGGATGTGGCCCGCGAGCCCTACATCCTGCTGACCGTCGACGAGGCCGAACACAGTGCCATGCGCTATTGGGAACAGGCCGGGCAAACGCCCAAAGTGCGGCTGCGCACCAGTTCGGTGGAAGCCGTGCGCAGCATGGTCGCCAATGGCAGCGGCGTGGCGATCCTGTCGGACCTGGTCCATCGGCCCTGGTCCCTGGAAGGCAAGCGCATCGAGACCCTGACCGTGACCGACCCGGTGGCGCCCATGAGCGTCGGCCTGGCCTGGCACCGCGAGCGCGTATTTACCCCCGCGATGCAGGCGTTCCGGGACTACTTCCACGACGCCTTCCTGGCCCCGCAGCAGTTGTCGGCGCGGCGTTAGAGCTGGGCTTGCAGCGTCGCGGCCAACCAGTCCATGAACACCCGCACCCGCAGCGGTAAATGGCGCTGCCCGGCGTAGAGCAGGGACACGTCCAACGGCGGCGCCGGGTAATCCGGAAGGACCGCCACCAGTTCGCCACTGGCCAACTGATCGCCAATGCCCAGCGCCGGCACCTGGATGATCCCGAAGCCGCCCAGGCAGGCGGACTTGTAGGCATCAGTGCTGTTGACCGTGACTCGCCCGACCATGGGCAGGCGCTGCACCTTGTTGCCCTGCAGGTATTCGAACCCCGCCGAGCGCGAGCCCAGCGGGCGCACGTAATGCACCAAATGGTGATCGGCCAGGTCTGCCAGGGTCTGCGGCACGCCATAGCGCTGCAGGTAGCCGGCGCTCACGCAGTTGATCATCGGCATGCTGCACAACAACCGCGCGACCACCGACTGGTCCGGCTGCGCACCGACGCGCAGCACGCAATCGAACCCCTCGGCCAGCAGGTCGACCTGACGGTCGGTGGTGCTGATTTCCAGCTCGATCAACGGGTGCGCGTCCATGAAGTGCGGCAGGCGCGGCAGGATCAAATCCCGCGCCATCATGGTCGGCAGGTCCACGCGAATGCGCCCGGTCAGTTGTGTTTCGTCCTGGCGAAACAAGCCTTCCAGTTCCTCCATGTGCGCGAGCAAGTCCTTGCTGCGCTCATACAGTACGCGGCCGTCCTGGGTCGCCTGCACCTTGCGCGTGGTGCGCTGCAGCAAGCGCGCGCCGAGCAGTTCTTCCAGCGCCTGCACATGCTCGGACACTGTGGAACGCGGTAGCCCCAGGCTCTCGCCGGCGCGGGTAAAACTCGACAGTTCGGTGACGCGCACGAAGGTGCGCAGCAACTCCAGTTTGTTCATGGGATTGTTCGACTTATCCGGCCAGTGATTTCGCTTTACCGCTGTTTATCACGTTATAGGCGGACAAATACACTCATTCCCTCGATCACATCAGAGGACTGCACCATGACCCGTAAAATCGCACTGATCACCGGCGCCAGCCGCGGCTTGGGTAGAAGCACCGCGCTGCGCCTGGCGGCACAAGGCGTAGACATCATCGGCACTTACCACCGCCAGGCGGATGAGGCCCAGGCGGTGGTCGCGCAGATCGAACAATGGGGCGGCCG
>ERZ1463034.112-NODE-112-length-25655-cov-15.971680_pt1 | contig 25655 bp, 18 predicted proteins | sample MGYA00564480_ERZ1463034 | MGnify/ENA primary metagenome ERZ1463034 (study PRJEB39244, sample SAMEA3635122) | Helicobacter pylori | study: EMG produced TPA metagenomics assembly of PRJEB11511 data set (Assembly of a 5300-year-old Helicobacter pylori...
GACGGTGTCGAGCGTTTTTCTTATTTACTTCACCTGGGTGGTGGCGAAGTTATTGTTACCTAGAGGGCTTTGGGTAAAGCCTTCTACGTTTTTGCGCATGGCGGTGAACAGTTTCGGGTAAGCCATGGGAAGCCATGGTTGATCCTTGCCGAAAACGTCCTGTGCCTGTTCATAGAGCGCAGCCCGTGCTGCCGGTTCCTCGATTGCGCGGGCCTTGTCGATCAAGGCTTGAAACTCCTCGTTACACCAGCGCGCGTAGTTTTCGCCGTTTTTGGCGGCATCGCAACTCAGGTTAGGCGTGAGGAAGTTATCTGGGTCGCCGTTATCACCTACCCAGCCTGCGGAAACCATGTCGTGCTCACCGGCTTTGGCGCGCTTGAGCATCTCGCCCCATTCCATGACCTTGATGTTGACCTTCAGGCCAACCTGGGCCAGATCCGCCTGCATACGCTGGGCGCCCATCATTGGGTTGGGGTTGGTCGGGCCGCCGTTGGCGCGAGTGAACAGGGTGAATTCGGTGCCTTCCGGTACGCCGGCTTCCTTGAGCAGGGCGCGGGCCTTGTCCAGGTCGCGTGGCGGGTTTTTCAGTGTGTCGCTGAAGCCTAGCAGCGTTGGTGGATACGGGCCGGTGCCCACGACGGCGTTGCCTTCGCCAAACAGTGCTTTGGTATAGCCGGCCTTGTCGAACGCGATGTTGATCGCGTGACGTACCCGCGGGTCGCTCATGTACTTGTGGGTGGTGTTCAGGGCGGTGTAGCTGGTGGTCATCGCCGCCAGTTCATCGATCTTCAGGTTCGGGTCTTTCTTGATGCTTGGGATGTCATCCGGCTTTGGATACAGCGCGACCTGACACTCGTTGGCCTTGAGCTTCTGCAGGCGCACGTTGTTGTCGGTGGTGATCGCGAGGATCAGCGGGTCGGCCGGTGGCTTGCCGCGGAAGTAGTCCGGGTTGGCCTTGAAGCGCACCTGGGCGTCCTTGGCGTAGCGGGTGAAGATGAACGGGCCGGTGCCGATCGGCTTGGCGTTGAGGTCATCGGTCTTGCCGGACTTGAGCAACTGGTCGGCGTATTCGGCGGAGTGAATCGAGGAAAACGCCATGGCCAGGTCGGCCAGGAACGGTGCTTCACGGCGCGTCAGGGTAAAGACGACAGTGTGATCGTCGGTCTTCTCGACGCTCTTGAGCAGTTCCTTGAAGCCCATGCTTTCAAAGTACGGGTAGCCCACGTTGGACTTGGTGTGCCACGGGTGTTTCGGGTCCAGCTGGCGCTGGAAGCTCCAAAGCACGTCGTCGGCGTTCAGGTTGCGCGTGGGTTTGAAGTAGTCGGTGGTGTGGAACTTGATGTCGTCACGCAGGTGGAAGGTGTAGGTCAGGCCGTCGGCGCTGATTTGCGGGAGGTCTTTGGCCAGCGCGGGGACCACTTCGGTGGTGCCGGGCTTGAAGTCCACCAGGCGGTTGAACATAGTTTCGGCGGCGGCGTCGGCGGTGACGGCCGTGGTGTACAGGACCGGATCGAAACCTTCCGGACTGGCTTCGGTGCAGACCACCAGCGGTTTGGCCGAAATGCCAACCGCCACGCTCAACAGCGCAGCGGCAATGGCGGCTTGTAACGGGAGCATGTTCATTCGGAGCCCTCTGCAATCGATGGGACCAGACAAGCGTAGAGGGCGGGCTCGTCCTGAGCCCGCCGTCTACCTGGCGCTGATTAAAGAATGTTGAACGGGATGGTGGTGACCAGGCGGAACTCTCGGATGTTGCCGTCAGCCTGGTTGGCGCTGGCGCGGTGAGTCACATAGGTGCCACGAATGGTGGTGGCCTTCAGGGCACCGCTTTGGATGGCATAGGAAGTACCCACGCCGTATTCCTGGTGATGCTCGCCGTCTTGGGCCTGAATGCCGTTGTAAGCGAACTTGCTCACGCCGCCGTCGCCGGTGTAGTGAGTGCCGTCGATGCCCCAGCCGCGAGCCGAGTAGATGTTGAACTTCAAGCCAGGCACGCCGTATTCGGCCATGTTGAGGCCGTAGGCAACCTGGAAGGACTTCTCGTTCGGACCGTTGAAGTCAGAGGTCAGGGAGTTGGCCAGGTAGATACCGTTGGTTTCGTGCAGGTAGTCGAAGTACTCGTTGCCGTTCACTTCCTGGTACGAGAAGGTCAGGCTGTGCGCCTGGTGGGTCAGGCCGAGCGACAGCGAGTAGGTATCGTTGTCGATCTTGCCCATCAACTTTTTGCCTTCGTCGACGGTCTTGTAGTAGTTGAGACCTGTGGTCAGGGCCAGGGTTTGGCTGTCACCCAGTTCATGGGTAGCGCCGAAGTAGTACTGGTTCCAGAAGTCCTTGACGTTGGCGCCGAAGAAGCTGGTTTTCAGGCTTTTGAGTGGCTGCCAGTTCACACCGGCGGTGTAGACGTGGTCGGCTTCCTGCCTGCCATTGCCGTATTCGCTGCGGAATTTCGACAGGCTCTGTTCGGTACGTGGCGATACGCGATCGAAGTAGGCGCCCTGGAACGACAGGTTGCTGAACTCTTCGCTGTTGATTGCCACACCTTCGAAGCTCGAAGGCAGCGCACGGTTGCCAATGGTGTCGATGATGCCGCTGCTGAAGTTCTGGCGACCGGCGGTCAAGGTGGTGTTCGACACGCGGAACTTGGCGTTGGCCAGGCCCAGTTTGCTCCACTGGCCTACGGCGTCGCCGTCGGAGTCAGCCAGGGTGCGGTTGGAGCCGCCCTTGATGTCACGCTTGCTGCGGTCCAGGGCCACTACGTTGTAGGCCGCGACTTCGGTTGCCACGCCCACGGTGCCTTGGGTGAAGCCCGACGAATAGTTGAGGATGGTGCCTTGCAGCCAGTTCGTGCGGTTCGCGTCGGTGCGCTCCTGGCCGTGCTTCTCGTAGGTAAAGCGCTCGCCGCGGAATTTTTTCTCGCTGGAGAACCAGTTACGCGTGGTACCGCCCAGGCTCGATCCTTCGATAAAGCCCTTGGCCTCGCTTTGGGCGCTGGCGCCGGCCAGTGTGGTAGGAACGAAGTCCTGGCTCTGGGTTTCCGCATAGGCGGTCGCCGTGATGCTGCTGATGGCCAGGGCCAGAAGCGCTTTGCTGCTCAGTTTCATGGATGAAGCTCCTTTGGTTCTCTTTTTTTTATGCCGGTCTTTTAGGTGAACCGACTATTGGTGTGTAACTCGTTCAAGCATTTGCAAACGTTTGCCGTAGGAAATTTCCCAATAGAAGGCTGCACGTTTGCCGAAGAGTGTTATCCACTCTCCGCAATCCGGTTATTTTCTTATGGGGTGATACTGACGTCCGAGAACACGTTGCGGCCGAAGGGGCTCACTTTGAAACCTTCGACTTTGGCGCTTAACGGCTGGTTGACCGTCGAGTGGGCGACGGGCGTGATCGGCACCTGCGCTTTGAGCAGTTGCTGTGCCTGTTTGTACAGAACAGTCCGTTGTTCGCGGTCGGTGACGACCTTGGCTTGCTTGATCAGCTTGTCGTATGCCGGGTCACACCACATGGAGTAGTTGTTCCCGCCAATGGCGTCGCAGCTGTAAAGGGTGCCCAACCAGTTGTCCGGGTCGCCGTTGTCGCCGGTCCAGCCGATCAGGCTGATGTCGTGCTCACCGTTCTTGGTGCGCTTGATGTACTCGCCCCACTCGTAGCTGACGATCTTGACCTTGAGACCGATCTTGGCCCAGTCGTTCTGCAGCATCTCGGCCATCAGCTTGGCATTGGGGTTGTACGGCCGTTGCACCGGCATCGCCCACAGGGTGATCTCGGTACCTTCCTTCACGCCGGCGGCCTTGAGCAGCTCCTTGGCTTTCTCCGGGTTGTAGGCGGCGTCTTTGATGCTGTCGTCATAAGACCACTGGGTCGGTGGCATGGCGTTGACCGCCAGTTGCCCCGCGCCCTGGTACACGGCGTTCAGGATGCTCTGCTTGTTCACCGCCATGTCCAGCGCCTGGCGCACTTCGAGCTGGTCGAATGGTTTATGGCGCACGTTGTAGGCGATGTAGCCAAGGTTGAAGCCTGGCTTGGTCAACAGTTGCAGGTTCGGGTCGGCCTTGAGGGCGTCGACGTCCGCCGGGCGCGGATGCAGGGTGATCTGGCATTCGCCGGCCTTGAGCTTTTGCACCCGCACCGAAGCGTCGGTGTTGATGGCAAAGATCAGTTGGTCGAGCTTGACCCGGCTCGGGTCCCAGTACTGCTTGTTGCCTGTGTAGCGGATCTGCGAGTCTTTCTGGTAGCGCTGGAAGACGAACGGGCCGGTGCCGATCGGCTTCTGGTTGATATCGCTGGGCTTGCCTTGCTTGAGCAACTGCTCGGCGTACTCGGCCGACAGAATCGAGGCAAAGCTCATGGCGATGTTTTGCACGAACGCCGCGTCGACCGTGTTCAGGGTCATCACCACGGTGTACGGGCCGGTTTTCTCGACCTTGGCGATGTTCTTGTTCAGGCTCATCCCGTTGAAGTATGGAAACTCGGTGGGGTAGGCCTTGCGAAACGGATGTTCGGGGTCAAGCATGCGGTTGAAGGTGAACAACACGTCGTCGGCGTTGAAGTCACGCGTGGGCTTGAACTCTTTATTGCTGTGGAATTTCACCCCTTCACGCAGGTGGAAGGTGTAGGTCAGGCCATCTGGCGAAATATCCCACTTGGTGGCTAGCCCCGGTACGACGTTGGTCGCGCCCCTTTCAAACTCAACCAAGCGGTTATACAGCGGCTCGGCGGCATCGTTGTCGGTGGCGGTGGTGTACTGCGCGGTGTCAAAGCCTGCCGGGCTGCCTTCCGAACAGAACACCAGGCTCTTTTTCTCGGCGGCGTGGCCCATCGTGGCTACAGCCAGCAGGCTGGTGCCAAAAATTGCGGATAGAACGGTGGTATGGCGCATGACGATCCCGATCCTTGTTTGTAGTTGTCATCAGCGAGCAATCACCCCGGCATACGGCCAGGGGGACATCACTGATCCCACACACAGCAAGTGCCCATCAGATTGGAGCCTCTGCTGTCCTACGACGTTAGGGGTCGAGGACTTCGCAGTAAATGCGCAAAATCTGACTGACCTTGTAGGCAACGGAGCCGCGAATCGAAGTTCATTGCCGTAGGACGGCAGCGAGCGCGAATGTGGTCTGTTTCCTACTGGTCTGGCGGATGCAATAGCGGCGACGTTATCAAGCGTCGCCGCTATCGGTCCTTACTTGCCGCTTACGCCCACGCCGTAGAAGGAGTTCAGACCAAACGGGCTGATCTTGAAGTCCTGTACGGTGTTGCGCATGGGTTGATACACCGTCGAGTGCGCGATAGGTGTCATCGGGACTGCATCTTTGAGGATATGTTGCGCCTGCTTATACAGCTCGGTGCGTTTGGCGACATCCGATGTGGCCTTGGCTTCTTTCACGATGCCGTCGAATTTCTTGTCGCACCACTTGGAGAAGTTGTTACCCGACAGCGAGTCGCAGCCGAACAGCACGTTCAGCCAGTTGTCCGGGTCCCCATTGTCGCCGCTCCAGCCAATGATCATGGCCTGGTTCTCGCCGCCTTTGGAACGCTTGATGTACTCGCCCCATTCGTAACTGACGATGTTGACCTTCAGGCCGATCTGTTTCCAGTCGTTCTGCAGCATCTCGGCCATCAGCTTGGCGTTCGGGTTGTACGGACGTTGTACCGGCATGGCCCACAGGGTGATCTCGGTGCCGTCCTTGATCCCGGCTTCCTTGAGCAGTTCCTTGGCTTTGGCCACGTCGTGCGGGGCATCTTTGATGGTGGTGTCGTAGGACCACTGGGTCGGCGGCATGGCGTTGACCGCCAATTGGCCAGCGCCCTGGTACACGGAGTCGATGATCTGCTGCTTGTTCACCGCCATGTCCAACGCCTGGCGCACGCGCAGGTCGGACAGTGGGTTAGGCGCGGTCTGGCCCTTGAGCACCGGCATGACGTTGTAGGCGATGTAGCCCAGGTTGAAACCGGCCTGGTGCGGCAGTTTCAAATCCTTGTCGTCGCCCAGTGCCTTGAGGTCGGCCGGACGCGGAAACAGGGTGATCTGGCATTCGTTTTTCTTGAGCTTCTGGATACGTACCGACGGGTCGGTGGTGATGGCGAAGATCAGGTTGTCGATCTTCACGTCCTCAGGTTTCCAGTAGTCCTTGTTGCCGGTGTAGCGAATGTTCGAGTCTTTCTGGTAGCTCTTGAACACGAACGGGCCGGTGCCGACTGGCTTCTGGTTGATGTCCTGTGGCGTACCGTTTTTCAGCAGTTGGGCGGCGTATTCGGCCGACTGGATCGACGCGAAGCTCATCGCCAGGTTCTGGATGAAGGCGGCGTCCACGGTGCCAAGGGTGAACTTGACCGTGTGGGCATCGACTTTCTCGATGTTCTTGATGTTGGTGTCCATCCCCATGTCCGTGAAGTACGGGAACTCGGTGGGGTATGCCTTACGGAATGGATCGTCTTTGTTGATCATCCGGTTGAAGGTGAACAGTACGTCGTCAGCCGAGAATTCACGAGTGGGCTTGAAGTACGGGGTGGTGTGGAACTTGACGCCTTCACGCAGGTGGAAGGTGTACGTCAGGCCATCCGGGGACACGTCCCAGCGGGTGGCCAGGCCAGGAACAACGGCGGTGCCGCCACGTTCGAACTGGCTTAGGCGGTTGAACATGGTTTCGGCCGAAGCATCGAAGTCTGTTCCGGTGGTGTACTGGCCTGGATCAAAACCGGCCGGGCTCCCTTCGGAGCAGAACACCAGGTTAGTCGCCGCTTGGGCGAAAGGCGCTGCGGCCATAAGGCCAGCGCTAACAAGTAACGGAATGACTGCGTGTTTAAGCATGTTGGCCTCATGATTTGTTGTCATTTTTGGTAGTGAGGGCGACCTCGTGAGTCGACCTGCGGATACTTATGCAGGGGCCATACCCATTGCAAGATGCTGAACGGTTGCAAGGGTGAAAGAGTGGTACGAACGTACAAGAATGTCGCAAATATGAAACTTACGACACAAATGCGTACATTTTGAGGGTTTTTTCGGGGCGGAAGAGGCACCAAAAAGGCCCAACTGAGACGTCTGGCGCACTCAGTTGGGGCGTTGCTGTTACTTATCTAGACTCACGCCGTAGAACGGGGTCAGGCCAAAGGGGCTGATCTTGAAGTCCTGCACTTCCTTTCGAAGCGGCTGGAAAACCGTCGAGTTCGCAATAGGCGTTATAGGTACTTGTTCTTTAAGTATTTTCTGCGCCTGCTGATACCACTTGATACGCTGCTCGCGGTCGCTGCTGACCTTGGCCTGCTGCACCAGTTTGTCGTAGGCGGGGTTACACCATTTGGCGTAGTTGCTGCCCTTCACTGCGGCACAACTGTAGAGCACGCCGAGCCAGTTATCCGGGTCGCCGTTATCGCCGGTCCAGCCGTAGATCATCGCATCGTGCTCGCCATTCTTGGCGCGCTTGATGTACTCGCCCCACTCATAGCTGACGATGTTGGCGTTGATGCCGATCTTTGCCCAATCCTGCTGGATCATTTGTGCCGACATTCGCGCATTCGGATTGGAGGCGCGCTGTGCGGTCATCGCCCACAGGTTGATGGTAGTACCGGGTGCAACCCCTGCTTCTTTTAGTAGCGCTCGCGCCTTGGTCGGGTCAAAGGGGGCATCCTTGATCGTCGGGTCATAAGACCACTGTGCGGGAGGTAATGCGTTCTGCGCCAATTGGCCGGCGCTCTGGTACACGGCCTTGATGATCGCGGGTTTATCGATGGCCATGTCCAAGGCCTGGCGCACCTTGAGTTGATCCAGCGGCGGATGCGTCACGTTGTAGGCCAGAAAGCCGAGGTTGAACCCCGCTTGTTGCAGCACACGCAGGTTGGGGTCTTGTTTCATCACCTCGATATCGGCGGGGCGCGGGTAGCCGCTGACCTGGCATTCGCCGGCCTTGAGTTTCTGCAAGCGCGACGCGGCGTCCGGGGTGATCGCGAACACCAGGTTGTCGAGCTTCACATCCTCGGGTTTCCAATACTGTTTATTGGCGACATAGCGAATCTGCGAGTCCTTTTGGTAGCGCTTGAATACAAACGGCCCGGTGCCCACCGGTTTCTGGTTAATCTCTTCGGCCCGGCCTTCCTTTAATAGTTGGGCTGCGTATTCGGCGGATTGCACCGAGGCGAAGCTCATTGCCAGGTTCTGTACGAACGAGGCATCGACGTTGTTCAGGCTGAAACGCACGGTGTGCTCGTCCAGTTTGTCGACGCTTTTGATCGTGGTGTTCAAACCCATGTCGGTGAAGTAGGGCGACTCGGATGGATAGGCCTTGCGAAACGGGCTTTGGGCATCCAGCAGGCGGTTGAAGGTGAACAACACGTCATCCGCGTTGAAGTCGCGGGAGGGCGTGAAGAAATCGGTGGTGTGGAACTTGACGCCGTCACGCAGGTGGAAGGTGTACGCCAGGCCGTCCTTGGAGACCTCCCAACTGGTCGCCAGGCCGGGCTCGACCTCGGTGCCGCCGCGCTTGAACTGGGTCAAGCGGTTGAACACGGTTTCGGCAGAGGCATCAAAATCGGTGCCGCTGGTGTACTGGCTGGGGTCGAAACCGGCGGGGCTGGCTTCAGAGCAGTAGACCAGGGTGCTGGTGGCCTGGGCCATCGGCATAAAGGCCAACAGGCCGGCGGCGAGGAGCAGTGGTTTGAAGGTGATTCTGTCCATGGAGACCCCTGAGATGGCTGGCATATAACACTGCCCAAACGAAAAAACGGCGGTCACCGAGGTTACCGCCGTTCAGGGGGGAGCAGATAGTGGATGGGTGCTTATCAGTTCAGCGTCGGTGTGATTTCTATACGTGTAGGCGCCGAGGGTTCTATGACATAACCGTCGCTGCCAATTTCATTGCTGGCTCGTATCGTTATCGTCCTTGAGGCTTTTGCATGGATGTCAGTAATAGGTTCGAGTTCACCATCCTGTTCGTCTAGTTTGGTAACGATGAAATCGGATTTTGCGGTGACGGTGGTGACACCTTCTGCCGGGTCATAGTGGATGTAGTAATGTGGATCACGTCCGCTACCAAAGACGGTGCCTTTGAATCGAGAACTCTGAAATTCATCCGGGGCAGCGCCTAGCAGCCATTGATTGGCAACTTCAGACACTCGTGCTCTTAGTGCGGGATCAGGAATGACTCTTTCAAGTGCCTCGACATTTTTTTGTATGGCTTCATTGAGTTCGTCGGTTGAGAATTTCTTGCCTGCTTCCTGCTGCTGCTTGGCGATGTCAATTTCCAGTGCGATGCCATCCGGTGTTTGTATTGTGAACTTGCTGCGATTGATATCTTTAATGAACTGCTCACTGTAATCGCTTGTGCCTAACGTCGAAGCGCTGGCTTTTGGGGGCAGTGTGGCCTTGGCTGGGTTCTCTTCGGTTGTCCAGGAGATTTGCGGTAGGGTGTTACCTTCATCGTTCACGACAATGCCGTAGGTATAACCGTGTTCATTAAGATTGAAGTATTTGTCCAGTATGTCGGCCCCCTTCATTTTCGAGCCATCCAGTTCCAGGAACTGGTCTGAAATCATTGGCGAGAGCTTGGCTTCGGTACTTGGCGTCGGCGAAACCGAGCGTTGCCATGGCCATTTCATGCCGCCATCAGCCGGCGCTCTTACCCATTCGCCGTCACGGCCAGGATGGACGCGCATCACCGCCCTGCCGGTCGCGGGGCTGATAATCGACGTTGCGCTGTCCCCCATCCGGTAACGGCTTTCGATCTCGAATACCTTGCTGCTGCCGGTTTCATCGGTATGACGGACAAAGTTCCAGCGCTTGCCCTCGCTGTCCGTCACTCGATAAACGCCCAGCGCATCGGGTGTGGTATTGGCGATGAATTGCTCGCCATTAGGCACGGCATGCTCGCTCATTTTTACGAGGCTGGATGAAGGCGTCCGGAAGCGGTTGGCCGTAAAAGGCGGTGTATTCAGGGTGGGAGGGATGCCTGATCCGTCCGCCTGCGGTGTATGGATTGGGTTTTCACCAATGGGCGGAACCGGTGCCTCTGGCGACGGGAGTTTTTCTTGCGGCAGTTCAAACGGATCTTTCGCCGCCCCGCTGGCGCCCGCCGAAAACAGCGTGTTAAGTGTGCCGTCGAAGGTTTTCCAGGCGCCATCTTTGCGTTCTGCCTGGGTATCGCCCGACCCGGCTTTTTCAGCGCCCAGCGCGATTTCCGTAAGGCCGGTACCGACTGCGGCAGCGGCGAGCGGCCAGCCAAGGGGCGCCAGTTTGGCAAAGAGTTGCGCGCCCACCGAAATGTCATGAAGCCAGGTATCCCGGTTGACCTCTTTGTTGGATTTGATTGCCGTATCGGCGTCGCTGGTCATGCGCGCTTTCGCCTCGTCCTTGAGGTGCGTAAAGACGTCGTTCTCGATTTTAATATCACCGCGGTCGATGGTTTTGCCTTCCCAGCTCTCCCAGTCGCCACTGGCGAGATGGGCCAGTGAAGAGTCCACGCCGTACTTGCCGAAAGCACCGCCGTCCTGGCGGTTATAGGCGGAAAAGTGTGAGGCCAGGGCTGCGCGTTTTTGCGGGTCCTTGGCTTGATCGACCACCCAGTCGTCCATTTTCTTCAGCGAGTCGAAGCGTAAAAACGCCGGGGTGGCGCCCGCAATCCAGAGTATTTGCCTGCCGTCTCGACGGTTGTTTTCGTAGTTGTATTGGCCGTCATCCAGATCGGCAAATCGAATGATGTTGCTGGGATAACCGTTTATATCGAAGGCATGTGCCCGAAGTTTGCCTTTTGCCGGTGCCTCCGCGCGCAGTTGGTCAACGGTGATGGGGGTGTTTTCATCAACGGCAACATTAGAGACCGCCCCCATCACCAACTTATAGTCATCACGGCTGAATTTATGTTCGTCGGCCAACAGCGCCTGTTCGGTCGGGGACTTGGCCTCAAAGGCCTTCAACTGCTGGCGGGCCTGATTGACGAATTCGCCTTTTGCCACCGCACGAAAATCGCTTTCGTGCGTGTTCCAGAACTCGTCGATTTTTTTCGTGGCGATACCTTGGAAGTTGGCACTCCATACGCCACGCATGAAGACGGAAGGGGAGAAGGGGAATTCGTTGTGCGCGCCGTAGCCGTTTTTCTTGCTCTGCCCTGGACCTTCGGTATAGATGCCGCCGTTGCTATCCAGCTCGCCGGGGTCCCAGTCATGTTCGGAGAAGTTATTCAGTACCGCCTCCGTCAGGGTTTTCGAGTTGTGAGGCTCCTCACCGGGGTGCTCCCAACCTGACCGCGCGCGTGCTTCCGTCACGCCGCCGTGAAAGCGATGCAGGTACAGTTTGTCGGCGTCCAACGGTTCCAGTTTGGCCAGTTGGTCCTTGGGTAAATGCTCCCGGAGGATGTTCTGCGCCAGTTGTTTGGCCTGCGCGCGCAGGTTTGGCATCGCTTGCGCCACGCCTGTTGCCAGCTTGGTGTAGGCCAGTTTTTGAGGCGCCTGGGTATAAAACTGCCCGGCAGCGGCGCGCTGTGTTTCAAGCGCGCCTATGGATTGCTTTTCGTTTGGCGGGGCGTCGAAGGTTTTCTGGCGATTTAACTGGAGCACGCGCTGCTGGCTCTGGCCGACGTTGGCGGTATTGGGTTCGCCATAAAACGTCGCGATCGTCTTCATTGACGCGCCGATAGACCCTGCGCCGAAGCTCAGGTTCAGGGATTGTTTTGGGGCAGGCGCAATGACGCTGGCGGCGTCGAGCAAAGGCCCGGCGACTTGTCTCCAGCCCGAGGTGTCGTTGAGCGAAAACTGCTTTTCAACCCCGTCGACCTTGGCTGACATGGCACCGGTGGATGGAACGATTTTCACCGTGGCAGGATCGATTTTCTGTTCGCGTAACCAGTTTTGCACCACCGGGCCTTCGAACACGTTGCGATAGTGCCCCAGCCATTGCCCCAGGACTGTCTGGGGCGGCACCGCAATCAGCCCGGCCGGGAGGCCATCGATTTTTTTCTGCCATTCGCGGGTGAAACCTTCCACCAGTGCGGCGTCACCTGGTGCGGCAGGGTGGGCAGTGGCCTCATGGCGCTTGTAAATATCTGCGACTGTGCGTTGCTGCTCTGATAGCGCCTGTTCCCCGCGTATGGAGGGGGAGCGGTAGGTGTCGGTTGGCGCGGGCGCGGCAAAGGCATGGGTCCGTTCAAGCGTGTCTGTCGTGGCCTTTGTCAGGTCTGGCAAACCATAGAAATGCGCGACTTTGCCCAGCTCGAACGTATCGCGCAGGGCATCGTTATAGTGAACGGGGTCCGCGCCGCCACTGGCGATGACCTTGCTCGCTGACAATATGGGGCCTGCAACCGTTGACCAGCCGGAGTTATCGGTCAGGCTGAGCGTGCGGCGCTGGCCGTGAATGGCGGCCGAAATTGCACCACTGTCGGGAAGAATGACGATGCTTGCGGGCGCAATGCCTTTGCTCTTTATCCAGCTTTGAAAGTCGGGGTTGCTTAGCGCGATGGCCAATTGGGTTCGCCACTGTCCCAGTGTGGAGTTTGGCGGGATTTGAATCGGGGCGGCGTATTCGCCTCTTGTGCTGTTGAGCGCACTGAGGAAGTTTTGCACCAATTGGCTATCGCCAGGCGCGCGCGGGGTAGAGGGCGTGGCGGAGTCGGATGAAGTATCCGAGGCGGCTGACGGGCTGGGGGTGAAGGTTTGGGTCGACGCTGGGTTTACGACGGAAAGTGTCATCGTTGGAGTTCTCGGTAGTGATGTGGATACACGCCCGCAGATCACTCCTTGTTTATCTGAGGGTACTGATGTGTGCCGAAAATCGAGAAAACGATTCCACGCTAGATGTCAGCGGGGGTTACTGCTGATTGCCATTCACAAAAAAACGGCGCGAGCCTGAGGTCGCGCCGTTTTTTGGGTTCGTGGGAGGGTTATTGAAGCACTTCGATGACCCCCTCCGCCGACATACTGACCTGGCTGGTGCCGGCTTCCACTTCCGGCGTCGGCGCCGAGTCCATCTCTGCGGCTTTCATCATCATGGCGCCGCGCGCGTAAGGCTGTGGATAACCATTGGTGTTGAAGTTCAGGTTGACGATCTTGTAACCCTTGCCGCCCAACGCATCGGTGGCCAGTTGCGCACGCGCCTTGAACGCGTTGACGGCGTCTTTGAGCAGTGCATCCTCGCTGGCCTTGCGGGTCGGGTTGGCGATGGCGAAGTCCATGCTGTTCATCTTCAGGTGGGTCAGCATTTCGCCAGTGAGCTTGGACAAGGCGGCAAAGTCCGAGCTTTCCATGCGCAGTTCGGCACGTTCGCGCCAGCCGGTGATTTTCTGGTTCTTGTTGTCGTAGATCGGGTAGCTGTTGCGGCTACCCTGGCGCAGGGTCACGCCTTTGACTTCGCGAGCCTGGGCAAGGGCCTTGTTCATGGTGGTGGTGATTTCCGCGGCGAGCTTGCCCGGGTCGGTGTTTTGGGATTCGGTGTAGAGGGTGACGATCATCTGGTCGCGGGCTACTTCCTGGCTGACCTCGGCCCGCAGGGAAATCTGGTTGTAATGCAGTTCATCGGCGGCGACGGCCGGAAGGCTGGCCAGGACCCCGGCGCTGAGGGTGAGAACGGCAGCATTGCGAATGAAACGGGACATGGAAACTCCTTGGGATGTTCGTGTCGATATGACTGTAGACGGTGGTGTCGGGTTCTTCGGGTTTACACATTCGCTACACATTGTCGTGGCGCCGACGAACGGTAATTTACCGCGCCTGCGTCAAAGAGCCACACACGCCGTGCCAGCGTGTCTGCTTCGTTTATACTCCTGCCGATCCGCCTGCAGCGCTCACCGGGAGAGCTCATGCTCGCCGTCGTAAAACTGACTTCCGCCACCCGCCAGAACCTCTGGCGCCTGACGTTCATTCGCACCCTGGTGCTGGCCGCGCAGGCCGGTTCGGTCGGGCTTGCCTATTGGTTCGACCTGCTGGCGCTGCCATGGCTGCAACTGAGCGTGACCCTGGGCTTTTCCACCGTGCTGTGTGTGTTTACCGCCATCCGGTTGCGCACCACCTGGCCGGTGACCGAGCTGGAGTACGCCCTGCAGTTGGCCTGCGACCTGTTTATCCACAGTGTGTTGCTGTATTTCTCCGGCGGTTCCACCAATCCGTTTGTTTCGTATTACCTGGTGCCCCTGACCATCGCGGCCGTGACCTTGCCGTGGCGCTACTCGGTGGTGCTTTCCGGCATCGCCCTGACCCTGTACACCTTGCTGTTGGCGCAGTTCTACCCGTTGCAGACGTTCCCCATCGCCCGGGAAAACCTGCAGATCTACGGGATGTGGTTGAGCTTCGCGCTGTCCGCTGCCGTCATCACCTTTTTTGCCGCCCGCATGGCCGAAGAACTGCGCCGTCAGGAAGAGTTGCGTGCCATTCGCCGCGAAGAGGGCCTGCGCGACCAGCAACTGCTGGCCGTCGCCACCCAGGCTGCCGGTGCGGCTCATGAGTTGGGCACGCCCCTGGCGACCATGAGCGTACTGCTCAACGAAATGACCCAGGACCATCACGACCCGGCGCTGCAAGAAGATCTCGGCGTGCTGCGCGAACAGGTCAAGCAGTGCAAGCAAACCTTGCAGCAACTGGTGCGCGCCGCCGAAGCCAATCGCCGCCTGGCGGTGGAGATGCAGGACGTGACCCAGTGGCTCGACGAAGCCTTGAACCGCTGGCACTTGATGCGCCCCGAAGCCAGTTACCGTTTCCACCTGCTGGGGCAGGGCAGCGTGCCGCGCTTGGCGCCGCCGCCGGACTTGACCCAGGCCCTGCTCAACCTGCTGAACAATGCCGCCGATGCCTGCCCCGAAGGCCTCGAAGTGCAGTTGGACTGGAATACCGAAGACCTGACCATCAGCATTCGTGACCACGGCGCCGGCGTGCCGCTGGCCATCGCCGAGCAGATCGGCAAACCGTTCTTTACCACCAAGGGCAAAGGTTTCGGCCTCGGCCTGTTTTTGAGCAAGGCCAGCGTGACCCGCGCGGGCGGCTCAGTGAAGCTCTATAGTCATGAGGAAGGCGGCACGCTCACCGAGCTGCGCCTACCCCGTGTCGCACGAGGAGATATCGATGAGTGACGAGATCCAAGTCGAAGGCGAAGAACTGCCGCATCTGTTGCTGGTAGATGATGACGCTACCTTTACCCGCGTCATGGCGCGTGCCATGAGCCGTCGCGGTTTCCGCGTCAGCACGGCAGGTTCCGCAGAAGAAGGCCTGAGCATCGCCCAGGCCGACTTGCCGGACTACGCCGCGCTCGACTTGAAAATGGACGGCGACTCCGGCCTGGTGCTGCTGCCCAAGCTGCTCGAACTCGATCCGGAAATGCGCGTGGTAATCCTCACCGGTTATTCCAGCATCGCCACCGCCGTCGAAGCCATCAAGCGCGGCGCCTGCAACTACCTATGCAAACCGGCGGACGCCGACGACGTGCTGGCGGCCTTGCTCTCCGAGCACGCCGACCTCGACACCCTGGTGCCGGAAAACCCAATGTCGGTGGACCGCCTGCAGTGGGAACACATCCAGCGTGTGCTGACCGAGCACGAAGGCAATATCTCGGCCACCGCCCGTGCCCTGGGCATGCACCGTCGTACCCTGCAGCGCAAGTTGCAGAAGCGCCCGGTACGGCGCTGAACGCCGGCTGAACAATCTGCTTCAGGCCGCACGGCGCCTTGAACCGATCGTCTATGATCGGTTCAAACGCCTGTTACATTTTCTTACAGAGCCTGAACGATGAATCAGAACGCTGAGTACTCCGCGGTCAATGACGCGGTGCGTGGGCACTTTTTTCGCCGAACCTGGGCGATGATCACGCCCTATTGGCGCAGTGAAGAGAAGGGCAAGGCCTGGTTGTTGTTGGTGGCGGTGATTGGTTTGTCACTGTTCAGCGTCGCGATCTCCGTGTGGATCACCCACTGGTACAAGGATTTCTACAACGCCCTGGAACATAAGGACGCGGCGGCTTTCTGGCAACTGATTGGCTATTTTGGCGGTATCGCTGCGGTGGCCATCCTCGGTGCGGTTTACCGTTTGTACCTAACCCAGATGCTGACCATCCGCTGGCGTGCCTGGCTGACCGAAAAACACTTTGCGCGTTGGCTCAGCGACAAAAACTACTACCAGCTGGAGCAGGGCGATTACACCGATAACCCGGACCAGCGGATTTCCGAAGACCTCAATAGCTTCACCTCCAGCACCTTGAACTTGGGGGTGGGGCTGCTGCGCAACGTAGTCAGCCTGGTGTCGTTTTCCATCATCCTGTGGGGCGTGTCGGGCAGTATCGAAGTGTTTGGCTTCACCATCCCCGGCTACATGTTCTGGTGTGCTTTGCTTTATGCCGCCGTGGGCAGTTGGCTGACGCACTTGATCGGCCGTCGCTTGATTGGGCTGAACAACCAGCAGCAACGCTTTGAAGCGGACTTGCGTTTTTCCATGGTGCGGGTGCGCGAGAACGCCGAGAGCATCGCCTTGTACAACGGCGAGCCGAATGAAAATCGACGTTTGAGCCAACGCTTCGGCCGGGTCTGGCATAACTTCTGGGACATCATGAAAGTGTCCAAGCGCCTGACCTTCTTCACTGCCGGCTACGGCCAGATCGCAATCATCTTTCCGTTTATCGTCGCCGCGCCGCGCTACTTCGCCGGCAAGATCGAGTTGGGCGAGCTGATGCAAATCAACTCGGCGTTCGGCAACGTCCAGGACAACTTCAGCTGGTTTATCAGCGCGTACACGGAGCTGGCCAGTTGGCGCGCCACCAGTGATCGTCTGCTGAGTTTCCAGCAGGCCATGAGCGATAACGAGCAGCGCCCTGCGGCCATCGACGTGCGCCCGGAAGGCGAGCGCCTGGTGGTAGAGAAGCTCGGCATGGATCTGGCCGATGGTCGCCACTTGCTCGCCGACGCCGACATGATCGTCGAGCCAGGCCAGCGCCTGATGCTCAGCGGGCGTTCCGGCAGCGGTAAAAGTACGTTGCTGCGTGCCATGGGCCAACTGTGGCCGGCGGGCCACGGCAGCATTCGCCTGCCGGCGGCGCGCTACCTGTTCCTGCCGCAGAAGCCGTATCTGCCGATTGGCACGTTGAAGGCCGCGCTGAGTTATCCACAGGACGACGGCGTGTACGTGGACGAACGTTATGCACAGGTCCTGCAAACCTGCCGCTTGCCGCACCTGGTCGCTCGTCTGGAGGAAGCCAACCACTGGCAGCGCATGCTCTCGCCCGGCGAGCAGCAGCGCCTGGCCTTTGCTCGTGCATTGTTGTTCGCTCCGCAGTGGCTGTACATGGACGAAGCGACCTCTGCAATGGATGAAGAGGATGAGGCGACGTTGTACCAGGCGTTGATCGATGAACTGCCGGGGCTGAGCATCGTCAGCGTTGGCCATCGCAGCAGCCTCAAGCGCTTCCATGGGCGGCATGTGCGGATCGACAGTGGGTTGTTGCAGGAACAGCCCGTCTCCTGAGGCCCAACTCGGTCAGTGTGGGAGGGAGCTTGCTCGCGATAGCAGTGTGTCAGTCAGCCCATGTATCAACTGATCCGCCGCTATCGGGAGCAAGCTCCCTCCCACAATGGCATCCCCGCTGGTCTGGAGATTGAGGCCCAACAAAAAGCCCGGCTGATCATCGATCAGCCGGGCTTTTTTTACAGCGCCTGAAAAGACTTACTTCTTCAAGCCGTAATGCTCATCCAGCATGCCTGGGGCGTTTGGCGTTTTTGGCGCGTAGTCCCGTGGTGGCTCCTGGTTTTCCCGTGGCGGGGTCAGGCGATCCCGTGGGGTTTGCGGTGCATCGGAATGCAGCGCGGCCAGCAGGCGCTGACGGGTGATGTCGTCGAGCGCCAGGCGGTTGGCGCCATCGGCGAGGTGATCCTGTACTTCCTGGTAGCTCTGTGTGAGCTTCTTGACCAGGGTCGCGGTGCTGTTGAAGTGGGTAACAACTTCGTTCTGATAACTGTCAAAACGTTCCTGAATGTCATCCAACTGACGCTGCGTGCGGTTAGGCGCGGCATTCGGCAGCAAGCGAGCAACCAGGAATCCAATGGCGACACCGGCAACCAGGGCAAGAGTCGGCAACAACCAAACTAAGAGCGAGTGTTCCACGAGTCCTTCCTCTATAAACGGCTTTGCTTTACGTTAACGGCTCGGACCTGCGCTGTATACCGCGATTAAGCTCGCAATGATGCCATGCACAGACTTTTAGCTAGACGAGTCGACCCTTTGAGAGGTCACGGAGTTCATTCCTTGCTCATGCGTGAAACCCCTGTTTTGATCGATGGCCCGGTAGGCCAATTGGAAGCCCTGTACCTCGACAACCCCGAACCACGTGGCCTGGCGCTGATCTGCCATCCGAATCCGGTGCAGGGTGGGACGATGCTCAATAAAGTCGTTTCGACCCTGCAACGCACCGCGCGCGATGCCGGTTTGATCACGTTGCGTTTCAATTACCGTGGCGTCGGTGCCAGCGCCGGCACCCATGACATGGCCAGCGGTGAAGTAGACGATGCCGAAGCGGCCGCCACCTGGCTGCGCAAAAAACACCCCGACCTGCCCATCACCTTGCTCGGTTTTTCCTTTGGTGGCTATGTCGCCGCCAGCCTCGGTGGCCGTCTGGAAGCCAAGGGCGAAAAGCTCGCGCACCTGTTCATGGTCGCCGCTGCGGTGATGCGTCTGGGCGATACCGACGTGCTGCCCCAGAACTGCCCGTTGACCCTGATCCAGCCGGAAACCGACGAAGTCGTCGACCCGCAACGCGTCTATGACTGGTCCGCCGCCCTGAAACGCCCCCATGAGCTGCTGAAAGTGGCAGAATGCGGACACTTTTTTCATGGCAAGCTGACCGATCTGAAGGATCTGGTGCTGCCGCGCCTCTCGAATTGATAGCAGTCTGATAAGCGATTACCCATGACGACTCGTACCCGTATCCTCACCGGCATCACCACCACCGGCACGCCGCACCTGGGCAACTACGCCGGGGCGATCCGCCCGGCGATCCTTGCCAGTCAGGACGCCAATGCCGACTCCTTCTACTTCCTGGCCGACTACCACGCCCTGATCAAATGCGATGACCCGCAGCGCATCCAGCGCTCGCGTATGGAAATCGCCGCGACCTGGCTGGCCGGTGGCCTGGATGTGAACCGGGTGACGTTCTATCGCCAGTCCGACATCCCCGAGATCCCCGAGCTGACCTGGCTGCTGACCTGCGTCGCCGCCAAGGGCCTGCTCAACCGCGCCCACGCCTACAAAGCGTCGGTGGACAAGAACGTGGAAAACGGCGAAGACCCGGATGCGGGCATCACCATGGGCCTGTACAGCTACCCGGTGCTGATGGCAGCGGACATTTTGATGTTCAACGCGCACAAGGTGCCGGTCGGCCGCGACCAGATCCAGCACGTGGAAATGGCCCGCGACATCGGCCAGCGGTTCAACCACCTGTTCGGCAACGGTAAAGAGTTCTTCACCATGCCCGAGGCGTTGATCGAAGAAAGCGTCGCCACCTTGCCGGGCCTGGACGGTCGCAAGATGTCGAAGAGCTACGACAACACCATCCCGTTGTTCAGCAGCGCCAAGGACATGAAAGACGCGATCTCGCGGATCGTCACCGACTCCCGCGCGCCCGGTGAAGCCAAGGACCCGGACAATTCGCACCTGTTCACCCTGTACCAGGCGTTTGCCAGCAAGGCCCAGGAGCAGGAATTTCGCGCCGAGTTGTTGCAAGGCCTGGGCTGGGGCGAGGCGAAGAACCGTCTGTTCCAACTGCTGGACGGTCAACTGGGTGAATCCCGCGAGCGCTATCACCAATTGATGTCGCGCCCGGCGGACATGGAAGACCTGCTGCTGATCGGTGCCCAAAAAGCCCGCGCCGTGGCCGCGCCGTTCCTCGCCGAACTGCGTGAGGCAGTGGGCCTGCGTTCGTTCGTCAACCAGGCCGCAGCGCCGGTCAGCACCAAGAAAAAGGCCGCCAAAGCTGCACGCTTCGTGAGCTTTCGTGAAGACGACGGCAGCTTCCGCTTCCGCCTGCTGGCGGCCGATGGCGAGCAACTGCTGTTGTCGCGCAATTTTGCCGACGGCAAAGCGGCTGGCGCAGTGACCAAGCAATTGCAAAGTGGCGCTGCGCTGGACGTGCGCACTGAAGCCCTGAGCTTCAGTGTATGGCTGGACGCCGCCGCAGTGGCCGACAGCGCTACGTTCGCCGATGCCGCGTCGCGCGATGCCGCCATCGAAGCCCTGCGCGTCGCATTGACCCCCCTCGAGGATTAACCCGACCAAGGGTTGATTGCCATTATCCGGGGCCGTCGTTACAGTGACGGCCCGTTTTTGTTGCCTTGCTAACGAAATTATGACGCCCCTAGAACGATATCAAGCTGATCTGAAACGCCCTGAATTCTTCCACGATGCGGCCCAGGAAACGGCGGTGCGTCATTTGCAACGCCTGTACGAAGACCTGGTCGCGGCCTCGCAGAGCAAACCCGGGGTGTTCAGCAAGTTGTTTGGCAAGAAAGGCTACACGCCGGTCAAGGGCCTGTACTTCTGGGGCGGCGTCGGTCGCGGCAAGACCTACCTGGTGGACACCTTCTTCGAAGCGTTGCCGTTCAGGGAAAAGGTCCGCACGCACTTCCACCGCTTCATGAAGCGCGTCCACGAAGAGATGAAAACCCTGCCGGGCGAGAAAAACCCGCTGACCATCATCGCCAAGCGGTTCTCCGCAGAAGCGCGGGTGATCTGTTTCGATGAGTTCTTCGTCTCCGACATCACCGACGCCATGATCCTCGGCACCTTGATGGAAGAGTTGTTCAAGAACGGCGTGACCCTGGTCGCTACCTCGAACATCGTGCCCGATGGCCTGTACAAGGATGGCCTGCAACGCGCGCGCTTCCTGCCGGCCATTGCGCTGATCAAGCAGAACACCGAGATCGTCAACGTCGACAGTGGCGTCGATTACCGCCTGCGGCACCTGGAGCAAGCGGAGTTGTTCCACTTCCCGCTCAACGATGCGGCGCAAGAAAGCCTGCGCAAAAGCTTCCGCGCCCTCACGCCGGAATGCACCCAGGCGGTGGAAAACGACAAGTTGATCATCGAAAACCGCGAAATCATCGCCTTGCGCACCTGCGATGACGTGGCGTGGTTCGACTTCCGTGAACTGTGCGACGGCCCGCGCAGCCAGAACGACTACATCGAACTGGGCAAGATCTTCCACGCCGTGATCCTCAGTGGCGTGGAGCAGATGAGCGTCAGCACCGACGACATCGCGCGCCGCTTTATCAACATGGTCGACGAGTTCTATGACCGCAACGTCAAGTTGATCATCTCGGCGGAAGTCGAGCTCAAGGACCTCTACACCGGCGGTCGCTTGAACTTTGAATTCCAGCGCACCCTGAGCCGCTTGCTGGAAATGCAATCCCACGAGTTCCTGTCGCGGGCGCACAAGCCCTAAGCACGACGCAGCTCCAATGTGGGAGGGAGCTTGCTCCCGATAGCGGAATGTCAGTCAATGATGTAGTGACTGATCCACCGCCATCGGGAGCAAGCTCCCTCCCACATTCGGCCTCTGTACGGCCCTGATTACGCGGCTTGCTGGAACTGCTGGCGATACTGGTTCGGTGACAGCTCGGTGTGCTGCCTGAACAACCGCGCAAAGAAGCTCGCATCGTCGTAACCCACCTCATAACTGATGGTCTTGATGCTCTTGCGGCTGCCCGAAAGCAGTCCTTTTGCCGTCTCGATCCGCAGCCGTTGCAGGTAATGCAGCGGTTTGTCGCCGGTGGCGGTCTGGAAGCGGCGCATGAAGTTGCGGATGCTCATGCCGTGTTCCCGGGCGACGTCCTCGAAGCGGAACTTGTCGGCGAAATGTTCTTCGAGCCAGTGCTGGATTTGCAGGATGATCACGTCCTGGTGCAGCTTCTGCCCACCGAAACCGATCCGTCCCGGCGAGTAGCTACGCTGCACTTCGTAAAGAATGTCGCGGGCCACGGCCTGGGCGATATTGGCGCCGCAGAAGCGTTCGATCAAATAAATGTAGAGGTCGCAGGCGGAGGTGGTACCGCCGGCGCAGTACAGGTTGTCGGCGTCGGTGAGGTGCTTGTCCTGGTTAAGTTGGACCTTGGGGAAGCGCTCGCTGAAGGCATTGAAGAAACGCCAGTAGGTCGTCGCCTCCTTCCCATCGAGCAGCCCGGCTTCGGCCAGCCAGAACACCCCGTTGGCTACGCCGCAGACTACGGCGCCGCGGGCGTGCTGTTCACGCAGCCACGGCAGCACTTGCGGGTAACGCGTACACAGGGCGTCGAAGTCATCCCAGAAGGCCGGTAGCACGATGATGTCGGCGTCTTCCAGCCCGCCGTCCATCGGCATGATCACATCACTGAAGCTGTGTGCCGATTGCCCGTCGGGGCTGACCAGGCGGGTTTCGAACGCGGGGGTCAGGCCCAGGCCTTGTTGTTTGCCGTAACGCAGGCTGGCGAGGTGGAAGAAATCCTTGGCTTGCATGAGGGTGGAAGCGAATACCCGATCAATGGCCAAAATGCTGACGCGCCGCAGGGGCGTGGAGATTTGGTTAGACATAATTTCATTTATTCTTATAGGGGAAAGTGGTCACCAGACGGCTGGATCGTCTTATTTTTTGTCGCATGTGTCCAGTGTCCCGTGACGTCGTCGGGGCATAGGCTCTGTGGTTCGTCTTTGTCCGACAATCCACGCAGGTGACCCATGATCCCCAGAACCTTGTTCAGTTCGGAACACGAGCTCTTCCGCCAGAGCGTGCGCACCTTCCTTGAAAAAGACGCCGCGCCGTTCCACGCGCAATGGGAGAAGCAGGGCTATATCGACCGCACGCTGTGGAACAAGGCCGGCGAGGCGGGGATGTTGTGCTCCCATCTGCCGGAGGAGTACGGCGGCCTGGGTGCGGACTTTCTTTACAGCGCAGTGGTGATCGAAGAAATCAGCCGTCTGGGGCTGACCGGCATCGGTTTCTCCCTGCATTCGGATATTGTCGCGCCGTACATCCTGCATTACGGCAGTGAGGCGTTGAAGCACAAATACCTGCCCAGATTGATCTCCGGCGAGATGGTCACGGCCATCGCAATGACCGAGCCGGGTGCCGGGTCCGATCTGCAAGGGGTCAAGACCAGCGCAGTGCTGGACGGCGATGAGTATGTGATCAACGGCTCCAAGACCTTCATCACCAACGGCTTTCTCGCCGATCTGGTGATCGTGGTCGCCAAGACCGACCCCAAGGCCGGCGCCAAGGGCACCAGCCTGTTCCTGGTGGAGGCCGCCACGCCGGGCTTCGATAAGGGCAAGCGCCTGGAGAAAGTCGGCATGAAGGCCCAGGACACCTCTGAGCTGTTCTTCCAGGATGTCCGTGTACCCAAGGAAAACTTGCTGGGCCAGGCGGGCATGGGCTTTGCCTATTTGATGCAGGAGTTGCCCCAGGAGCGCTTGACCGTGGCGATTGGCGCGCTGTCGTCAGCCGAAGCAGCGCTGCAATGGACGCTCGACTACACCCGTGAGCGCAGGGCGTTCGGCAAGGCGATTGCCGATTTCCAGAACACCCGCTTCAAATTGGCGGAGATGGCCACCGAGATCCAGATCGGCCGCGTGTTCGTCGATAAGTGCCTGGCATTGCACCTTGAGGGCAAGCTCGACGTGCCCACCGCCGCGATGGCCAAGTACTGGGCCACGGACCTGCAATGCAAGGTGCTCGACGAGTGCGTGCAATTGCATGGCGGCTACGGCTTCATGTGGGAATACCCGATCGCCCGCGCCTGGGCGGATGCGCGGGTGCAGCGGATTTATGCGGGGACCAACGAGATCATGAAGGAGATTATTGCGCGGGCGCTTTGATTTCGGTGGTGTGGCTGAGGGCCTCATCGGGGGCAAGCCCCCTCCCACAGTTGACCGAGTTCCCATATGAGAATGCGGTCGAATGTGGGAGGGGGCTTGCCCCCGATGGCGGCCTAAAGGTCAATCAAGGCGCCGGATTTGGATGATCCTTCTGAATCGCCTCAATCCCCTCCAGCACCTCTTTCGACAGTTTCAGGTCTGCGCTGGCAAGGTTGCTGTCCAGTTGCTCAAGCGTCGTCGCACCAATGATGTTGCTGGTCACGAACGGCTGCTGCGTAACGAACGCCAACGCCATCTGCGCCGGGTCCAGGCCGTGTGCGCGGGCCAGTGCCACATAGCGGCTGCACGCCGCTTCCGACTGCGGGTTGAAGTAGCGGCTGAAGCGGCTGTATTCCGTCAGGCGGGCTTTTGCCGGGCGTGCGCCGCCTTCGTATTTGCCGCTGAGCATGCCGAACGCCAAGGGCGAATAAGCCAGCAAGCCGCACTGTTCGCGAATCGCGATTTCCGCCAGGCCCACTTCAAAGCTGCGGTTGAGCAGGTTGTAGGGGTTCTGGATCGACACTGCGCGGGTCCAGCCACGGGCTTCGGCCAGGGCGAGGAATTTCATGGTGCCCCAGGGTGTTTCATTGGACAGGCCGATGTGGCGGATCTTGCCGGCCTTCACTTGCGCGTCCAGCGCTTCGAGGGTTTCCTCCAGCGGCGTCAGGTCGTCTTCGTCCTTGTGCGTGTAGCCCAACTGGCCGAAGAAATTGGTGCTGCGCTCCGGCCAATGCAACTGGTAGAGGTCGATCCAGTCGGTCTGCAGGCGCTTGAGGCTGGCATCCAGGGCGTCGACGATGTGCTTGCGGTTGTGGCGCGGGTGGCCGCCGCGGATGTAGTCGATGGTGTTGCCGGGGCCGGCGATCTTGCTGGCGAGAATCCAGTCGGCCCGGTCGCCGTGGCTTTTGAAGTAATTACCGATGTAACGCTCGGTGGTGGCGTAGGTATCGGCCTTGGGCGGCACCGGGTACATTTCCGCCGTGTCGAGGAAGTTGATCCCTGCGGCCTTGGCCCGTTCGATCTGTGCGAAGGCCTCTGCCTCGCTGTTCTGCTCGCCCCAGGTCATGGTGCCCAAGGCTATCGCGCTTACGTTCAGATCGGTACGGCCCAGCTGTCGATAATCCATCGGGTGCTCCTTTGGGGAAAACAATCATAAAAGCAGGTTGAAATTTTTTTCGCAATCTGCATAATTGCCCACCTCTTTCTGCAGTGGAAGTGATGCGCCGCCTGCCGAAGAATCTTGCCGTTGAACGGACGCGCCGACCCGAGCCCCCGATAGCGTCTGTATCCGGCTGCCTTTGACTTGTCAAAGTACGCACTATTCAGTAAGATCCGCCGTCTAATTTACAGGGCGGCCCCTGAGGCTATTAAAGAATGACAACTTTTACTGCAAAACCGGAAACAGTTCAGCGCGACTGGTTTGTCGTCGACGCCGCTGGTCAGACTCTGGGTCGTCTGGCCACTGAAGTCGCCAGCCGTCTGCGTGGCAAGCACAAGCCTGAATACACCCCTCACGTTGACACCGGTGACTACATCGTGATCATCAACGCTGAGCAGGTACGTGTTACCGGCAACAAAGCGCAAGACAAAATGTACTACCGTCACTCCGGTTTCCCAGGCGGCATCAAGTCTTCTAATTTCGAAGGTCTGATCGCCAAGAAGCCTGAGGCCCCGATTGAAATCGCGGTTAAAGGCATGCTGCCGAAGGGCCCACTGGGTCGCGATATGTTTCGCAAGCTGAAAGTCTATGCGGGCGCTGCTCACCCTCATGCTGCTCAGCAGCCCCAAGAACTGAAGTTTTAACGGAATAGTTCATTATGTCGGCG
>ERZ1463034.114-NODE-114-length-25419-cov-41.551609_pt1 | contig 25419 bp, 17 predicted proteins | sample MGYA00564480_ERZ1463034 | MGnify/ENA primary metagenome ERZ1463034 (study PRJEB39244, sample SAMEA3635122) | Helicobacter pylori | study: EMG produced TPA metagenomics assembly of PRJEB11511 data set (Assembly of a 5300-year-old Helicobacter pylori...
TCCCCGGCCGGCTCAGGCCACCGGCCGGAGCCGCTCAAAAAAGCCGGTTGAGGCCATCGTAAGCAGCTACCCGATAAGCTTCTGCCATGGTCGGGTAGTTAAAGGTGGTGTTGACGAAGTACTTGAGGGTATTGGCCTCACCCGGCTGGTTCATGATTGCCTGACCGATATGCACGATCTCTGACGCCTGGTCACCAAAGCAATGCACGCCCAGCACTTGCAGCGTCTCGCGATGGAACAGGATCTTCAGCATGCCGACCGGCTCGCCGGAGATCTGCGCCCGGGCCATGCCCTTGAAGAACGCCTTGCCAACTTCGTACGGTATTTTCGCCTGGGTCAGTTCGTGTTCATTCTTGCCGATCGAACTGATCTCCGGAATGGTGTAGATCCCGGTTGGTACATCGTTGACGAAACGCCAGCTGCCATTGTCGACGAGACTGCCCGCCGCTGAACGACCCTGGTCATAAGCCGCACTGGCCAGGCTAGGCCAACCGATCACATCGCCCGCACCATAGATGGTCGGTACGCTGGTGCGGTAGCTCTCGTCGACTTCAATCTGACCACGGCTGTTGGCCTTGATCCCGACGTTTTCCAACCCGAGTTTGTCGGTGTTGCCGGTCCGGCCGTTACACCAGAGCAAGGCGTCGGCCTTGATCTTTTTACCGGACTTGAGGTGCAGGATCACACCATGATCCAGGCCTTCGACCTTCTCGTAATCTTCGTTGTGGCGAACCATTACGTTGTTGTTGCTGAAGTGATAGCTCAACGCCTGAGAGATTTCCGAATCAAGGAAGCTCAGCAGTTGCTCACGGTTGTCCACCAGTTCGACCATCACCCCAAGACCGCTGAAGATCGAGGCGTATTCGCAACCGATAACACCGGCACCGTAGATGATCAGCTTGCGCGGGGTATGCCCGAGGCTGAGGATGGTGTCGCTGTCATAAATTCGTTGGTGGGTGAAATCGATATCGACCGGGCGATAGGGACGCGAGCCGGTGGCGATGATGATCTGATTGGCCACCAACTTTTCCAGCGTACCGTTGGGGCACACCACGTCGATGCTGTGCTCATCGGCAAAACTGCCCGTGCCTAAAAACACGTCGACACGGTTACGAGCGTAATAGCCGGTACGCGATGTCACTTGCTTGGCGATGACTTTTTCAGCGTTTTTAAGTACGTCCGGGAACGAGAACCAGCGCGGCTCACCAATGGCCCTGAACATAGGGTTGGTGTTGAAGTGGATGATTTGCTTGACCGAGTGACGCAGCGCCTTGGACGGGATGGTGCCAAGGTGAGTGCAGTTGCCGCCGACCTGACGACGGCTATCGACCATCGCTACTTTGCGTCCTGCTTTAGCGGCGTTCATTGCCGCGCCTTCTCCCGCCGGGCCTGAACCCAGCACTACTACGTCGTAGTTGTAGACAGCCATGCGTACTCCTTTAGAACAGGCCGAGGCACCACTCTGGCGTCTCTGGCTAAATCATGCCGCGGCCAGCGGCATGAAGGATCGAAACTGGTGCGCAGTCTAACCAAGCGCGCAAGCGGCGAACATTAACCCTTGGTCGCGTCGTAGGCTAATACTGTCTGCACTACATCACACGCCTGGGTGATAAATCGCTGTCGGACTACTGCGATTTCCCGGCAAACAGCCTGTCAAACTCCGGATTGCTGCGGATGATAAAACGCTTGTCGACACGAATCACAAAAAAAGCGGCAATTTTATGCTGCTCTGCAAAAGCCCAACCCCGTTCCGGTCCGAGAATCAGCAGCAGAGTGGATAAACCATCAGCCATCAACGTCGAGTGATCAATAACGGTGACCGATGCCAGCGCATGATCAATGGGCGCACCGGTCAACGCATCAAGGGTATGGGAGTAACGGTGCCCATCCTGTTCGAAATAGTTACGGTAGTCGCCAGAGGTGGAGACGCCATAACCATCGAGTTCGATGGTTTTTTCGACGACCCGCTCATCGTCCCGGGGCGCTTCGAGCGCTACACGCCAGGGCGAACCATCAGCTTTTTTCCCAACCGCCTTGAGTTCACCTGTCGCCTCGACCAAAAAACTGCCGATACCCAACGCCTGCATCCGCGCGCTGATGCGGTCCACCGCATAACCGGCTGCGATGCTATTGAAGTCCACCTCCACCGGCGCATCCTTGCACAACTGATCGCCGTCGATATGCAAGTGACCATACCCCACCCGCTGGCGCACCACGGCCAACTGCTCAGGCGTCGGCACTTGCTCGACCCGGGCCTGCGGGCCAAAACCCCACAAATCGAGCAAGGGTTCCACCGTCAGATCATATGAGCCGTCGCTGTCGATGGACAATTGCTCCCCCACCCGCACCAACGCCAACACCCCTGCGGGCATCGTCTGACAACTGTTCGCTGGCAGCCCATTGAACCGCTCAATGTCGGAATCACTGCGGTAGGTCGACATCTGCTGATCGACTTCAGCCAGAATCGCTTCCACCTCCGGCTGGACGTGCGCAACGTCTGGCCCGGAGGGGCCGCGGATGTATTTCACCGAATACGTACTGCCCATGGTCGGACCGCCAAAGCGTTCCAGGCCATCACCCGAACCGCATGCGGCCATGGAGCCCATCAGCAGTAAGGGCATCCAAAACTTGACGAGCCAAACGCTGCAATTGAGCGCGCGCGATTCTGCTATCCAATCGGAACACATTTATTCCTCGCAAGCCCGGCATCGAGCAAAAATTGACTTAACCTGTCAGTAGGCATTCAACGAAGCGCGGCCATTATGCGACATCTGATGATTTACCTGCTGCTGACATTCAGTCCATTGGCACTGGCTAATCAAGCAGAGCGCCTCAAGGAAGCAAACTTCCCCGCGCAACTCAGCGACCACTCACCTGTGCTTGAACGCAAGAGCCAGGCGGTACTGACGTATTTATGGGTCGACGTATACGCTGCAGCCCTGTTTGCTGAACCTTCGACCAGCGCCCAACAGGCGGTTTCCGCCCAAAAAACGCAGCGCCTCGAATTGTATTATTTTCGCGACATTGATCGTCAGGACGTGATCAAAGCCGCCAGTGCTACGCTCGAACGCCAGCAAAACACAGCAACCCTCGCCCGCCTGCAACCACAACTGGATCAGATCAATCAGAGCATCCAGAGTATTCGTCGCGGAGACAGGTACGCCTTGACCTGGCAGCCTGGCCAGGGACTGAAGATGGAATGCAACAGCAAGGTCATCTTCAGCAGCCGGGACAGCGAATTGGCCCAGGTATATTTCTCGATCTGGCTGGGGACTCAGGGGGTCTCAGACGACTTGCGAGAAGCCTTGCTCACGCAGAATTGAGCAAGGCTGTTGTGCTTCGTATCAGCGAGCTAACACCAGGAACAAGCGTTGCGCCAGCTCCTTGCCAATTACACTGCGGTAAATGCTCACGACTTCTTTATTGTCACTGGCGGCTCTAAGCAAAGCCTTATAACCCAGACGTCTCTGTTCAGGTAACTTCAGATGTGCAGCCGTGAAGGCCTCGGAACTGGCGCTTTCTGTGGCGTAATGAAAATGCGCCCACCATAAGATCTGGTTGTCCTTGTCGCGAATCGCGTACTCCTGCAGAAAGTCGTCACGCCGGGCACCCGACAAGTTCTTTCTACCGTCGAAGCGTGAAATATTGACCTCCCCTTGCCTATCCAGGTAGTTGATTCGTGCCGCCGTCGGCGGCCGAGCCTTGATCATACTGATACGAATGCTGCGCCCCTCTTTGGTCAATCGGGCCGCTGCCGCCCGAAGGTCTTTGAGCACGCTGACCACCTGCGCATAAACCGATTCAGCCAGCATTGCATCATTGCTGTACACGTCGAGCCGGTCCGCAAGCTCGCTCAGCTTTCCGGCCTTTTGCACCAGAATATCTTGCATATCTTCAGGTTCACTGGCCCTCTTGGACTGACGCCAGGCGCTGCTGACTGTTCGCTCCACTTGACTGAGCGACTCAAGCGCATCGCGTTGCAACTCATTCAATGGCACGTTTTTGACTTTCGGGGTGGTCGTGGGTGGCTGAGCAGTCTCGATGCCCACCCATTCCCCGTCGGCATGCTGGTGATAGGAGCCGATGACTCGATGGGTGATCAGGTCGGTCACATCTACAACCTCGCCGGGAAAATCCGGTTCTTCCGAGCGAACCTGCCCCACCAGCGAGCGCTGACCTCGTGTCCTGATTATTTTTTTCCTGGGCTGCTCAACCTTGGGTACATATTCAGACGGCAGTGCAGACGAGTCTGTTTCCTCTTGAATCAGCGCAGACAAACGGGTTTCCGCGCTGTCACGTATGGCAACCATCTCAGCCAAAAATCGCTTCAGGTACTCACTCTGAACAGAGTCAATTTCAAAGGACTGCGCATAAACCGCAATATCAACGGCCCTGCCATATTCGCGAAATGCACTTTCAAGCACGTTGATCTGCTCGATCAGCGAGTAGTCGTTAGGCTTGTCCAGCTCGGCGTGAGAACTGAGTGCACCGTGAAGGCCGTCGTCGTTACGCAACGCCTTGAGCTGCTTCAAGCTTTGATCCATGAGCATTTGTTCTTTGCTGAAACACAGTTCAAGCAAAGAGAACAGGCGCGTCACTTTCCACTCCAGACGGGTGAACATATTATTCTTGTGCAATTCCAATACCTCGACGCGCCAAAGCGACTCTCCCACCTTGGGAACCGCACGCAACTGCTGCCAAAGTAATTCCCTGGCATCTGCCCATTTCGCGCCCATTTCCTGCTGCACCAGAAGCTTCCTGAATAAATTCAGGTATGCATCGACATTAGCGGGGACCACCACACCATCCGAGGATGATTCTTGCAGGATCGCGATGTCATGCCGCGTCATGCGTTGAATATCCTGAAGCAAAAGCCCTTCGAAATAACACACGTGCCTGGCAGCGCCCCGAAGATCAGCCGCAGTCACCTGCTCTAAAGGACGATCTGCGGACCTCAACGCTTGGCCCTGCTTGATTTTTTGCTCGACAACTTCAACGACTTCCTGCAAATCTTTTTCATAACGCAGGAAAAACAATGAGCGAAGCTCGCCGGTCGCGGTCCGGAGCTGCGTGTCGTAAGCCATGATTTTTTTATACAGTGCGTCTAAACGCGACTGTGACTGCATCCTGCTTTCCGTGATTTGTTTGAGCTTGGCGGCGTTTTCCTCAATCATTTTTCCAGCTTTTTTCTTGGGGCCTCCACCGCGTAATCTCAGCCTCAGGTCCAGATCCCAGACCGGACCATCATGCTTGAGCCACGGCCCGGTTCGCAGTGAATCATTCAAGTCGACAACGACGACGCCGTCCTCCTCAAGCATCACCCGGTAAAGGTCTGAATCGACCCTGGCATACCATGCTCCCTCAACCTCATACAAACCCTCATGAGGACCGGCAGCCGCAGGAGCCCCCAGGGTCGACGCAAGCGAGACCTTAAAGGTGTCCAAAATCCCTCGTTGAGTCGCGGTCAATTGATTCCTCGGATTCGACCAAGTGAAATCGAGCACAGTTCGTCCGGCGCCAATCGGCTGCATCGCCAGCGGCTCGGATTGCCGAATAACCATTTCAGCCACAACCGATGGGGCTGCCTCGTCTCTGCGGCTCAGCCCTGATGTACGAATGGCTGACCCGCTGACAGAGAGACCTTGGTGCATGAGAATCAGAGAAATATTCAGCAAAAAATCGGCCAGCGCGGTGGCCTGGACGCTGGCATCAGTGCTGCCTTGAGCCTTCAGCGCCTGATCAACGCTGACCATCAACTGTGCAAGCCACACGGCATTGGCCACCGGACCACTGACAAAAGGCAGCAGGACATTGAGCAGCAACCAGCCACCTTGCTTGAGCCTCGCCCAGCGACTTTCGGTGTTAGAGACTGAGTTTCGGTCAGCCAGATCAACCAGCGCCCGGGCATTGGCGGCAAAAAGGACGAGCAATGGGTCGCCATCAACCGTGTCAACACTCAGCACAGCTGGTTGCGGGCGCTCCAGCGGCGCAAACTCGGAGCCCAGACCGAAGCGCACACTATGCGGTTCCTGAAAGCCGCCGTTGGCGTAGTTCAATCGCGCCCGGTCACCCAGCCAAACCAGAACGGTCTCCTGCATGTCGCCCGGTTGTTGTATGGCAGCCAGCAGCGCTGACCATGAGCCAAATTCAGTCAACGACTGACTGGCGAACGGCCGGTAAAGCACATGCGGCCCGGCAGCCACTTTTTCAGGGCCAATCACGAACATATTGCTGACCACGTCAGCGCTTGCGCCTGGGTGCGAGAAGAATGCCAAGGGCCGGATGACGATGCCGTGAGTCCCGACCTTTCGTTCGCCTGACGCTTTCATGAGCGCGGCGACATTGCGATAACCCGCCTCGCTGAACCCGCCCTCTCCCTTGATCTTCTGTTCCAGCGCCTTGAGCGGCAACTGAATCCGCAATTGTCGGGCAAACAATACCTGACGCCGCCCGGCTTCCTCGGTATCGGTAATCAGAGACCGCTCAAGCAGATGAGGATAGGCCTGGCCAATGTTCGCGCGTGCAGTCAGCGCTTTAAGGTAGTCCACCGAGAACCAGTCGGGTATTGGCTGAGCGCCGGCACGATGCAGGGTAATGCTTCCATAGGGCAGACTCGACAGGTTTTCCAGTGCGAACTCGCTCAGTGTCATACGCACCCGTTCAACCCCGCCTACCGACACGATCTGCCCGCCCGATGGCAACGCTGCAGCCGTCACTTTGTCGATCACGATCTCGATGTCGTCCAGCGACAAGTCGCTGGCACCGGGATGGTCTTCCAGCACATTCAGGCGCAAGGTCTGAAGCGTAAAATCGGTGATCGACGGCAAATCGTCATTAAACGATTGGCCGTTCGAACGTTCCTGTTCTACCGCCAACGCAGCCAGATACCAGCTGTAATCCAGACGGTCAGTTATCGTGGCGTGCTGAAGCCATTCGGGAAGCGTCTCGAGGGCCCGTGCCGGAACCTGAATATTGGCGGGGCCCGGCGCGTCGAACACGCTGCACAGGTCTGTGGCCGAGGCCAGGTGTTGCTCTAGAGACTCAAGGTCATACGAATCGGCACCTTTCAGCGCCTGCAGGGTGTTCAACTGCGTCTCCAGAAGGACCTGAGTCAACGCCTCGAAAATATTGCCCTCGGGCTCATACAGCGTCCATTGGAGCTGATCGACGTCCCACTCTCTGCCGAGCCTCGCACCCAGGCTTACGCCTAACTGATCCTGGGATGAACAGGATTCGACCTTCCCCGAAGGCCAGCACACCATCACGATCTCGTCTCCAGCCGTGTGCCCGACCAACACAATCGCAGGCAGTGGCTCGTCGTTGGATTCGCCCTCTTTGCCCATATTGAGGTAAGCGATGCACGCGCGCAGGTCATCGTCGGCCTTGCCAGGGATCGCACCGAGCAAGGCGTTGCGTTGAGCCTTATCCGCAAACATGGCAACAGCACTCAGGGCTGAGCGTTGCGCGTCAGTCTGCTGCGGAAAAGCCCCCGCTATGACCTTGTCGCTGAGCTGCTGCTTCAGCCTGCTGGACAACCATTCCCAGCGACTGATACCCGTGGTGCTTGGCTGACACCAATAGTCCGCAGTAGCCTGTTCAAAACCTTCGATCAACACCAGCGACAACCTGTCGAGCAGGGCGCTGATGTCTGCCATATCGACGGCCAGCGGCATCCATTCGCCAGCCGATGGCTGAGCCACAAGCACATGCTGTCCTTGCGTGAAGTGCCACGGTCTCTGGCTAGAGAAATTATCCAGCAGACAGTCCGTCAGTGTCATGAGGCGGCCTGCCGTGTTTGCGTACTCGCGACTCAATGGCGGTTCGGACACAACCGCCACCTCGGGTTCAATGCTCAGCGCAGGGTATTTTTCGCTTAGGGCGTCACGGAGCATTGCGGTTGCCACGTCACGCAGTGTTGGGCGGGTCAAAAATTGTTCGACCACATCGATTTTGATTGTCATCTCGCAGGTTTACTCACTCAGTTGGGTTGTTCGCCCCCAAACGTAGCCATTGCTATGTTTGAGGGGGCACGGCCGAGTGAGTTAAGGGTGCGCCTCTGAGCCGAGTGACATACATAAGTAGTGATGCCTGAATAAGCTTTCGATATCGGTAGTCGTATGGATTGTTCTGCAGGTGTGAAACCGACCGCCACCACACTGGCAGTCACCTCTGGCGGCGCCGGTAAACGGCTGATAGCCAAATCGCGTCCAAAAAAATGCCCCGAACTGAGTCGGGGCACCTTTCTACCTTTTACTTGGCCTAGTGGTTACTTAACGCGGGAAAGCAGGCGGGTTGACCCCGGACATGTCTTCCATCACGCGAACAACCTGGCAGCTGTAACCGAATTCGTTGTCATACCAGACGTACAGAACAACACGGTTGTCATTGCAGATGGTCGCTTCAGCATCAACTACACCGGCGTGACGCGAACCCACGAAGTCGGTGGAAACCACCTCCTGCGAATGCACGAAATCGATCTGCTTGTGCAGGTCCGAGTGCATGGCCATGTAGCGCAGGTACTCGTTGATTTCGTCGCGGCTGGTTGGCTTCTCAAGGGTCAGGTTGAGAATAGCCATGGACACGTTTGGCGTTGGAACACGGATCGCGTTGCCGGTCAGTTTGCCAGCCAGTTCAGGCAGGGCCTTGGCAGCGGCGGTAGCAGCACCGGTTTCAGTGATAACCATGTTCAACGCAGCGCTACGGCCACGACGATCACCCTTGTGGAAGTTGTCGATCAGGTTCTGGTCGTTGGTGTACGAGTGAACTGTTTCAACGTGACCATTGACGATACCGAACTTGTCGTTGACGGCTTTCAACACCGGCACGATGGCGTTGGTGGTGCAGGAGGCCGCCGAAACGATCAGGTCTTCAGCCGTGATCTGATCATGGTTGATGCCATGCACGATATTCTTCAGTTTGCCTTTGCCTGGCGCGGTGAGAACCACACGCTCGATGCCTGCGCAGGTCAAATGCTGGCCCAGACCCTCGGCATCACGCCATACGCCGGTGTTATCCACCAGCAATGCGTCCTTGATGCCGTACTGGGTGTAATCCACCTCGGTCGGGTTCTTCGCGTAGATCACCTTGATCATGTTGCCGTTGGCGGTGATGGTGCTGTTGGCTTCATCGATAGTGATGGTGCCATTGAACGGGCCATGTACCGAGTCACGACGCAGCAGACTGGCACGCTTGACCAAGTCATTGTCGGCGCCTTTGCGCACGACAATGGCGCGCAGACGCAGGCCATCGCCCCCACCGGTTTTCTCGATCAGAATCCGCGCCAGCAGGCGACCGATCCGGCCGAAACCGTACAGCACGACGTCCTTGCCTTTACGAGCAGTGGCGCTTTGTTGACCGACGACGTCAGCCAGCTCTGCACGCACGAACTGCTCGGCAGTACGGCCTTGGCCTTCTGCCTTGAATTTCACGGCCAACTTGCCCAGGTCCACCGAAGCGGCACCCAGCTTGAGTTCGCTCATCGCTTTTATAAGCGGGAATGTTTCGTGTACGGACAGCTCACTGCCATCGGCCTGGCGATGACGAGCAAAGCGATGGGCTTTGAGAATCGCGATGACTGAACGGTTGATCAGACTGCGGCCATAGATCGAGCTCACCACATTGTTATTGCGGTAGAGCTGACCGATGAGGGGGATCATCGCCTCGGCGAGGGCTTCACGATCGATCCATTCACCAAGACACTGGTCGGGCTTCTGAGTCACGGGAACCTTCCACATGTAGGGGCTGAAAAAAGGGGCTACATTATGCCGCCGCCTTTGTTTATGAGCAATGCACGGCTATCAGATTACATGGCACTACATTTTCCGGCGCGCTGAAAACTGACAGCACCTACCTCCTCCCGCTACAATCGCACCCCCTGTTGCAACGCTTGGAGCTCAACCTCCCGTGCCTGTCCTGCGCCTACCGCTACTCCCTGCCGCTGCAGGTAAACAACACTGGGGCAATTTGCCTGGTGCCGCCCTGAGCCTGGCCATCGCCGAGGCTGCCAGCGCCGCCAAGCGCTTCACGCTGCTGTTGACCGCCGACAGCCAGAGTGCCGAACGTCTTGAGCAAGAGCTTAGCTTCTTTGCGCCCACGCTGCCGGTTCTGCATTTTCCGGATTGGGAAACCCTGCCCTACGATTTGTTCTCGCCGCACCAGGACATTATTTCCCAGCGCATCGCCAGCCTTTATCGGTTGCCGGAACTCGCGCATGGCGTTTTGGTAGTACCGATCACGACGGCGCTACACAGACTGGCACCCACCAAATTCCTGCTCGGCAGCAGCCTGGTGCTGGACATCGGCCAGAAGCTTGATGTCGAGCAGATGCGTACCCGGCTTGAGGCCAGCGGCTATCGCTGCGTCGATACGGTGTATGAGCACGGCGAGTTCGCGGTCCGTGGCGCCCTGATCGATCTGTTCCCGATGGGCAGCAAACTGCCGTACCGGATCGACCTGTTCGACGACGAAATCGAAACCCTGCGCACCTTCGACCCGGAAAACCAGCGCTCCATCGACAAGGTCGAATCGGTTCGCCTGCTGCCGGCGCGAGAGTTTCCGCTGCAAAAAGATGCTGTCACCCGCTTCAAGGCCCGCTTTCGCGAGCGCTTCGACGTGGACTTCCGTCGCTGCCCGATCTTTCAGGACCTGAGCAGCGGCATCACACCGGCCGGTATCGAGTACTACCTGCCGTTGTTCTTCGACGAAACCTCAACCCTGTTCGATTATCTGCCCCAGGACACCCAGGTGTTCTCCCTGCCCGGCATCGAACAAGCGGCGGAAAATTTCTGGAACGACGTCCGCAACCGTTATGAGGAGCGTCGCGTCGACCCTGAGCGACCTTTATTACCGCCCAATGAATTGTTCCTGCCGGTGGAAGACTGCTTTGCTCGCCTGAAAAGCTGGCCACGCGTGGTTGTCAGCCAGCAGGACGTCGAGCCCAGCGCTGGTCGCGAGCGCTTCCCGGCGCTGCCGTTGCCGGACTTGGCGATTCAATCCAAGGCCACGCAACCGTTGGCGGCGCTGTCGACATTTCTCGAAGGATTCCCGGGCCGTGTGCTGTTCACTGCTGAATCCGCCGGGCGCCGGGAAGTCCTGCTGGAACTGCTTGAACGCCTGAAGCTGCGGCCGAAAACCGTGGACAACTGGCCGGACTTCGTCAGTGGCAGCGAGCGCCTGTCGATCACCATCGCACCACTGGATGAGGGTCTGCTGCTGGAACACCCCTCCCTGGCACTGGTAGCCGAAAGCCCACTGTTCGGTCAGCGGGTCATGCAGCGCCGGCGCCGGGAAAAACGCACCGACGGCGGCAACAATGACGCAGTCATCAAAAACCTCACTGAACTGCGCGAAGGCGCACCGGTGGTGCATATCGACCATGGCGTTGGCCGCTACCTGGGCCTGGCCACGCTGGAAGTGGAGAATCAGGTCGCCGAATTCCTGATGCTGGCCTATGCCGAAGACGCCAAGCTATATGTCCCGGTTGCCAACCTGCACCTGATCGCCCGCTACACTGGCAGCGATGACGCCCTTGCGCCGCTGCACCGACTGGGTTCGGAAACCTGGCAGAAAGCCAAACGCAAAGCGGCCGAGCAAGTGCGCGATGTCGCCGCCGAGCTATTGGACATCTACGCGCGACGGGCCGCCCGTGAAGGGTATGCCTTCGCCGACCCAAAAGCCGACTACGCGACGTTCAGCGCCGGCTTCCCATTCGAAGAAACCCCGGACCAGCAAACCACCATTGATGCCGTACGTGCCGACATGCTCGCGCCCAAGCCGATGGACCGCCTGGTGTGCGGCGACGTGGGCTTCGGCAAAACCGAAGTGGCAATGCGCGCAGCCTTTATTGCCGTACATGGCGGACGTCAGGTGGCCATTCTGGTGCCGACCACCCTCCTCGCCCAGCAGCACTACAACAGTTTCCGCGATCGCTTTGCCGATTGGCCAGTAAGCGTGGAAGTCATGAGCCGCTTCAAGTCTGCCAAAGAAATCAACGCAGCAGTCGCGGACCTGGCAGAAGGCAAGATTGATATCGTCATCGGCACGCACAAGCTGTTGCAGGACGATGTGAAGATCAAGAATCTGGGCCTGGTCATCATCGACGAAGAGCACCGTTTCGGCGTGCGTCAGAAGGAGCAACTCAAGGCCCTGCGCAGTGAAGTCGACATTCTCACCCTGACCGCGACCCCGATCCCGCGCACGCTGAATATGGCGGTTTCGGGCATGCGTGATTTATCGATCATTGCCACACCGCCAGCTCGCCGCTTGTCCGTGCGCACTTTTGTCATGGAAGAGAACAAAAGTACGGTCAAGGAAGCACTGCTCCGTGAACTGCTGCGTGGTGGCCAGGTTTACTACCTGCACAACGACGTGAAAACCATCGAGAAATGCGCCGCCGACCTGGCCGAACTGGTGCCTGAAGCCCGTATCGGCATCGGCCATGGACAGATGCGCGAACGCGATCTCGAACAGGTGATGAGCGACTTCTATCACAAGCGCTTCAACGTCCTGATCGCCTCGACCATCATCGAGACGGGTATTGACGTGCCCAGCGCGAACACCATCATCATCGAACGTGCCGACAAATTCGGTCTGGCGCAATTGCACCAATTACGTGGCCGGGTCGGCCGCAGTCACCACCAGGCTTACGCCTACCTGCTGACCCCACCCCGGAAACAGATCACTCCAGACGCAGAGAAGCGCCTGGAAGCCATCGCCAACACCCAGGACCTCGGTGCGGGCTTCGTGCTCGCGACCAACGATCTGGAGATCCGTGGTGCTGGCGAACTGCTGGGCGACGGGCAGAGCGGACAGATCCAGGCCGTGGGCTTCACCCTGTACATGGAAATGCTTGAACGCGCGGTCAAGGCCATTCGCAAGGGCGAGCAGCCAAACCTCGACCAACCCCTGGGCGGCGGCCCGGAAATCAACCTGCGCTTGCCAGCGTTGATCCCTGAAGCCTACCTGCCCGATGTTCATACCCGCCTGATTCTGTACAAACGCATCGCCAATGCCGCCGACGAAGAGGGCCTCAAGGACCTCCAGGTCGAGATGATCGACCGCTTCGGCCTGCTGCCCGAACCGACCAAAAACCTGGTACGCCTGACGCTGCTCAAATTGCAGGCCGAGCAGCTGGGCATCAAAAAAGTCGACGCCGGACCGCAGGGTGGACGAATTGAGTTCAGCGCCGATACCCAAGTTGATCCGCTGGTGCTGATCAAACTGATTCAGGGCCAGCCCAACCGCTACAAGTTCGAGGGTGCCACGCTGTTCAAGTTCATGGTGCCGATGGAGCGCCCGGAAGAGCGATTCAATATTTTAGAAGCGCTGTTCGAGCGCCTGACTCCAAAAACGGCTTAAGGATTCACCCATGCGTGTGCTCCACTCATTGATTCTGCTGCTGACACTGGTCACACCGGCAGCGTTTGCCGACGGCCTGTATCAGGTCGAAATGATCCTGTTCCGGCAGATTGGCCAACCAGCCACGACCAACCAGCCCTCCCCCGAAGCCTGGGCCGCCGGGGCGCAGAAAATCAGCCCCGAGAATGAACGCAGCCCGGCGCTGACCGGAATGGCCAGCAAACTGGAGGCGAGCGGCAACTATAACGTGCTGCTGCATCGGGCCTGGCAGCAAAACCTGAGCGCTGACCCGAGCAAAATGGCGGTCAGCAGTGGTCAGGAGCAGTTTGGTCACTTTCCCATTGAAGGCACCGTCACCTTGAGCCTGGCGCGGTTTACTGATATCACGGCAGACTTTTGGGTCAATCAGCTCGATGCCTATGGCGTGGTGCGCACCAGCGAGCGAATGACCCAGACGACCCGGGTGAAGAATGGCGAATTGACCTATATGGACAATGGCAGCCTGGCCATGCTGATCAAGGTTTCACCTCTTTAAGCATCCAGGGAGCGCGTTGCGCTCCTTGCCCTTTGAGCATCGCTGCGGCGTCGGGCTGTACTGAACTGTGTCGTCCATTCTTGAAAAAGTTCTAGCCTCTTCATGGGCACAAGTCTTCAAAGCTCAAAGCCTTGAGCGAGGGCGCGACTACGCCCAGCAGCAACGCATCAAGTTGCAGCACCTGAGTCCCGAGCTGGTCAGGACAGTGTGCAAAGGCTCGGGCCTGGAAATCTACACGCAAACCCTCACCCTCAAGGACCCAGCCGAGCATAAACAATTCGTGGCGTGTAAATGCACCTGCCCCGTGCGCAACAATTGCAAACATTGCGCTGCCGCTCTTTTCTTTCTGCAGGACCCGGAAAACAAGGCCTCGATCCTCACCGCGCTGGGTGCGCCAGACCGTGCGCCTGCGCCAGCACGAGCCGAGCCCAAGCCCGCATTGCCAGAACGCTTGATCGACACCCAGCCTCGGCCTCGGCTGATTCTCGCCAGCTTCGAGTTCAGCGCTTACGAACCGCGCAATGGCCGTATGCAGCGCCATATCCAGCATCGCGCCGCGCTGGCGTTTGGCTACGGTGAGTATTACGCGACGGGAAGCAAAACCACCGACGTCCTGGAGCACTTCGATACTGAAACCGTGCGCATACGCCGCTATCCAGAGGCAGAAAAGCACTGGCGACAGGTTATTCAGGACCTCGGTTTCAGGCTGGCGACTCGGCAAAGCAAGGCCTTGCCCGATAGCGCTGGGGACATGTTCGAACTGCCGAGCGACAAGGCCTGGCTGAATTTCATGACCCACGACCTGCCGCAGTTGCGTGAGCAAGGCTGGGAGATCGACGTCGCGGAGGATTTCGCGTTTGACGTCACCCCCGTAGACGACTGGTATGCAGTCATTGATGAGCAGCCTGAGCACGACTGGTTCGACCTGGAGCTGGGCATCATCGTCAATGGTGAGCGCCTGAGCCTGCTGCCGATTCTGATCAATCTACTGCGCAGCCACCCCGAACTGATGAGCCCGGCCGGGATCGCCAAGCGTCGGGATGATGAGCAACTCTTGGTCCAGCTCAACCACTTCACCCAGCGAGGTGGCGGCCCGGTGCAAGTCGCCCTGCCCTACGGCCGTCTAAAACCAGTACTGGCAACCCTGGGTGACTTCTATTGGCGCGAAGACGGCAATACCGCGCTGCGCCTCAATATTGCAGACGCCGCACGCTTGACCCAGCTGGACGATATGCCGCTGACATGGGAAGGCGGTGAACGCCTGCGCCAATTCGGCGAGCGCCTGGCGGACATCAAGAATTTTTCAGTAAGTGTCCCCGATGGCTTGAATGCGACCCTGCGACCCTATCAGCTCGAAGGCCTGAGCTGGATGCAATCGCTGCGCGAACTGGAAGTGGGCGGCATCCTGGCCGATGACATGGGCCTGGGTAAAACCCTGCAAACCCTGGCCCACCTGCTGGTGGAAAAACAGGCCGGTCGCCTTGATCGCCCGTCCCTGGCCGTGATGCCCACCAGCCTGATTCCCAACTGGATGGATGAAGCTGAACGCTTCACACCTCAACTACGTGTATTGGCGTTGTATGGGCCAGGTCGGCGCCAGAACTTCGCCAACCTGCAGGATTACGACCTGATTCTCACCACCTATGCATTGCTGCCGCGCGATGTAGAATTGTTGGCGCAGCAACCGCTGCATGTGCTGATCCTCGACGAAGCGCAGTACATCAAGAACCCCAACAGCAAGGCCGCTGAGGCCGCGCGCAGTCTAAACGCCCGACAGCGCCTGTGCCTGAGTGGTACGCCGCTGGAAAACCATCTGGGCGAACTCTGGTCGCTGTTCCACTTCCTGATGCCCGGCTGGCTGGGCGACAGCAAGCAGTTCAACAGCAACTACCGCACCGCCATCGAGAAGCAGGGCAACGAAGAACGCTTGCAGCACTTGAACGCGCGAATCAAGCCGTTTTTGCTGCGTCGTACCAAGGAGCAAGTCGCAACCGAACTGCCGCCCAAGACCGAAATCATCCATTGGGTCGAGCTCAACGACGCCCAGCGCGATGTGTATGAGACGGTGCGCCTGGCCATGGACAAAAAGGTGCGCGACGAAATCGCCCGCAAAGGCGTTGGTCGCAGTCAGATCATCGTACTTGAGGCGCTGCTCAAACTGCGCCAGGTCTGCTGTGATTTACGGCTGGTCAACAGCGCACCTGCAACGGGGCGCCATGGCAGCTCGGCCAAGCTGCACAGTCTGATGGAAATGTTTGAAGAGTTGCTGGCAGAAGGTCGAAAAATCCTGTTGTTCTCGCAGTTCACCTCAATGCTGACCCTGATCGAAGCCGAGCTGAAACAGCGCGGCATCGAATACGCATTGCTCACCGGGGCAACCAGAGACCGTCGCACACCGGTGCAGGATTTTCAGAGCGGCAAGCTTCCGGTTTTCCTGATCAGCCTCAAAGCCGGTGGCACCGGCCTGAACCTGACCGCAGCCGACACGGTGATCCATTACGATCCCTGGTGGAACCCGGCGGCCGAAAATCAGGCCACCGACCGCGCGTACCGCATCGGCCAGGAGAAACCGGTGTTCGTCTACAAGATGATCGCGCGCGGCACCGTGGAAGAGAAAATCCAGCGTTTACAGCAGGAAAAATCAGCGCTGGCGTCAGGCGTACTGGATGGCAGGACCGCAGGTGACTGGAAGCTGGGAAGCGAAGACATCGCCGCCCTGTTCGCGCCATTGCCAGCGCCGGTCAAAAAGATAAAGCATTGAGTCAGCCACCCCTAACTTACCCTGTGAAAGCTGAGTGAGCGTTCACTGGGTAAGCGAGGGGTAACAATAGATGCAGGAGCGGGCTTGCCCATGTCCGTCCCCAGCGCAGCCTTCAGCCAGCAGCAAGCACCCGCGCCAAAGTTGCCTTCACCTTGCCCATTCCGTCATGCAGTGCCTGTTCAATTTCGGCCATGGTAATCACTGCCGACGACTTGCCTGCCGCAGGGTTGACCACCAGCGCCAGACAGGCGTAATCCAGTTCTATTTCGCGGGCCAGTGCCGCTTCAGGCATACCGGTCATACCGACGATATCGCAACCATCACGCTCCAGGCGGATGATCTCCGCCACGGTTTCAAGGCGCGGGCCCTGAGTACAGGCATACACGCCCTGGTCGCTGTAAGCACAGCCTTCAGCCGCCAGCGCTGCAATAAGTCGCGTGCGTAGCACTTCGCTGTAGGGGTAGCTGAAGTCGATGTGGGTCACCTGCTCCAGATCATCGGCAAAATAGGTGTGCTCGCGACCGCTGGTGTAGTCGATTAACTGATGCGGTACGCAGAAATGCCCAGTGCCCATCGCCGGATGAATCCCGCCCACAGCATTCACGGCCAGAATCGCCTCTGCCCCGGCCTGCTTCAATGCCCACAGATTAGCGCGGTAGTTGACCTGATGCGGCGGTAGGCGATGGGGGTGACCATGGCGCGCCAGAAACAGCACCTCGCGGCCTGCATATTCGCCAATCTGAATCTCGGCCGACGGCGCACCATAAGGCGTATTCATCGGCAGGGACTGACGGATATTCAAGCCCTCAAGTTGGGTCAGGCCAGTGCCGCCGATAATCGCGTAAACAGTCATTAATACATCCTTCAGTCGATCAGTTGGGCGGCACGCAGTGCATCAAGGGCCGCCAGCCAGCGTGGGTGCTGACGATATTCAGTAGTGGCGTACGCCTGGCCTCGCATCCTCGCAATGCGTGGCGACGGCTTAACCTTCAGCCGTTGCGCAGAACCGAGTGCCAGCTCGGCAGCAGCCCGATCATTGCAGACCAGGCCCATGTCACACCCGGCGCTCAAAGCAGCCTCGATACGACTTGCAGCATCACCGACCACATGTGCGCCGGCCATGGACAGATCATCGCTGAAAATCACCCCATCGAACTGCAACTCGCCGCGCAGGATATCTTGCAACCAACGCCGGGAGAAACCAGCAGGCTGGGCATCGACTTGCGGATAAATGACGTGGGCCGGCATCACGGCAGCCAGTTGCTTGCTCAGGCGAGCGAACGGCACAAGGTCCTTGGCGCGGATTTCATCCAGGCTGCGCTCGTCCGTTGGAATCGCGACATGGGAGTCGGCTTCAGCCCAGCCATGGCCAGGAAAATGTTTCCCGGTTGCCGCCATGCCCGCGGCGTTCATGCCACGAATAAAGGCGCCCGCCAGCAACGCCACACGTTCAGGATCACCGTCAAAAGCCCGGCTGCCGACCACGGCACTGCGCTGATAATCCAGATCGAGGACTGGCGCAAAACTCAAATCCAGCCCGACCGCCAACACTTCAGTGGCCATCAGCCATCCGCAATGCTCGGCCAGAGATTCGGCATTCAGGTTGTCGGCAATCGCCCGCATTGCGGGCAATCGGACGAATCCCTGACGCAGGCGCTGTACCCGCCCGCCCTCCTGATCGACCGCCAACAACAACTCAGGCCGTATCGCACGGACAGCGGCACTGAGTTCACGAACCTGGCGTGGATGCTCAATATTGCGCGCGAAAATAATCAGGCCACCAACTTCGGGCTGACGCAAAAACTGGCGATCCTCAGCGGTCAGCCAAGTACCGGCGACATCCACCATCAACGAGCCTTGCAGGCCAGAACTCATATGCAATTCCTTAACTCAACGCAGCCGACACCCGATCCGGGCGTGGCATCAAAGCGCAGTGAAGACAGCCAGACGCACACACCGCTGCCCATCGGCGAAGCCGGACACATACGGAGTGGCGTGGGAGACATGAATAAATCGAGGGTACGCATGGGCGGCTAGCTTAGCCGATGAAAGCTGCCGCGCCCACCCATCAACAGTCAAACCTTGGCGACGGCGACCGTACTTTTGCTACGTGGCTTGAGTTGTGCAGAAACCATGGCCGCGTCGGTCACGCCTGTTTCGGCCCGCATGCCGGCTGCCAGGAACGGCACCATCAGACGCATGACTTGTTCAATGGAGGTATTGACCCCGAAATCAGTCTCGGCGATCGCTCGCAACGCTTTGATCCCGGACATGCTGAACGCCGCAGCGCCGAGCATGAAATGCACGCGCCAGAACAGTTCGATCGGTGGAATATTCGGGGCGGCTTCATTGACCAGTAGCATGTAGCGGCGAAACACCTTGCCGTACATGTCTTCCAGGTAACGACGCAGGTGCCCTTGGCTCTGACTAAAGGCCAGGCCCAGCAAGCGCATAAAAATCGACAGGTCGTTACCGCTCCGCGGCTGCACCACCAACGCTTGTTCGACGAGGATTTCCAGCAGCTCTTCAAGTGTCGGCTTGTGTTCAGGCTTGGCCTGACGACGCTCCAGCTCTCGATCGAGACTGATACAGAACGGACCGAGGAAGCGCGAGAAAACCGCCTGAATCAGGGCCTTCTTCGAACCAAAGTGATAATTCACCGCGGCCAGGTTGACCGAGGCTTTGCTGGTGATCAACCGCAACGATGTTTCGGCAAAGCCTTTTTCCGCGAACAGCTGCTCAGCAGCATCAAGGATACGTTCAACTGTTTCCGACTGGGCCATGGTTTTTCTGCCTGACAAACACTCGTTTGAAACATACGTTTCAGCCGGGCTATTTGTCAAGTCTGTCCGTTCGTTTTCTGGCTGACCAGTCATGCATTTAATCATATAACCCGGGGCCTGTAGCCATTGCGTGATTTATTGCCTCGGATCACCTGCCAACACCCTTCTGCACACCGTCCAGCGGCCTGAGTAAAAAGGACGATTGCCAAGACGCAATCACTGTATATAATCCCAGTCACTGTATAAAAAGACAGAGCGATCATCATGATAAAACTGACGCCACGCCAAGCTGAGATTCTGGGTTTCATCAAACGCTGCCTTGAAGACAACGGCTACCCGCCGACCCGTGCGGAAATCGCTCAGGAACTGGGCTTCAAGTCGCCCAATGCGGCGGAAGAACACCTCAAGGCTCTGGCGCGCAAAGGCGCTATCGAAATGACGCCAGGCGCCTCGCGGGGTATTCGTATTCCAGGCTTCGAGGCCAAGTCCGAAGAGCGCAGCCTGCCAATCATCGGTCGCGTTGCCGCTGGCGCACCGATTCTGGCGCAGCAACATGTCGAAGAGTCCTGCAACATCAACCCGTCTTTCTTCCATCCGAGCGCAGACTATTTGTTGCGCGTACATGGCATGAGCATGAAAGACGTCGGCATCCTCGATGGCGACTTGATTGCCGTTCACACCTGCCGCGAAGCCCGCAACGGTCAAATCGTCGTGGCGCGAATTGGTGATGAAGTGACGGTTAAACGCTTCAAGCGTGAAGGCAGCAAGGTCTGGCTACTCGCCGAGAACCCGGATTTCGCCCCTATTGAAGTGAACCTCAAAGATCAGGAATTGGTGATCGAAGGCTTGAGTGTCGGCGTCATTCGCCGCTAAAGGAGACGTTATGCAGTTCCCCCAAACACCACAGCAAGCACAACTACCACTGTTCGAGGCATTCATGGCTCAGCCCATCGCCCCGCTCCTTAAAGAAGTGGTCGACACGCCCTGGAACACAGAGCCAGACGCTTTTAGTGAACTGTCATTGCGCGGCGCAGCCGGGAACTGTCTGAACCTTCTGGCGCCGATTTTGCGGGAGCTGAGTCAGGACCAGGATGCACGCTGGCTGACATTGATCGCGCCGCCTGCGAGCCTGACTCAGACCTGGCTGCGTGATGCGGGGCTTAATCGTGAACGGATTCTTCTACTGCAACCACGCGGCACACAAAGCGCGTTGCAATTGACCTGCGAAGCTCTGCGACTGGGTCGCAGCCACACGGTTGTCAGCTGGCTCAACCCGATTAATACCGGGGCGCGCCAACAGCTGGTCAGCGCTGCCAGAACGGGTGATGCACAAAGTTTGAATATTCGGCTGGGCTGAAGATCAGCCCGTGATCAATGAAGAACGCGCGGGCCATCGTGCTTATCAAGGTCGCCTTCCGCAAGGCGCCCAGCCATCTGAACGCCGACGCTCAGCATGGCTTTAGCGATTTCTACGTGCTGACCTTGCAAAAAAGCTTTGGCATCAGCGGAGAAATCCAGGGTAACCAAGGAGCCCTCGTCCTCAGCACGGCGCAGTTCGATACGGCCGTCGGGCAACTCGACAATTTCTAAAAAGGACGTTGGCATAGGATCTGTTCTCCACGAAAGGCCAGCATTGTATCAGCCTGTCGACTCAGCCCCTAGCCCATCGATCAATCAGCACTCGCTCAGCCCTTCGCGAAAACGAATCGTCAAGCTCTTGAGCTGCTGACGCCAACTTTCCATTTCCTCGCGGCCCAACTCAGGCTCAGGCTCGTCATCCAGGCTGACAGCGATAATCATTGGCTGCGTAACGTCACCCTTGGCTTTCCTTGGCGCACGTGGCGGCAGGAACAGCGCGTTGTAGGCTGCTAGCAACTGCGCAAGCCAGGTTTCCCGGTTTTGTGCCAGCTCGATCAGCTCGGCCATTTCAGGGATCGCGATAGCGTCCAGCACGTCCTTGGTCAGCAGCAGCTCTGCGCGCGGCGCATTGGCTTGGGGCAAACGGTAAAATCCTGCGATTTCATGGCACAAACCGAGCAACGCGCCATACAGGTGAAACAGTACGGACTCACGCTCAGCCTGAACCAGCGCGATAGCATTCATAGCCCGGCTCTCCTGGGCCTTGCCCAGCGCCTCAAGAGCGAGCCCTGCAAAGTAAATTTTCTGGTTGGTACGGGTATAGAGTTCATGGGCCATGGTGGCATTCTCCATCACAAACAAAAAAGAACGGCTCGACTCAAAGCAAATCTGGCTCGCGCAACGCGCTTTGGGCGCACCGGGCGAGCCAGCATCAGACAATCGATGGGCGCCTGACTGGTGGCGTCAGGCGTAATAGATCAACGTTTGTCTTCGACCTTCCAGGCCTTGCCATCGTAGAACGCGCGCCAGCCTGTCGGCTTGCCTTCCACTTCGGTCTGCACATATTGCTCTTTGGTTTTGCGGCTGTAACGAATCACCGCAGGGTGCCCGTCGGGATCTTTCTTCGGTGCTTCGCAGAGGAAGTGGTACTTCGGATCGATTTCATCCTTGTGCGGCACGATCTCGATCACCAGCGGAGCGCGGGTCTCGCGGTTTTTCGGGAACTGACTGGCCGCCAGAAACAGGCCGGAAGCACCGTCACGCAGAATGTACGTGTCGGTGACCTTCTCGCATTTGAGTTCGGGCATTTTCACCGGGTCCATTTTCGGCCCGGCCGCTTCACCGCTTTTCAGCAGCTTGCGGGTGTTCTTGCAGTCAGGGTTGGTGCAACCGAAGAACTTGCCGAAACGACCCGTCTTGAGCTGCATCTCGGAACCACACTTGTCGCACTCCAGGCTCGGGCCTTCATAACCCTTGATCCGGTAGGTGCCCTCTTCGATCTCATAACCCACGCAATCGGGGTTATTGCCGCAGATGTGCAGCTTGTGCTTCTCGTCCAGCAAGTACGCATCCATGGCCGTACTGCAAATATGGCAACGGTGCTTGCCACGCAATACGCGCGACTCGGACTCACCCTCGTCATCCTCGGCAATTTCGTCGCCGGGTGTGAGGTTGACGGTCGCCTTGCAGCGCTCTTTAGGCGGCAGGCTGTACCCGGAGCAACCGAGAAACACTCCGGTCGACGCCGTACGAATCTGCATCGGGCGACCGCAGAGCTTGCAGGGGATGTCCGTCATCACCGGCTGGTTGGAACGCATGCCGCTGTCTGGCGCTTCGGCTACTTCGAGCTTCTTCTTGAAGTCACCGTAGAACTCGTCGAGCACGTTTTTCCAGTCGCGCTGACCTTGAGCGACGTCATCGAGGTTCTCTTCCATGCCGGCGGTGAAGCCGTAGTCCATCAGGTTCGAGAAGCTTTCAGACAAGCGCCCGGTAACGATATCGCCCATTTTTTCGGAGTAGAAACGGCGGTTATGCAACGCGACGTAACCACGATCCTGAATAGTCGAAATAATCGCGGCGTACGTCGATGGACGACCGATACCGCGTTTTTCCATTTCCTTGACCAGGCTCGCTTCAGAGTAGCGCGCAGGCGGCTTGGTGAAGTGCTGGCTTGGATCGAGCTTGTTCAGCTTCAGATTGTCGCCCTGAGCCATGTCCGGCAACACATCGTCGTCACCCGGCTTGGCCATCTGCGGCATGACACGGGTGTAACCGTCGAACTTGAGGATGCGGCCTTTGGCGCGCAGCTCAAAGGTGCCAGCAGCGACGCTGACGGTAGTCGACAGGTATTGCGCCGGTGGCATCTGGCACGCGACGAATTGACGCCAGATCAGCTCGTAGAGGCGCTCAGCGTCACGTTCCATACCCGTCAGCTTGCTCGGGTGGGTGTTGACATCGGACGGACGAATCGCTTCGTGCGCCTCTTGTGCGCCTTCTTTGCTGCTGTAGACGTTTGGCGATTCAGGCAGGTACTTCTTGCCGAACTCGGTTTCGATGTAGCTGCGCGCCATGGTGACCGCATCGACTGACAAGTTAGTCGAATCGGTACGCATGTACGTGATATAGCCCGCTTCATACAAACGCTGGGCCATCATCATGGTTTTTTTCACGCCAAAGCCCAGGCGGTTGCTCCCCGCCTGTTGCAGGGTCGACGTGATGAACGGCGCAGAAGGTTTGCTGCTGGTCGGCTTGTCTTCACGCTTGACGATGCTATAGCTGGACGCTTTAAGCTTCTCCAGCGCAGCCATGGCATGGGTTTCATTCAACGGCTTAAAAGCTTCGCCGTTTTCGCGAGCCACTTCAAAGCGTACGTTGGCGCCTTTGGTGGTGCCCAGATCAGCGTGGATTTCCCAATATTCTTCGGGGTTGAACGCACGAATCTCGCGCTCACGCTCCACCACCAGCTTCACGGCAACCGATTGCACACGGCCTGCCGACAAGCCACGGGCGACTTTCTGCCAGAGCAGCGGCGACACCATGTAACCCACGACACGATCGAGGAAGCGACGTGCCTGCTGGGCATTGACCCGATTGATATCCAGCTCGCCCGGCTTGGAGAACGCTTCCTGAATCGCTTTCTTGGTGATTTCGTTAAACACCACGCGCTTGTAGCGGCTGTCGTCACCACCGATGGCTTCGCGCAGGTGCCAAGCAATGGCTTCCCCCTCGCGGTCCAAGTCGGTTGCGAGATAGATGATGTCAGCATCCTTGGCGAGCCGGCGCAGCTCCTCGACCACCTTCTCTTTACCAGGAAGGATTTCGTACTTGGCTTTCCAGCCATGATCAGGATCGACACCCATGCGCGAGACGAGCTGGCGCTTGGCTTTTTCCTTTGGCGTAAGCACAGGCGCATCACCAGCGGCAGCCTTGCCACGCTTGGCAGCGGGCTCTTTGCTGGCGCTAGCGGAACCGCTAGTGGGCAAGTCTCGGATATGGCCGATACTCGACTTCACCACGTATTGGTTACCCAAGTACTTGTTGATGGTCTTGGCCTTAGCCGGGGATTCCACAATGACCAGCGATTTGCCCATGGATCAGAAAATTCCTGAATTCTAGAAATGAAAGGCGGTTGGTGCCTGTCGAGGCCCGCTATATATAGTGGCAATCAGGTGAGGTCAAGCACAGGTTACTGCGCGATCTCAGCTCAAGGCCTTGAAAACAGACTGGGTTCAACCTGAACCAAAGCAAAGCGAGGCACCTGTTCACCGTCAACTTCGACGGATTCAAGGAACATGCTCAAAGGCCGCACCCACAGGCCGTAATCGCCATAGAGTGCTTGGTAGAACACCACTTCCTCTTCGGTTTCAGAGTGTCGGGCAACGCTGAATACACGGTACTCAGGGCCCTTGTAATGGCGATAGAGTCCTGGCTGTAACTGCATGCTGCTGCCCTCGTAAAAAATCCGAAATAAAAGATTTCAAAAACAATTTTTCAGAAAAACAAAAGCCGGGGCACAAGGCCCCGGCGTCCATCACTCGAACCGTTTAGACGCGTTCGAAGACGGTGGCAATGCCCTGACCGAGGCCGATGCACATGGTAGCAACCCCAAGGTTACCGCCATTTTGCTTCATGACGTTCAGCAACGTGCCGGAGATCCGCGCGCCAGAACACCCAAATGGATGACCCAGAGCGATCGCGCCGCCGTGCAGGTTAACCTTCTCGTTCATCTTGTCGAGAACTTTCAAATCTTTCAGCACTGGCAGGGCCTGTGCAGCGAAAGCTTCGTTGAGCTCGAAGAAGTCGATATCGGCAATGCTCAGACCGGCACGTTTCAACGCTTTTTGCGTTGCCGGTACTGGACCATAGCCCATGATCGCCGGATCAACACCTGCCACTGCCATCGAGCGGATAACCGCCATAGGCTGGATGCCAAGGTCTTGAGCGCGTTGTGCGGACATGACGATCATGCACGATGCACCGTCGGTGATTTGCGAGGAAGTCCCCGCCGTCACGGTACCGCCTTTCGGGTTGAACGCAGGCTTCAAGGCGGCCAGGCTTTCCAATGTCGTTTCTGGACGAATGGTCTCGTCGTAGTCGAACATTTTCAGGAAGCCGTTCTCGTCATA